>Ga0315280_10011386_pt1 | contig 10933 bp, 9 predicted proteins | sample YL17G06_40_MG_FD_203697 | JGI IMG/M metagenome (GOLD analysis project Ga0315280, IMG submission 203697) | Sediment microbial communities from Yellowstone Lake, YNP, Wyoming, USA - YL17G06_40 | ecosystem: Environmental > Aquatic > Freshwater > Lake > Sediment | place: USA: Wyoming | collected... | reverse complement strand
TTCAATGATGATTCTACGAAAAACGATTGACACCTTAAAATACAACTTCTATATTGTTTCCAAGTGTGGAATATGCTTAATAATTGATGTTAGATTTAATAATAAAAAAAGGAACAATGTTTAGTAGCAGACTTAAAATCTATCAGTGAACTTAAAGGAGAAAACCCATGGCTAAAGGTCAAAATGTAAGACAAAATGTAAAAAAGAAAGCGGGAAAAACATTGAAAGAGAAAAGGCTTGCGAAAAAATTGAAAAAAGAAAGTAATGCTTAGCTTCTAACAATACGGTTCAACCAGGACGCGCCACAAAGCGGCGCGCCTGTTAACCGCAACGTTAGCCCGCTAGTAAAAAGAGGATTCCATGCGCTATGAATCAAAGATTAAAATTCTTGGTTGGCCGTTACTGTCAATTGCATTAGGTCCTGATATAGCAACCCAGCAATCACGAGGGATTGCACGTGGAATTATTGCGATCGGAGACATTGCGATTGGTGTATTTGCATTCGGCGGTGTTGCCATGGGATTCATGCCAATTGGCGGCTTGTCTCTCGGCGTCCTCACAATTGGGGGCGTTTCTATTGGCTTAGTTGCTTTGGGAGGGTTAGCATTTGGAGGAATGGCTTTGGGTGGCTGTGCTATCGGCATTAGGACGTTTGGCGGCCTTGCTATCGGTTTCTATTCGAATGGTGGCCTTGCGATTGGGGTTCACCCACAGGGTGGAATAATTATCAAAATACCGTTAGGGTAGGGGGAGGAAAATTGTGTCAGGTCTTGACTTGTGACATTAGATCACTACAGGGCAAGAGATATTACACAATGGGAGACTGGTCAACCTCGAGGAAGAACAAAGAAGAAATCACACGTGTCAAATGTCAAGACCTGACACTTTCGGCACCTTGTTTACACATTAACTTCCAGAGTGGTACTCTAACTGGAGGCAGGTCGGTATTGATTGACAAATAATTCACTACTTCCAAAATTCTAAAGGAGGTTCTTATCATGAGTCATACACCATTATTTGATGCCATAAGGAGAACTCTTGCTTATCTTGAGCTATCAAAGAGAACCGGCAGGCCAATTGAGGATATTCAGCAGTCCTTGCTTCTCGAAAAAGAAAAGGACGTTAAGTTGGGTATCTCACGACGGGAATTTCTCTATGGTATAGGGACATTAACTGCCACTTCTCTGTTACCAAAGTTTTTTTCTGCATCATTAAAATCTTTCCAGGTTCCACGAATTGCAATCATTGGTTCAGGGATTGCCGGGCTTTCAGCAGGCTTGACCCTGAAAGATGCTGGCGTGCCCTTCACCATTTACGAAGCTTCCACAGGGCGAGTGGGAGGAAGGATGCTTTCAGAAGGAAAACTCATCGGACCAGGCTGCGGTGCATGCCATCCTGTATCTGACGAACAGCACACTGTTTTCCTTGAAGGCCAGGTAGCAGATATCTTTGCTGAAGGCATTGACCGTGACAATCCAACCATTCTTTCTTTGGCACGGCGGTTCGGACTCCCGCTGATTAATCAAGTTGCCGCAGCACCAGCAGGTACAAATGAAACCTTTTATTTTTTTAATCAGTATTACCCCTATGAAGATGCAATGCGCGACTTCAGTCCTCTTCTTGACGTAATAAAAGAGGATCTTCAGGTGACAGGTTATCCAACCACCTATAACAAGAGCACGCCCGAAGGGAGAGCGCTGGATACTATGAGTGCTTATGACTGGATTGAATCCCGCGTTCCGGGTGGACATGCTTCCCAACTGGGAGCATTTCTGGAAGTAGTCATTGCTAATGAATATGGTGCCGAGACTTCTGTGCAGAGCAGTCTCAATCCGATTTACTTTCTGGGGTATATCTTTGGCTTACTGTCTACCAGTGCGCAGCCACCATCCCCCTGGCCTTCCAACTATATCCGAATGATCCTGGGGATGCGAGGCTCGGAAAAGTACAAGATCCGTGGCGGAGTTGAGAGATTGCCTAAGGCGATCGCCGATCATCTTGGAATGGATTCTGTGATAAAGATGGGCTGGATGCTCGAGGCCATAGCTAAAAATCCTGATGGCACCTATACCCTCAGCTTTTATAACAGTCAAAGCGTGGTGGCTGATATGGTATTGCTTGCTTTACCCTTCTCGGCTTTTGTCAACTTTGATTATAGCCTGGCTGGTTTTGATGATCTGAAGTGCAAGGCGATTAGAGAACAGGGGCAGGCACATAATAGCAAACTCCAGCTTCAGTTTAACCGGCGTTACTGGAATGAGCTCGGACCATGGGGACGAAGCGAGGGTACGATGTGGTCGGATACGGATGTGCAAAATACCTGGGATGCAACCCTTGGACAACCCGGGAATTGTGGTATTCTTGTGGGCTATAATGGCGCTCATGCCACGGATGCCTTATATCTGAAGCATAGTTATGGCAATATTTTCTCGTTCAATGAGGTTACGACTGATGCGCAAGTTTTTTTGCAGGAAATAGAAAAGATTTTCCCGGGGATTAGCCCTTATTGGAATGGTCGGGCTATAGAAACTATCTCCCACCTCAATCCTCTCGTGAGAACTTCTTTTGCTTACTATGGCAAGGGTCAGTATCAAAGTTTTGCCGGTTATGAGAGAGTACGACAGGGGGCTGTATTCTTTGCCGGAGAACATACCTCCATTGATTATTTAGGTCTTATGGAAGGAGCTGCAGCCGAAGGAATTCGTGCAGGAAAAGAAATACTCGAAACCGTTGGAGCTCACTCATTGACCAATTCATTCAGGGCGCAGTCTATCTCATAAACTAAAAAGGTCAGACCGACACAGAGGAGTGGAGGCGAAGGAAACTGTGTCAGGTCTTGACTTGTGACATCAGATCACTACAGGGCAAGAGATGTTACACAATGAGAGACTGATCAACCTCGAGGAAGAACAGGGAAAAAGTCAAATGTGTCAAATGTCAAGATCTGGCACCTTTCTGGTCCTGCTGCCAGTACTGAAAGGCGATTTTGAGGGCAACTTCCACAGCCGTAGAGCCGTTATCCGAAAAAAAGACCCTGGTCAAGCCTCGGGGAGCGATCTTCACTAATTTCTTAGCCAGCCTGATTGCCGGGACATTTGAGATGCCGAGCAGCGTGGAGTGAGAGACCTGCCTCACCTGTCTCATGATTGCCTGGTCAATCTCTTTTTTTCGGTGGCCGTGGATGTTTACCCAGAGTGATGAAACACCATCGATATACTTCTTTCCATCTGTATCAATGAGGTAGGAACCCTTGGCTCTCTTCACAATCAGAGGTGTTTCTTCTGTGTAATCCTTCATCTGGGTAAAGGGGTGCCAGATGTATTGTTTATCATCCTGTTCGAGTTGTTTTGATTCCTTTTTCGTCATATAGCAGCGTCCTTTTTCCTGTTCCTATGTCCCTCTGGAGTAATGCATAATAATCAATTTAAAGTAGCTCTTCCACCGCAACATATTATATCAATCAAATCCTTTTAATCATAAAAATAATTGACAGTAGACCTTCATCTTATAGTAAGATTGCCAACTGTAGAATAAGCATAAAAATTAATGTTCGGCATTTAAGAGAAGCGGGACGCTGATTTGTGTTTCGGAGGGGGATGTAGAACCACTGGTGCCTACAGTGTCATGCAAAAGGCAGAAGGGGAAGAATCATACATCGTGTTCGTTGATGAGACTGGCTTCATGCTTGACCCCTTGGTGCGAAAGACGTGGGCACCCCGCGGCAAGACCCCGGTGGTCCGAGTGACCACACCGCACGAGCGAATCTCAGGCATCGGAGCCATGACCATCAGGCGGGTACCTGTCCGTTTTGGGTTCCATTTCCATTTGCTGCCCGACAACTTGAATTTCCAGGGACATTCGGTAGCAGCGTTCCTGGCCCAGCTTCGTCAAAGACTTCGTGGTGCAATAACCGTAATTTGGGATGGAATTTGCATTCACAGCGCAGGCCCTGTGAAGGAGTTCCTTTCAAAGCATCCAAACATGGAGGTCGTGGAATTCCCGCCCTATGCGCCAGAACTCAACCCTGTGCACTACGTCTGGTCCTACGTCAAGTACGCCCGATTGGCCAACTACTGTCCCAACGACCTAATCGAACTCCGGAACACCGTCGTAGCGGAACTAACCAGAGTCAAGAAGAGTCCGTGCCTGCTAAGATCCCTGTTCTCGGGCTGCGGACTAACGCTGGACGGCGTCGAATGATCCTTGAGGGCATACAGGCATCAAAGTCGGAAGTGCCGAACCAGCGGCTGCACACGGTCGCGCTGCCGCGCGCCGGTGAGCCACAACGATGTTAGGCTGAAGGAGAAGAAAAGGGGTCACCCATTAAAAGGCTTGATTTATCAGTTATGATCTACACTGGACAAAGAGAAATCTAAAGAGATTCCACGGCAGCAGCGTTATGCCAACAGACCTCTGCTGAGGGAACTATTCGAGAAAGGCAAAAGCAAGACGAAAGCAGCGAGAAACGAGATGATCCACCAGGCACACATGCGTCACGGATACAACTTGAAACAGATTGCAGATCATGTATGCCTACACTATACTACGGTCAGCAAGACGGTTAAGGCATTGGAAAAGAGAAACTTATATCCCAAGACCTGACCCCTTTTGGTGCTTTGACCCCTTTTGGTGCTTTGTCAAATGTCAAGACCTGACACCTTTGTGGTCACCGCAGCGAAATCGGGAGTGAAAACGTGAGCAGTCTAACCACAAAGACCCTGATACAATCGGCACTGTTTCCTGTGGTCCTGGGGCTCATGCTCTTTCTGCCCGCCTGGACACTCGACTACTGGCAGGCCTGGGTCTACTGCCTCATTCTCCTTGCAGCGGTCATGGGAACCAGTGTTTATCTGCTTAGAAACGACCCGGCGCTCTTGGAGCGCCGCCTCAAAGGCGGTGAAAGCGGCGAGACCGAACAACGCCAGAGAATCGGCCAGACGGTGGCAGGCGTTCTGTATTTAACTTCGTTCATCATTCCTGGACTTGATCACCGTTTTCATTGGTCCACCGTTCCAATCTACTTGTCCCTCGCCGCAGACGTTTGTGTTGCGCTGGCGTTCTACATCGTCTTTCTGGTCTTCAAGGAGAACAGCTATACATCCAGTATCATTGAAGTTTACACCGATCAGCAGGTGATATCGACCGGCCCCTATTGCATCGTGCGACACCCGATGTACGCGGGTGTGGAGCTACTATTCTTCGCCACTCCCATTGCCTTGGGGTCGTTCTGGGCATTGCTGCTCGTCATTCCTCTCTCAATCATTATCGTCCTGAGGCTTCTGGACGAGGAGCGGTTCTTGGCGGAACATTTGCCGGGATACGCGGACTACCGCCAGGCCACGCGGTATCGGCTGATTCCGTTCATCTGGTGAGTGCGGCAGTGGATCCTGACCTAATAAACGCTTCCGGCAGACTCGCTTCGCTCGCAGCTGAAGCGCAAGCCGTTCAAACCTTCTGTGCTATTACATAGTATATTTCATAGGTAAGTGGTAGGCCTGAAGCAGTCTTGTATTGTTCCTCATAACAGATATTCATCCAGTGAAAGAGTTCCTTCCTCCCCAAGCCTCTTGGTGCCTCCCGGGAGACGTTCTGGGCGCCTTCGTGAATCGCAGTTGGACATTTCAGTAGAACACCTCTGCCTGTGGTATCAGGCTCTCAAGGACACTGCTCATCTCTGCGAGGCGCGCATTCAGGTCTGCCACCTCAGCATCGTGCATCGCTGACAGGCTGGCAACAGCAGGTGCGTAGTCCCCGGCCTCGATCTGGTGATACGCGGGAATCACATCGAGGTACTTAGCCAGGTGTCCTTGCGCGCCCCAGGTAACCCGGTAGTAGTTCGGGTCGTGACGCGTCAGCTCGTGGGTGTACACCTCGTAGCTAAACTTGAGTCCTTTTGAGGTAAGACCAACGTTGCCGAGAGCCTCGAGTGCCGTGTCGGGGTCAGGCTGTTCTTGCCCCAAGGCCGACAGGGCCTGATTCAGGTGCTGGATGTCCCACAGCACTTGTTCGTGAGGATAGATCGTAGAACCCCATACATCGAGGGCGGTGAAATTGCCGTTGATGGTCTTCTCTAACTGCATGAGCAGCCGGTTGAGGATGGGGTAGGCCTTGGTGGGGATCACGGCTTTCAGTACCTCATACCGGTTGGCCTCCTTCCTGAACCTGCTGATGGCCTCATTCAGGCGATTAACCGTGTCCTGAGCGGCACCTGCCCTCAGGAGATCATCGGTGCTCACCGCAGCTGTCAGGTCGTCAGCACGCGCTTTGAGACTGTAGGGCAATATGCCTTCGTCGAGCCGTTTATCAAGGAGGAACACGAACTTAGCGATCTGCGCCAGGTTCTCCCAGTCAATGAGATCTTCCGTTTCGTAATCCGTGTGGTAGGTGCCATAGGTCCCCGTTCCACTTGCTGTCAGCATGATGCTCGGTACGCCGGCCGCTGTGAATGTCCAGCCGTCCTGCCCAGTAATCTCCGGGTTGTTAACGCTGTATCCGTAGAACAGGAGATCACTGGCAGCAGCCGCTTCCTTTTCGAGCCACGGCACGAGGTCGCTCGTCGTCTCCATGTAGAGGGAACCTAAGTGCCCTGCCATCATCTCAAGGTTGATGAAGGCGGCGACGCGTCCCGGCCAGTCAGTATGGGTCTGGGTGATTGCATACCAGGCGCCGCTGCTCCAGTCGTACCAGGCATTGGTATAGCCGAACTCCTCGGCGGTGGTGAACAAGAATACCACCGTGTGTTTAGGATGGTAGTCGCTCGTCTTCATGGCCTTGGCGATCGCGAGCCCGTTGACCACTGCGCCGGTGTCGTCGAGGGCGCTGCGAAAGTGAGCATCCTTATGGGATCCGATAATGACGATTTCATCATCAGGCACTGTCCCTGGCAGTTCGCCGATGACGTTGTAGCCGATACCGCCATCATCGGCCAGCGTGATCTGCACGTCGTTCTGCATTGTTGCAGTGACAGGGCCGGCAGCGAGCTGTGCCTTGAGCCAATATCCATCTTGGCGGGAGATGTAGACCATCGGAGCGAATGACAGATCGTACTGTCCGTCGTTGCTGCCGAGCGCGTCCCGTGCTACTGCATACCACCCGTCTGAGAACGGGCCATCGGTCATGATAACACCCATAGCCCCTTGATGGGTCGCCTCGGCGCCCGGGTAATTCAGCCACCACCAATTGAACGCGCTGTCGACCAGCACAAGCTTGCCTTTCACATCCACCCCTTCATAGTCGGCTGCAGTGCCGTTATGGACGTAGACGACCTCGCCGGTCAAACCTTCGGGGGGTGTTGCTGGGACACCGGCGAAGGGCGACGCGATCATCGTGCGATTGCTGACGGTCACGCTTGCCGAGCGAAACTCACATACGTCAACCGGTACTGGTTCGAGGCGTACATTTGAGAGGCCCATGGTTCGCAACTGCTCTGCAAGGTACTCGGCAGCTTCGTTGTCAGCGGACGTTCCAGCCCAGCGGAAGCCGAGAAGCGACGAGGTGCCGAGGCTGTTGAGGTAGGACTCTGCGCTCTGTGGATAGCCCTGAGCGAACAGTTGGTCGATGGCCTTCTCAAACGTTGGGGCTGCAAGCGTGACTCCCGGCGACAGCAGGGTCAGCGAACACAAGAGAAGCAAGAGGATGAAAGCGCTTTTCGTCTTCATAGATATCCTCCATCCATCTGAAGTTGCACTACACTAACACATGGTGATATTAAAATAAACGGACTTCTGACAACAGGCGGGGGGGATGAATAGGGACAGCTGGTTTGAGGCTTTATGCCGCTTGATGTTTCGTCGGTGACTAACTTCACACTTTATCAATCAAATTACCCCACCGGACGGCTAATAGCCGCCACTGATTTTCGTCACTCAACCCTTCTCTGCTGTTACGTAGTATATCTCGTAGGTAAGGGGTAAGCCTGATGGAGTTCTAAAATTATCCTCGTAAAAAATATTAAGCCAGTAAAAGAGTTCTCTCCTCCCCAGACCCCTTGGTGCCGCCGGGGAAAAGTTCTGGGCGCCTATTGCCTTCAGCGTAGAAAAAATCGATTTGATGCCAGGATGATACTCCTTTTTTATACTCTTGGTGATGTGGATATTGGTAAATCCTCTCTGTTCCAGCATGGGAAGGATAGACCCGGCTTCTGCAAATTCGTGGAAGTGAGGCGGGTGGCCATTCCCTGCCTCCCTTTGAGCATTACGATAGGATGATTTCAGTTCAAACATGGTTTCCTTTCCCAGAAGGGTGCAGGCAAAGTGACCGCGGGGTTTCAGGATACGGGAGACCTCCCGGAGAGCACCTGGCAGATCATCCACCCACTGGTAGGTAAGGCTGGAGACTGCCAGGTCAAACTGCCGGTCTTGGAAGGGAAGGAATCCCCCGTCTGCAACACTAAAGTGAAGGTTCCTGGCTCCGGCCTCTCTGCTCTTTTCTTCTGCCCTTTTTGCCATAGCCAGGGCAATATCACAACCGAAAACTACTGCACGGGGAAAGAGGGAGGCGAGGTGGAGAGTGACGGCACCGGTACCGCTGCCAACATCGATGACCTTCCCGGGTGTCAGAGCAATCCCTTTGATAAGCGCTGTGAGCTCTCCCGCGACGACGGCCTGTATCCTCGCATACTGGTCGTAGGTTGCAGCGCTCCGGTTGAAAGCCTTTCTGAGTCGTGATTTGTCAATCATAGAGAATGGAGGAACCTGGTTAGCCCTGCACGGAATTGCAGGGGGTAGGTTAAGAAAGGTGCATGGCCGCATTCTTTGAGCATGAGCAGCTTCGAGCCCTGCACTTTTTTGTTGAGATAGACGGCTGCTCCCGGCAGGCAGATCCGGTCTTTTGCTCCGTGGACGATGAGCGTGGGGAGTGAGAGCCCGTCTAAAAATTCTCTCAGGTCCTCTTCCATCAGGGCGACAAGGGAACTTTCAGATGTCTTCTGTGATCCATCGAATCCCTGGCTGAGGATTTCTTTCGCTGCGCCAATAGTATCTAACCCCTCTTCCTCCGGGGAGAGGATCAGGTCCCGAAACGCCTTCAGGGCCTTCAGGTGATCCCTCTTCACCTGTGCCTTGAGCCTTTTTACCACGGCCAAAGGCAGGGCATGAAGGAAGCCTTCTCTCTGGATCAGTGAGGGGGTGGCACTGACTAAGGTGAGGGATTGCAGCCGCTCAGGACATAAAAAGAAAAGCCGTATGGCAACGGAGCCGCCCATCGACCAGCCGACGACATTCACCTTATTCAGCTCAAGCCGTTTGATCATGTAATTCAGGTCAGAGGCAAACTGCTGTAACGATGGCCTGCCTTCTCCCTGCTCTGATTTTCCATGCCCACGCAAATCTACCGCAATCAGCTGGCATTGATCTTTGAGATACTTCATCTGACCTTCCCAGATTCCGGAGTTGAATGACCAGCCATGGATGAAGAGGACAGGGTTACCTCTGCCGCAGGATTCGTAGGAGAGTTTGGTTCCGTCATTTAGAGTACAGTAGGGCATATCACACCATAGTGGGGATTGCGGAATGCGGATTGGGGAATGATAATAAAATTGGAAATTCGAATGTCGAAATCCGAAACAATCTCAAATGCTCAAAATACAAATGACTAAAACAGATTCGGTTTTGAGTTTTGGAAATTTGAATTTTGAATTTGTTTCGAGTTTCGGATTTAGGATTTCGGATTTGATTACGTGGCATCAGATCACCCCAAGTTTCCGGCCTATCTTCTCCAGTGCAGATAGTGCTATCTCGAGTTCTTCCCGCGTGTGGGTGGCCATAAGGGCAATCCTCAGGCGGGAAGTTCCTTCAGGAACTGCCGGGGGGCGGATAGCCTGCATCCAGACCCCTTCATCGAAGAGCATCTTTTCCATCTGGACAGCGAGGTGTGGGTCTCCGATGATAACAGGAATAATGGGAGTTTCGGTTCTGGTTATCCGGAAACCGAGGGCTTGAACCCTCGGTTTGAAAAACCTGACGTTCTCCCAGAGCCTCTCCCTCAGGCCGGGATTTTCTTCGATCACCTCCAGGGCGGCAATGCTCGATGCCAGCACGGCAGGGGGGAGGGCAGTGGTGAAGATGAAGCTCCTCGCCGTATTGATGAGATAATCTCTGAGCTCATCATCGCCTGCAATGTAGGCACCGAATCCTCCCAGTGCCTTGGAGAGTGTACCCATCTGGATGTCAACTCTTCCGTCCAGTCCAAAATGTTCTACCGTGCCGCTCCCCCTCTTGCCGAGGACGCCGGTTGCATGGGCATCGTCTACCATGAGCAGTGCCAGGTATTGTTCAGCGATGCGGGCAAAATCAGGAAGCGGTGCGATGTCCCCCTCCATGCTGAAGACACCGTCAGTTACAATCAGTTTTCTGCACCCCTTCTTTGTCTTCATCAGACCTTCGAGGCTTTCTGCATCCCGGTGACGGAAGATAACAACCTCTGCCCGACTCATCCTGCAGGCGTCGATGATACTTGCATGGTTCAATTCGTCGCTGAAGATCACATCCTCCTCCTGCATGAGAGAGGTGATGACGCCGAGGTTTGCCATGTAACCGGAGCTAAAGACGAGCGCTGACGGTGTGTTCTTGAAATGAGCCAGTTTTACCTCAAGCTGTTCATAAAGATTGAGGTTCCCCGAGACCAGGCGCGAAGCACCTGAACCGCAGCCATACTCCTCCACAATCTTTACCGCCTTCTCTTTTAACCGTGGATGTGAGGCAAGTCCAAGGTAGTTGTTCGAGGAGAACTGGATCACTTCTCTTCCCTGAACCTTTACCCGGTGAGACTGCTCCCCTTCTACTGCCCTGAGAATACGGTAAAACCCTTTCTGCCTGAGATCGTGCAGTTTCAACTGGATAGAGCGCAGGTACTCTTCTTTCACTCTCGTGTCCTATCGTCAACCCAAATTAATAACACCGTTTACCATAGAGGGAAATTTTTTTTACACGGGACT
>Ga0315280_10011385_pt1 | contig 10933 bp, 8 predicted proteins | sample YL17G06_40_MG_FD_203697 | JGI IMG/M metagenome (GOLD analysis project Ga0315280, IMG submission 203697) | Sediment microbial communities from Yellowstone Lake, YNP, Wyoming, USA - YL17G06_40 | ecosystem: Environmental > Aquatic > Freshwater > Lake > Sediment | place: USA: Wyoming | collected... | reverse complement strand
GGAAAAGAGGAAGGGACAGGTCCAGGACTAAAAGGCAATGTCTATCAGTATGTTAACCCCGAGGCTTATCAGCAAGCCAGAAAATCGCTTCGCTACTCCCCTGCTGGCAAACCTCGACCAGGTGGCACGGGAGCTGCTGGTAGTGGAAAAGCGGAGGCCCCAAGTTATCATTATGATATTAAGCCCTGGGCTGAAAAAGTGATAAATCTTATTCAATCAAAGTGGGTTCTGCCCCTGGTAGCAGTGATGCCCAGCAACAAAAATGTGGCCCTGGTGCTTTTAGTAGACAGGGATGGGCAGCTCCTTTCCCTAGAGATTACCAATTCCACCACCAGTGAAGTATTAGACCAGGCAGCCGTTACCGCCGTTAGATTGTGTGCCCCATTTCCCTCGCTGCCCGCAGATTTTCCTGGAAAAAGTCTGGAGTTCTATCTGGTGTTCACTTATCATGATTAACAACTTCAAGCGTCAAGTCTGGATTCTGTTCACCTGCCTGGTATTATTTTCTTCAGCTCAGGCTGATTGGAAATTCCAGATAAATCAATATCTTAAAGAGCAGGAATTTCCAGAAGCTTTAAACCTTCTGGAAATTAATCTGTCAAAACTGGAGAAGACTGAAAAGCAAGAAGCTCTGGCTCTTCTGCCCTATCTATATCACCAGAATAAGCTCCTGGCAGAAGAGAAAAAAGCTATGATCGATTATTTTGAAGAATACGGAAGTTTACAGCCTCTATTCGAATTTCTGGATTTCAGCGTTTTTAATGAAGTCCTCCAGTTTTGGGGAAAATGGCAAGAAAATTATCCTTTAATCACCAACCTTAATTTTCTGGTACCAGTTTCAGCCCAGGACCGCACCATTCCAGAAATCATTCGTCTTGGTTTTGACCTTTCGGCTGAAGCCTATTACAAAATTCATATTGAAGGACAGCCAGTTGAAGGCGGACTCTGGTCAAAAGGGCCTCACCTGGTCGAGCTGCCCCTGCCTTTTTCTTTTGACCAACCTTTTTCCTTGAACCTGGACATCTTTTTGAAAACCAGGAGTATAACCATAAAAAAGAGGATTAACCTGGAGTTTAAAGTCGAAAGAAGAAACCTTCAGACTCCAGACCTTCTGGTTCAACGACAGGAGGCCCCTCCAGTAAAAAATATTGAGGGAGAAGTTGCCCTTTATATCGGCGATACTCTTATCTATAAAGCCACCAAATACCTGCAAAAACAGATACCAGTCAAGATAACCATTCCGCCTCCCAATCCTCCCGGTACCAAGCCCTATCTGATCCCTCAAAAGGATCAGTTCCCGATGCAGGGTGTTTCTATTATTGAGGCTATCGCCGCCATTACCAAAATAATTCAGGACTGGAAGAAAAAACCACCTGAAAAAACTCCGACCGCCTTTAGTCGCCAAGCAGAAATCAGGTTCACCTTTACCAACCCAGAAAAACAGGATATTCACACTGACATTACCATAAAAATTAAGCCCCAGAAAGCTGAGCCTCAGCCTTATTAAAAAAGACCTTCTTTTTTTATCTTTTCTTTTGACATTAATAAAATTTTTAGTTATAAATTTAATCAAACAGAGAAATCCGGGAACTATGAAAACAGCAAAAAATTCTATTTACCCCTCAGAAAAACGTATCAGCCAGCGTTTTAAAATACCCGGGGCTACAGTCTCTTACAGGAAAAAAAGATGGCTGTTCAAGAAAAAGAGCCTTGACGAAGAATTCTGCCCGCTGCAAGACCTCAGCCGGGGCGGATTGAGATTTGCCTGTCGCCGACGCCTGAAATCTGGAACCAGGCTTTACCTTCAACTCTCGATTCCAGGTGAGCGAGCCCCTCTTTTGCTTCTGGGCCAGGTTAGATGGTCTTCGACCAGTAATAACGAAACTTTTCCCTACCAGACGGGAATTCAGTTTAACATTTATGGAAAGAAGAAAGGTCAAAATTATCCTGGAAATCTGGTTAAGATCATCTCCCTGGAACAAAAATTCATCGACCTTGATCTGGATATGAGCACGCCACCAGACGAATACGATATAGAAAGCTCTTAAAAAATCCTTAAGCGAGTTTTTTTTGCCTCGAAGTAGCTCACTTGGTCTCGCTTTCAACCACTATTTGAGAATAATCAGCTATTTTCTGAATAAGTCTCTGGACCTGAGTCAGAAGAGCCAGACGATTGTTTCGAATTTTCTTATCTTCAGCCATCACCAGAACCCGGTCAAAGAAATTATTAAGGGGCATTTGCAGACGAAAGACGATTTTTTGAGCCCCAGCAAAATCACCTCTGGCCAGCAGGTCTTCGGTGTTATTCTGAATAATCCTCAGAGCTGAATAAAGCTCGTTCTCTTCTTTTTCTTTGAACAAGGCAGAATCCAGTTTGATTTTGGGCACTTCTTTAAGAATATTTTTTACTCTTTTAGCCATCAGGATAAACTGCTCAAAATTCTTACTCTGCTTCAGCTCGTTGAGAGCTTTAATCCTGGCTTCAGCATAATCCAGGTAATCAATTCCAGGAGCCAGGGCGGCATTAATCAGGTCATAACGATAACCCTTCTTTTCGAAGATAAAACGCAATCTACCTTCAAAAAACTCCAGACACCTCTTTTTCAGCTGGTCTACTGGAACTGTCAACCTGTCAGCCAACAGACCAATAGTTTTATCCAGAGTCCGAGAAAGCGAAAGGTGGAATTTCTTCTCCAGAATTATCTTGCAGATGGCATGAGTATTACGTCTTAAAGCAAAAGGATCGCTTGAGCCGCTGATGGTGAAACCGACTCCAAAAATCCCGACAATAGTGTCCAGCTTGTCAGCAAAGGATAAAACTGCTCCACCTGCCGATTCAGGCACAGAGTCTTCCAGGCTCAAAGGCAAATAATGTTCGTAGATGGCCCGACTGATAGTTTCAGAATATCTCTGCTTTCGGGCATAAAGCCCGCCCATTTTTCCCTGAAGCTCAGGAAATTCCCTGACCATTCCCGTCAAAAGGTCAGCTTTGCAGAGTCGAGCAGCCTCACTCAGGTCTTTTCTGTCTGACTTTAAATCAAGCCTGTCAGCTAAATAAGCCACCAATTTCTGCAGTCTTTCGACTTTATCTCCATAGCTACCGAGTTTTTCCTGAAAGACCACATTTTTCAGATAACTGACTCTGGCGCTCAGCTGAACTTTCAAATCATTTTCCCAGAAGAACCTGGCATCTTCCAGCCTGGCCTTAAGGACTCTTTCATTTCCAGAAGCCAGGAAATTTTTGGGGTCAGCCGGGGCATCGGCTATGCCCAAAAAATAAGGAAGTTGTCTTTTGCCTTTAACTACGGAAAAAAGTTTCTGACCTTCTCTCATAGCCGTGGCCAGAACTTCAAGCGGCAGGTTTAGATACTTCTCCGGAAAACTACCCATGATGACCAGGGGATGCTCAACATTCCAGAGGAGTTTTTCCAGCAGGCCCTCATCAGGATAAACCTGGGCATTGAGGCCAGCTAGTTTTTCCTGAAATTGCCTTAAAATTGATTGTTTCCTTTCTTGCGGGTCAATCAGCACAAAATTTTCTTTAAGCCTCTGATAGTATTCGGCAAAGTTGTTAACCTTCAGCTCAACCGGTGAATGGATAAAATGACCAGACGTCCGGTTGCCCGAAGATAAGCCTTCGAACTCAGTCGGAACCACTTGGCCGTTAAAAAGACAAAGCAAATTCTTAAGTGGTCGGGAAAAACAAAAGCTTCTTTCCCCCCAGCGCATATTCTTGGGAAAGGTTAAAGAACTGATGATGGCCGGCAGTTTTTCGCCAATGATTTCTTCTATTGCTCTTCCCTTTTTCAACCTCTTAAAACCAAGATATTCACCTTTTTGAATTCTTATAACCTCAAGCTTTTCCACAGCAATTCCCTGAGACCGGGCAAAACCAAGAGCCGCTGAAGAAAAATTGCCATCAGCCAGAAAGCTGATGTGTTTTGGCGGGCCGGCAACGATTTCTTCTTCATCAGGCTGACCTGCTTCTAAATCAGCCAGAACTACCAGACGACGGCAGGTGCCCAGAGTCTTCAAATTTTTTATACCGATTCGGGCCGCGGTCAGTTCCTGACTGAACTTTTCTTCCAGCTGACTCAGAGCACTTTTTACGTGAGATGAAGGCAACTCTTCGGTCATTATTTCCAGCAAGAATTCCATCAGCTTTCTCCTTCCCGTTCAACAAACTTTTTAGCTATCTGATTGACTAAGGTTCGAATCTGACCGATCATCTTGACTCTTTCAGTAACGCTTATGCCTCCCCGAGAATCCAGCAGGTTGAAAAGATGCGAACATTTAAGGCACAAATCATAGGCCGGTAAAAGAAGGTTCTGATTGATCAGGCGCTGGGCTTCTTTTTCAGCTGAAGAAAACCAGCTTTGAAGCATCTGACAGTCGGCCTGTTCAAAGTTGTAAACAGAAAATTCTTTTTCTTCCTGAAAACGCAGGTCACGGTAACTGACATCATCTGACCACTTCAGGTCGTAGATGTTGTCTTTTTGTTGGAGAAACATTTCCAGCCGTTCGAGTCCGTAGGTAATTTCAACTGAGACCGGATACAACTCCAGGCCACCGGCTTGCTGAAAATAAGTAAACTGAGTTATTTCCAGACCATCAAGCAGAACCTGCCAGCCAACTCCCCAGGCTCCGATGGTTGGCGACTCCCAGTCGTCTTCATCAAAGCGCAAATCATGCTCGGATAGGTTTATTCCTAAGGAAGTCAGGCTGTCCAGGTAAATTCTCTGAATGTTAGCGGACGATGGTTTGATGATTACCTGAAACTGGAAATGCTTCTGAACTCGATGCGGGTTCTCTCCGTAGCGACCATCAGTCGGTCGGCGTGAAGGCTGAACATAAGCGACTTTCCAGGGCTTTTTGCCCAGCACCCGAAAGAAAGTATCAGGGGTCATGGTGCCGGCGCCGACTTCCAGGTCATAGGTCGGAGCAATATAGCATCCCTGTTTCGACCAGAAATCATACAATTTGAGAAATAATTCCTGCATACTCATACTTTTTTTCTTCCTTCAGCTCAGATTCCGATGTTCCGAATTTGTTTTTAACCCGATCACCGAAATTATCAACTGACTATTCTTTTTTCTCCCATCTAAGGACCGGATTACGAGCAGCTAAGGTCTCGTCGAGCCGCCGGACATAAGTGATATGCGGAGCTGACTTCAATACTTCAGGATTTTCCCTGGCTTCCCGGTCAATAGCTTTCATTGCTTCAATGGACAGGTCCAGATCTCTCCGACTTTCAGTCTCCGTGGGTTCAATCATTAGAGCACCGTGAACAATCAGCGGGAAGGAGATGGTCGGTGGATGCAGGCCATAGTCAAGTAGCCGCTTGGCAATATCCAGGTTCGAAATTCCATAATCTTTCTGGAATTTGTCAGAAAAGACGCATTCATGAAGAGTAGGCGTGTCGTATTTCAGATGATAAATACCTTCTAAACTCTTCCTGATGTAGTTGGAATTGAGCACGGCGACTTCAGCCATTTCCCTGATGCCCTCAGATCCAAGGGCCAGGATGTAAGCTAAAGCCTTGAGCATCACCAGAAATTGACCGTAGAAACTCTTAACCCGACCGATCGATTGAGGCCGATTATAATTGAGGAAATATTGTCCGTCTTTTTTTTCTATGACCGGAACCGGTAAATAAGGCTCAAGGATTTTCCTGACGGCCACAGGTCCTGAACCTGGGCCTCCACCGCCGTGCGGAGTGGAAAAGGTCTTGTGAAGGTTGAGATGGAGGACATCCACTTTCATGTCACCGGGCCTGGTTATCCCGGCCAGAGCATTCATATTAGCTCCATCCATATAAAGGAAAGCGCCTTTGGCGTGAACGATATCAGCAATCTGGTAGATATCTGATTCGAAAACACCCAGGGTATTCGGATTGGTAACCATCAGTGCCGCCACTTCCTCATCCATAACCTTAGACAGGTCTTCAACTGAAATCGTGCCTTTTTCGTTGGATTTGATTTCTTTGACCGTATAGCCAGAAATGTGGGCGGAAGAGGGATTAGTTCCATGAGCTGAGTCAGGAATCAAGACATACTTTCTCGGGTTGCCGTGGGCCGTGTGATAGGCTCTGATGAGCATCATTCCGGTCAGCTCACCATGAGCTCCCGCCGCCGGCTGAAGAGTAACAGCCTCCATTCCGGTAATTTCACACAGCAGCTTTTCCAGGGTCTTCATTAATTCCAGATTACCCTGGACCAGTTTTTCCGGAGCTAAAGGATGAGTGGAAGTAAAACAGGGCAACGAAGCTATTTTTTCGTTGATCTTCGGGTTGTACTTCATGGTGCAGGAACCCAGCGGATAAAAGCCAAAATCCAGGCAGTAATTCATCTGGGAAAGCCGGGTAAAATGCCTGGTTATTTCTGTTTCTGAAACTTCAGGAAAGCCTTTGATATTTTCTCTTAAAGGAACGCCGGGCAGAAGATCTTTTTTCTCCGGAACATCCAGCTCCGGCAGTTTGACTGCAGTTTTTCCAGGAGAACTGATTTCAAAAATCAGGGGTTCGCGAATGACGTTAATCATCTCAAGACCTCCTTCAGCACCTGAACATACCGGTCAATTTTTTCCTGGCTAGGCTTTTCAGTTATGGTAATTAAAGCACATTTTTCCAAGCCCGGATAATGTTTGGCCAGGCTTAGGCCGCCCAGAATGCCTTTTTCTTCCAGCTTCTGGTTTATTTTTTCCCAGTCCTGCGGAAATTCCAGGACAAACTCATTAAACACAGGACCGTTGAATTTTTTGGTTACTCCACGAACAGAGGTTAGTCGGTCCAGGGCATAGGCCGCTTTCTGCAGGTTAAGCCAGGCCAGCTTTTTCAGGCCCTGACGTCCAAGGGTTTCCAGATAGATGGTAGCTTTGAGGGCACAATGGCCCTGATTGGTGCAGATGTTAGAAGTGGCTTTTTCTCGGCGAATATGTTGTTCACGCGTCGCTAACGTCAGGACAAACCCCCGACGACCCTGAACATCAACGGTCTGACCGACAATTCTGCCAGGAAGTTGACGAACAAAGTCTTTTTTGCAGGCTATGAATCCGAGATAAGGACCGCCATAACTCAAAGGCAAGCCAAAAGATTGAGTTTCTCCAGTAACAATGTCCGCCCCGAGCTTGCCAGGGGCTTCCAGCAATCCCAGAGAAACCGGTTCTGAAATGACCACAGCCAGTAAAGCATCGTCTTCGTGAGCAGCTTCTGCCAGAGTCTTAAGGTCTTCAATCACTCCGAAGTAATTGGGCGACTGGCAGAGAATAACAGAAGTTTCAGAATTAAGGGCAGCTGCCAACCACTTCTTATCAATCCTGCCCATCTCGTCATAAGGAAGCTCCACCACTTCCAGGCCGAGGTTTCGGGTGTAGGTATGGATAACTTCACGGTATTGCGGGTTGAGGTTTTGGGCGACCAGCAGCCTCTTTTTGTTTTTGACTCTGTCAGCCATCAACACAGCTTCAGTCGCACCGGTCGCCCCGTCATAAAGAGAGGCATTGGCAATGTCCAGTCCGGTCAGCTGGCAGATGAGTGTCTGGAATTCAAAAATTGCCTGCAAAGTTCCCTGGCTGACCTCTGGCTGATAAGGAGTATAAGGTGTGACAAACTCTCCCCTTGAACTCAGATAATCGACAACGGCTGGAATAAAATGATCATAAGCACCGCCACCTAAGAAAGAAAGATATTTCTCAGAGGAATTTTTTTGGCCTTTTTCTTCAAAATATTCAAGAATTTCCATCTCAGAAAGGGGTCCTGGCAGATTCAGGTTGCCCTTAAGTCTTATGTTTTCCGGGATACAGGAAAACAGTTTTTCCACCGAATCTGCCCCAATCCTTTCCAGCATCTCCTTTTTATCTTTTTCACTGATAGGAATATAACTCATGTTTACCCCCAGGATTTATGATTTTTTCAGCTTTTAAAGCTGAAAGGTTCAGTGCTCCAGGCCTTCGAGATACTTTTCGTAATCAGCAGCCTTCATCAGGTTGTTGATTTCGGATTTATCCTTTATTTTCAATCTGACAATCCAGCCCTGACCATGGGGGTCTTTGTTAATCAGGTCTGGTGACTGAGCCAGTTCCTGATTTACCTGAATGACCTCGCCAGAAAGCGGAGAATAGACATCAGAGACAGACTTAACTGATTCCACGGTGCCAACTGTCTGATGGGCTTCTAAGGCCTTTCCCACCTGAGGTGGGTCCACATAGATGATGTCTCCAAGCTGTTTCTGAGCAAAATCAGTGATACCGACCACAGCTTCTTCCCCTTCAACTTTCAACCATTCATGATCTTTAGTGTAATAAAAGTTTCCAGGATACATAAGTTCCTCCTTTTCTGATTTTAAATTTAAAACCTCAAGTTATTTCTTTTCTCTTTTATAAAAAGGTGTGGGAATAACCTTAGCTTTATGCTTTTTATCTCTGATGCCAATTTCAAATTCGGTACCGATTTCTGTGTAGTCGATAGGTAGATAAACCAGACCGAGAGCTTTCTTGAGATAAGGAGCAAACGTGCCAGAGCAAACTTCAGAAACTTTTTCGCCCTTGATAAACACCGGATAATGAGGACGGGCAATCCCTTTGTCCACGACTTCAAAACCGACCAGCTTCTTTTTCAGCCCTTCCTGAAGCTGTTTTTCCAGAGCAGTTTTCCCCAGAAAATCTCCTTTATGAAACTTGACTATCCATTTGAGGTCAGCCTCAAGAACTGTAGTCTTATCGCTGATGTCGTTACCATAAAGCATCAGTTTGGCTTCCAACCTTAAGGTGTCTCTGGCCCCAAGTCCAACCGGCAATAAACCCTTGGGTCTTCCTTCTTTAATGATGACTTTCCAGATGATTTCCGGATGCTCAGACAGAGTATAAATCTCAAAGCCGTCTTCTCCAGTGTAGCCTGTCCTTGAAACCAGACAATCAATTCCAGCCACTTTACCAAAAGCAAAATGGAATGACTTCATCTGGCTGAGGTCAATATCGGTCAGCGGCTGAAGTATTTCCTGAGCTAACGGTCCCTGAAGAGCCAGCTGTGAATAGTCATCGCTTCTGTTGGTTACTTCCACCTTAAAAGGAGCCGATTTTTCTTTCACCCAGGCATAATCTTTGTCAGTGTTAGCCGCATTGACCACCAGTAAGTATCTATTGGGCGATGAAAAACAGTAGACCAGCAAATCATCAACAAAAGTACCTTCAGCTGTGGTTAAGGCAGTATACTGAACCTGTCCTGGTAAAAGTCTGGCTACATCGTTTGGAGTTAAATACTGAACATAAGCCAAGGCTTCCTGGCCTTCGACAAAAATTTCACCCATATGGCTGACATCAAACAGGCCGGCTTTAGTTCGGACTGCCAGGTGTTCATCAATGATGCCTTGGTACTCAACAGGCATCTCCCAGCCAGCAAATTCAACCATTCGGGCACCTGATTCCTTATGAATTGCTTTTAACCTCGTTTTTTTCATGATAAGTCCTTTCCTTGATCTAAATTAGCTAATTTAAATATTTATCACAAAGCCGGGTGCCGTTTCAAGTATAAGTCCTTTATAAATCCTTACTTGTTAGCCTGAAGATTTTTGTTATAATTAAAAGCACGATGTTCAAGACAAAGAAAGAATTAAAAGAAAAAATCTGGTTGAGGCTGAGTTCAGAATTTCCAGTGTCCGTCGAAGAGGTGGAACTTACCACTACCCCTGACCAGAAATTTGGCGATTTGGCTTTGTCCATAGCTTTTCCCTTAGCCAAGAAGCTGAAAACTAATCCCAGAACTATTGCCAGCCGGGCGGTGGGTTTGCTTGAAGGACTGGAAGGAGTGGAAAAAGTCGAGGTGGCTGGGGCTGGCTACATCAACCTTTATCTCGACCGGAAAAAATTCTTCTCGGAAAAGTTTAGAAAACTCAAAACAACCGGGCTGCAGCCTGAAGAGAAGAAAATCATCGTTGAACATACTAACATTAATCCTAATAAGGCCGCCCATGTGGGGCACCTCCGCAATGCCTGTCTTGGAGATACCTTAGCCAGATGCCTTAGGTATAAAGGCGAAAAAGTTGAAATCCAGAACTACATCGATGACACGGGAGTCCAGGTGGTCGATGTGGTTTTTGGGGTCATCGAGCTCGAAAAAAAGACTCTGGCTGACCTGGAAAAAATCCAAGATAGATTTGATTATTACTGTTGGAACCTCTACACCAGGGTTTCCCGTTATCTGGCCGAAAACCAGGAAGCCCGGGCCAGAAAAGGAGAAATTCTCAAAAGAATTGAACATCACCTGTCCCCTGAAACTGATTATGCTCATTATATTTCACGAAGGATTCTCAGAGCTCATCTGGCAACCATGAAAAGGCTGGGCATTACTTATGATGTCCTGCCCTGTGAGAGCAGTATCCTGGGTCTTAACTTTTGGGAAAAAGCTTTCGACCGGCTCAAGAAAAGCCAGGCCATTCATCTCTCTCAGGAAGGAGAAGCCGCTGGCTGCTGGGTGATGAAACTTGAGGATGAGCCAGAGCGTGAAAAAATAATCGTCAGATCTGATGGCACTGTTACTTATGTTGGTAAGGACATTGCCTACCAGCTATGGAAGTTTGGTCTGCTCGGTCAGGACTTTTATTATGAACCTTTTATCGAAGAAAACGGCCGAAGAATCTGGATCTCCTCAGCTTATCCCACTTCTTATGATGTTCATTTTGGAGCCGGCAGTAAGGTTTACAATGTTATAGACGTTCGTCAGTCTTATCTTCAGAAAGTTGTAGTCCAGGGTTTGAAATCACTTGGTTACTATGAGCAAGCGACTAAATCAATACACTTTTCTTATGAGATGGTGGCTCTATCCCCTAAGAGCCTGTCTGAAATTAATGTCGAAATCACCAAAGAAGATAAAGATCGGGCCTTCCTGGAAGTCTCAGGTCGAAAAGGAGTGGGAATCAAAGCTGATGACCTGCTCGACAGA
>Ga0315280_10011384_pt1 | contig 10936 bp, 9 predicted proteins | sample YL17G06_40_MG_FD_203697 | JGI IMG/M metagenome (GOLD analysis project Ga0315280, IMG submission 203697) | Sediment microbial communities from Yellowstone Lake, YNP, Wyoming, USA - YL17G06_40 | ecosystem: Environmental > Aquatic > Freshwater > Lake > Sediment | place: USA: Wyoming | collected... | reverse complement strand
ATCCCCAAACTATTCCAATTATGATTGCTGTTGAGAGTTGGAATAATAAAATAGGAATAATAAAAGTTAGGGCAGAAAGAAACTTAAATAGACAAGTAAAAATTGTTGATTCCCATATCTCTTTTGTCGGGTGTTTATTTTCCGATTCTTCAGAAACGTGAATACCAAGAGCGTCTGAGAAAGCATCGGCTATGGCGATGGTGATTATACCGCCGATAACCGCAATCCTTGAATGGGTGCCGGAATGCAAGCCAACCATTAATCCAAGGGTGGTGATTATCCCGGAGGTTAAACCAAAACTAAATCCTGTTTTTAGCGAATGTTTCATTATTGTTTATTAATACCGAAGTTTATTGTCTTTTACCAACTGGCGGTGTGTATTTGAAAAAATCTTTACCCCGTAGCGAAACGAAGTTTCTGCTACTGGGGGACGATTTCAAGTTTTTCTTTGGCGGCATCCAAATTTAAGATTAGGACTTTCGCGCTAATACAACCAACCGACGACTATCGACACCAAACGGGGAACCTTGGAGATCCCCCCAAATTTTTTCAACGCGCAGACCATTCCGTTTCATCATACTACCAAGCTCGGCCGGAGAAAAAATGCGCACATCGGTTTTATATTTTTTCACTTTACCATTTTCTTTCCATGTTCGTGTCATTGACCACCGCATCGTCGCAGGATTAAATTCATCTTTTGTTGTAACCATGAGACCATTTGATAACTTATCTTTTTTCATAATAGTAAGAGAACTAGTTTTCTTATCAATTTTCCCTTCCCGCAACGCGCGAGCTAATTTACCAACAAAGTTGTTAATTTCAATTAAAAATTTTCCGTTTGGTTTAAGAGCTCGAGAAATTTTTCGAAGCACAAGCTCATTATCGCTTTCGTCGTCAAAATATCCGAAAGAAGTAAACATATTTATGACAGCATCAAATTTATTTACAAAAGTAAGATTGCGCATATCGTCACAGATAAAATTAACTTTTATGCCCTGTTCCTTAGCGTCTTTTTTGGCAATATCGATAAAGTGCTTCGAAAAATCTATACCAGTAACTCTGTATCCGCATTTCGCTAATTCAATAGAATGTCTGCCATGCCCACACGCTAAATCCAAAATTTCTGCTCCCTTCTTGGGCCTGAGCAGTTTCAGTAAAAAGGGTATCTGCTGTTTAGTGAGTTCCGGAGTAACGGTGTCAACGTATGTTTTGAGATATTTTTCGTCAAACAGCGTTTCCCACCATTGTTTTTTAGATTTAGTCATAAAGATTAAAAAATTTCTTTTGCCCTTATTGATAAAAGCATTTCGTTTTTGCCAAAAAATGAATACAAATTGGCTGCCGAGCGAAGCGAGGCGGCTTCCAATCGCTTGAAAAATCCTGACTGGCGGTGTGTATTTGAAAAAATCCGAACCGATTTTATTAACGGGCCGCCGGGCGGAAGGGCAAAGACCGAACCCCCCTTCCGCCCGCCTCGCCAAAAAGCGGAAGCGAAAAGGACGATTTCAAGTTTTTCTAACTCTTTTTGGGAATGAAATAAATAAACCACACTATCCAAACAATCCAAAGAGCCTCTCCCCAATCACCATGAATTAAACCAATAAATCCCCTTATTGCTAAAAATCCCAAAAAACCTAATAACCAATTTTTTCGCATCATATTATTTGTTTTGTATTTTATTCAACTTTTATTTTAAGTTCCGCGCTCGGCCGCTTGCGGGATTGCAAGGTCTTGCCTCGCTTGGCGGCAAATTCTTTTAGCTCAGCAAGCTGAGCTTCAATACTTAAAACCTGTCTTTCTTCTGAATCTGTTGATTTTCGGCAATAGATAAATCATTTCATATTTCTAATTTAATCTAGAAAAGCCCGCTTCTGGTTGTTTTGCTTCGCAAAACAAAGACAAAAATTCAATTTTGCGCCTAAAATTGGCTGGCGAGCCCTCGCAGAGGGCGAGCCAGCAACCTCTTTTTCTGATTGGCGGAGGAGGTGGGACTCGAACCCACAAGACCCCTTTCGGGGTCGCAGTTTAGCAAACTGCTGGAATAACCATTATCCGACTCCTCCAAATCTATTTTATTATAGCTTATTTTAAATATTTTTTCAAGTGCTTAGAATTGTCTAATTTGTCTGTGAGGTTTTTCTTGCCATTTTTAAAAATTCTGCTATAATATTTTAATCTTATGGTGAATCTGGGAACGCCGGTTAGTCAATTAACCCGCATTGGCCAATCTACGGCCAAACGGCTAAATATGCTCGGCTTAAGAACAGCCGAGGATTTGCTCTATTATTATCCTTTTCGTTATGACGATTTTTCAAAAATTTTGACCATTGCCGAATTAAAAACAAGAAATCAAGGAACGATTAAAGGGAAAATTAAACTAATTGCCAATCGCCGAAGCCCTAGAAAAAAAATGATTTTAACCGAGGCAATTGTTTCAGATCAAACCGATTCAATTAAAGTTATTTGGTTTAATCAGCCGTTTTTAATTAAAGTTCTAAAACCGGGCCAAGAAGTTTATTTAGCTGGCAGAGTCGAGGATGACGAGCAATACGGATTAGAATTATTAAACCCTTCTTACGAGATTTTTAAAGGGAAAGCGCCAATTCATACCGGTCGTTTGGTTCCAGTTTATCCAACCACCCAAAATTTAAGCCAAAAACAGCTTCGTTATCTAATTCGTTCGGTTTTGCCATTAGCCCAGCAGATTGAAGATTGGTTGCCGCGGTCGCTTAGGGTCAAATATAGTCTTTTGAATTTAGTGACAGCCATAGAGCAGATTCATTTTCCTCAAGATAAGAAATGGCTGGAGAGAGCAGCTCATCGTTTGAAATTTGATGAGTTATTTTTGATTCAGCTTCAAACTCAACTAATTCGGCAAGAAATTAAAAAACAGAGGGCGCCGGCTTTAGAACTAAAATTGGCCGAGATTCAAAAATTTGTCGCTAGTCTGCCGTTTAAATTGACCGATGCCCAGCGCAAATCAGGCTGGGAGATTTTAAAAGATTTAGAGAAACCAGAGCCGATGAACCGACTTTTGGAAGGCGATGTCGGCAGCGGGAAAACCGTGGTGGCAACCATGGCTATTTTGAATACCATCTTGAACGGCTATCAGGTTGCTTATCTGGCGCCGACCGAGATTTTGTCTAAACAGCATTTTGAAACGATTACAAGTCTTTTACGGAGTTTTCCGATAAAAATCGGCCTTTTAACCAGAACGCAAATTCAAATCAACCAAGATGAAAGATTGAGCAAAAAAGATTTGCTTCAAAAAATAGCCGAGGGGGAGATTGATTTAGTAATCGGCACCCATGCTTTAATTCAGGAGGGCGTTAAATTTTCTAATTTGGCCTTGGTAATTGTTGATGAGCAACATCGTTTTGGGGTCGAACAAAGAGCGAAGCTCTCACGCGACCCAAAAAATCCGAATACATCCGAATTATCCGAAAAAAAAGATAAAATAATTGAAAAGGATTTATCTTATAAATTATATGGAATATTTTTTGAAATACAAAAAGAGATTGATCGATTTTGTCGCGAAAAACAATATGCTGATTTATTGGCCCAGAAATTAAAACAATCGGGTTTAGTATTCCAACGCGAATATCCAATTGAAATTGGTGGTATCAAATCAAATTTTGTTGATTTTATTGTGGAAAACAAAATTCTTATTGATCTAAAAGCTAAACCATTTATTGAAAAAACAGATTATTATCAAATGGTTAGATACCTCGAGGCAGCTAACCTCGAATTGGGATTAATTGTTAATTTCAGGCAAAAACATCTTAAACCAAAACGTGTTCTTAATCCTAAATTTAAACCAAAAGAAAAATTCGGGACATTCGGATGTAATTCGGGTCATTCGGGTCGCTACACTCCTCACTTTTTGTCAATGACTGCCACGCCAATTCCGCGTTCTTTAGCTTTAACTCTTTATGGCGATTTAGATTTATCGATTATAGATCAAATGCCTAAAGGCAGAAAGAAAGTGATGGCTAGAATTATTCGGCCGGAAGAAGTAGGGGAAGCTTATCAATTTATTGAAGAAGAAATTAAAAATGGCCGGCAAGCTTTCATTATTTGTCCCTTAATCGATCCTTCGGATAAACTTGGAGTGAAATCAGTTAAGCAGGAATATAAAAAAATAAGCGAGAAAATTTTTCCCCATTTAAAAATTGGTTTGCTCCATGGCCGGATGAAAGGAAAAGAAAAGGAGAAAATCCGCCAAGAATTTTTGGAAAACAAGATTCAAATTTTAATTTCAACCACCGTGGTCGAGGTCGGGATTGACGTCCCCAATGCTTCGGTGATGATGATTGAAGGCGCGGAAAGGTTTGGCTTGGCTCAGCTTTATCAACTACAAGGTCGGGTTGGCCGAAGTCATCATCAATCTTATTGTTTTCTCTTTTTGGAAAGCGAAAGCGGTCGAGCAAAACAGCGTTTAAAAGCACTTTTAACCGCTCAGAACGGGTTTGAATTAGCGGAAATGGATTTAAAAATGCGCGGTCCGGGCGAAATTTACGGAACTGAGCAAGCAGGTTATCTTGATTCTCTGAAAATTGCCCGTTTAACTGACGTTCAAATTATTAAAGAAGCACAGGAAGCCACTCAGCAAATTTTGACTGAAGACCCGGATCTGAAAAATTACCCGGCTCTAAAAGAAAAAATAACAAAAAGAAAATTAGATTTAAGCCGGTTGGAATAAAATTAAATAATTATTGTTTATTAAAAGGGCTAAAAAAGAAGTGGAACCTTGACGAAGATTCAGTAATCTGTTATAATAAAAGAAAAATAAAAAGGAGGAAACAATGAGATACGTTATTCAGAAAAGAAAGATTATTGTTCTAATGATAGGGGTTCTGTTCTTTACAAGTTTTCCATCATTTGGGAAAGATCTCATCTATAACAGCAAATTTTTTAGAGCTGCTGAAATGGTCAATAACGTCAGCGAGGATAAAGCCTATATTCATCTACTTCTTAGAGAGGATAGGGAATTTGATATTAAACTGATATACAGCGAAAGACCGGATCTCTCCGACCCAAGAACAGTGGTATATCGTAGAAAGTCTAATAGCAAAAAGAATATTCTTATTCCTTTAACAAATCTTAAAGAAGGGAAACGTTTTTTCTATCAGATTTATTACCAGATTTATTGTAGAGAAGAAAGGGGTTGGGAGAAAGCTACGCCGATCAGGAACTTTGCTACCCTGAAAGGAAACTTAAACAAGGGCGATATGTTGAAAGTAATATTAGTTGGAGATCTTCATACTTTTGATGACGCTGATTTAGGCAATAAGATAGTTAACAGCGAAGGATGGAGAAAATTGAGATTGAGCGGCGATTATGTCAATATTTTTCTGGAAAGGTTATTTAGAAATCCTTTTTGGACCCCGAAGCCCGGCAGCGTGGAAAGCAAATTAATGGAAGGGTTTTGTTGGGCTAAGGCAATGAAGCAGATTTTAGAAGAAGACCCCTCTAATTTTTTGTTTGATCTTGGAGATCTGACTGGGATAGGTGCTAATTATAAGTGGAATGGGCTGGGTTTATCAAAGGAGTACGCGGAAAAAAACTATGAAGAAATCTCTAAGATTTTATGGGAAAGAATAAGAAGGATTTACTCGGGCCTGAGTCCCTATTTGCCTATTTATTTGGTCCCCGGGAATCATGACGGCGAAGAGAATTGGAACCCCGCGAAATTTGCAGCGAAGAAATGGAAGAAAAAAATTTTCCCGATGCCAAAATTTGGTACCAATTTTGAAGGTGATTTTTCCGATGGAAACTACTATGCTTTCACCTGTGGTAAAAACCCGAATGGTACAGGCGGAGCGCTATTTGTGGTTTTAGATGTTTGTACTTACTCCGGGGCAAACAACAGCCAACCGAAGAAATTAGAAGAATGGACTTTAGGAGAAAATCAGTTTCAGTGGTTGGAAAGAGTTCTCGAAAGATCTCGGGCAAAATATAAGTTTATTTTATTTCATCATGTTTTAGGGGGTTGGCCTTGCGGTTCGAATGAGAGTGAAACAAGTTATTGCTATGGGAGGGGGCCTTTATTTACCGAGGATGATTATCGTTTGATAGGTGTTATTGACCAAAGCAAGATAGAGCAGATTAAATTAACAGAGCTGGCAAGAAAGTATAATGTGAATATGTTTATCTATGGTCATGACCATATTTTTCACTTGAGGAGCATTGGAAAGAACGCTAAAGGAGATGAAATGTATGCTCTTTGTGTTGGTTCGCCGAAGTACCAGCACGATAAAAGATGGTGGGAGGAGATGTTATGGCAGATGTTTTATGGTTATGCCTATAGAATACCAACACCGCCATTTTACGGGGTGCCTGGATACGCGGTCCTTAATATTACCAAGGACCGTCTAGAGATCAAATTTGTTTGTTCTGCTTATGCTCCTTACCCCGAACTTAACAATTTTCCTGCTCGGCCCGGAGACCTGCTATTTAGTAAAGAATTGTATTTTCATTAATTTAAAGACTAAGAGCCTGCTGTTTGAAGCAGGCCCATTTTATTATAAGTGAATCGTTTGTTTAAATTGAGTTAGTTTTTGAGCGAATCTTGAATCTTTGAAAATTGCCCGTTTGACCGACGTTCAAATTATTAAAGAATCTCAAGAAGCCAGCCAACAGACATTTTTCTTTCTTCGGGCGTGACATTAGCTGCTTTCTCTAAAAAATACCGGTCACGTTCCAAGAGTTCTTTATTGTCCATTTTTCCTCCTTTACCAAAATTTCTCGCTGCCCAACCCGATGAAATCGGGTGAGCGGGAATGAAATTTTGAGTATTTTTATTTTATCGAGATTTTATTTTTTGTCAATTAATTTATGGGATAAAAAAAGCGGGCCGGACGGGATTTGCCCAAATTCTCAAAATTTTCAAGATGTAATCGTAGAAAATTTTGTTAGAATTTGGAGCATCCCGCACCAATCTGCCCAATTTAAAATGTGATAAAGTAGAATGAGCCGAAGGCGATGTAGTGGGTAAAAAATTATTTTTTTAAACTAAACTTTGTCGAGATTTGGTGCGGGATGAACCCTGCTATAACCAATTCTATTTGAGCGAATAAGGATTGATTAAAAATAAAAAAAGCGGGCCGGACGGGATTTGAACCCGCGATTTTCTCCGTGACAGGGAGACGAACACTCCAGGCTGTTCCACCGGCCCAAAGAAAAATTAAAATTGTAAACCGAACAACTTTTTATTTTATAAATTCTACAAGTTTTTGAAACACACCCGGATGGTTTTCGGCTAAATCAGCTAAAATTTTGCGATCTAATTCTGTTTTTGTTTTTTTTAGGCCAGCTATAAATTTACTGTAATTTAAACCAGACTGTCGGCAAGCAGCGTTAATTTTAATCTGCCATAAGCGCCGGAAATCTCTTTTTTTTCTTCGGCGGTCGCGATAAGCATAAACACCGGCTTTCCAAGCCGCGATTTTAGCTAATTTAATTTTCTTTTTTCGACCCCATTTATAACCTTTGACCTCTTTTAAGAGATGCCGGCGGTGTTTAAGATGGGACTTGCCTCGTTTAACGCGCATAAATGTACAAATTACTACTAATTTAGTTCGCTCGTCCCGATGATTATCGGGACTCGCTCACTCACTAATCATACAAATATTGGTAGCAATTCGTGATACAATTAGTACGATTAGTGATTATCGAATTGATTGGGAGATAGTTTTTCGGAAAGCTTTAGACATTTGGCGATCGCGTCTTTTATTTCTGGTAATTTTCCCTTTTTCACGAGCGTTAAAATGATCCTGGCCGCATGTTCGATGCAGGATTTTTTTCTTTTTAGTAATTTTGAATCTTTTAGCAATTGATTGCTTTGTCTTTGTCATAAAATTAAATGCGAATTGTTACAAACCTTAAAATTACAAATTTTTACAAATTATTTGTAATAATTCGTTTACTAATTTGTAGTGATTAGGATTTAGCGACTACTATTGTTAATCTGCCGCCCTGCTTATTAAGAGGCTGTTCGATTTTGATATTTTCACTTAGTCCTCCAATGAATTGATTGATGATTTTTTCCGCTAAATCAAAATGAGCCTTTTCTCGTCCTTTCAAAATCATATCGATTTTAACCTTATTTCCTTCTTCTAAAAATTTTTTTGCCTGGTTGATTTTTAATTCTAAGTCATGTTTGCCAACCCGGAGCGACAATCTAATCCCCTTAGTTTCAATTTGTTTCGGTTTCGGTCCTTTCTGTTTTCTTGTTTGTTCGTATTTAAATTGACCAAAATTAATCAGTTTAGCTACCGGCGGATCAGCTTGAGGATTAATTTCAACCAAATCATAGCCGCGTTCCCAAGCTAAATTTAGGGCTTGAGAAGTTTCAACTACACCGAGGTGTTCGCCCTTTTCATCAATCAGGCGAACCCGGGGAGCGGTAATTCGATTGTTGAGACGATAGTATTTCATTGAAGATTAAATACTAATCGCTACAAATTTATTTATACAAATTTTTTACAAATTCGTAATAATTTGTCCCGATTTCTACTTTAAATTTTTATAATTAAGGAAATCGGTCCGAAGCCCCGATGTCCATCGGGGTTCGGACTCCATCGGAGGATCCCGACAACTCTTATCTATTTTTATATTAAGTAGTCGTCGGGATAATTTTAAGATTTGTAACGATTCGCATCCAAAAATTGGTGGAGGTGGCGGAATTTACATCCGCGTCCGAGGAAAAACTAAAAGAAACATCTACTTTCGTAGTCCAATTTCTGTTTTCGGTCAGAGAGGTTAAAATTAGACAAAATCCTCCTGAACCATAGTCTGATTTGATTTCAATCAAGTAATTCAGACCTTACTGATCTATCCTGCTGTTTTGACACCAAAAATCTGATAGCAGGAGTCACAGACCTTGATGGCAGCTACTTTAAGCAACTGCAGCAAAGTTATAAGCAGGAGTCCGGAATAATCCAGCTACTGCTAACTTTACTTTACCAAATAAATTGGCATTTATCTTTTTGGAAGACTAACGCACTCCCAAGCGGAAAGCTATTTTTTTTGATTGTTTCCCGTCAATTTTAAACACCCCCGCAAATTTCGTTCAAAAATTTAAACGAATGTGATAAATTTTTGACCACGAAATTTAGCGCCCGCCGAAGCCTTGGCGAAGGCGGGCTACATTAGATTTAAATTTTAATTTTTTAAAGATTTTTGAGCGCCTCGCCGAATCCCGACTTTAGTTGGGAGAAGGCGGGCTACCCGTCTCTGGTGGGAAAATTCTAAATCCTAAAATTGATTTTAAATTTTAAATTTCTTTAACTATCCTTTCTCTTTGTCTCTGCCACTCTCTTTTTTTGATAATTTCTCTTTTGTCAAATTTTTTCTTCCCGCGAGCCAATCCAATCTCAATTTTAACTAAACTACCTTTAGTATACACCTTTAAAGGCAGGATTGTCAAGCCTTTGATTTGCGATTTGCCGATTAAATAATTTATTTCTTTCTTTTTTAAAAGTAATTTTCGCGGCTGATCCGGCTGATAATTTTCTTGAATTTGAGCAGCTGGCGGATAGGGAGCAATTTTAACATTCATCAGCCAAGGAATTTTATTTTTATCCAAACTAATATAGCCACCAGTTAAATCAATTTGGCCCTTTCTCGCTGACTTGACTTCTGGGCCAGATAAAACAATTCCTGCTTCAAAAGTTTCCAGGATTTCATAGTCAAAATAAGCTTTTTTGTTAGTCGCCAAGACCATAAGTAACATTATAACATTGAGTACTGTGCAAAATTATTAGTTCTTTCACAATCTATTCAATGTTTATTTTATCAAAAAACTAATAATTTTGATAGTAGTTTTGCATATTGCTCAATGAAGATTGAGATATAATGAAGGTTGAGATATAATGGAGACCAAAAATATAATATTGGTATCTAACCATGCGGTCGTATGTTAAGTTACCAATATAGTCTTTGAGGAAAAGGAGATAATAAAACCTAAAATATCTTCTAAACCAGGAGATGACCTATTTTTTGGCATATGATTGATAAAATTTATCTTGAAATGACCTTGAACAAAGAGAAAATAAACTTTTCAATGTTTGTTTTATCAAAAAACTAATAATTTTGATAGTAGTTTTGCGTACTGCTCATTATAACATTTTAATACAAATTTATACTTGACCCTGACACCAAATCTCGAAAAAGATTTTTTGAAACACTTACTGGTTTTCCGTTAGTCCGCCTGCGGCTTTATTTTAATATTTTAATTTAGCCCAAGTTTTATTGGCAAGATTGGTGCGGGGTCAAGCATTTGCAACCGCTCAAACTTCGTCCTTCGGCAAGCTCAGGACTTGTTTTCGCGGGCAAATGCTTGACAAAATTTGGCAAATGTGATATCCTTAAAACAGATAAAAGGAGGCGAAGAATGATAAAAAAGACGTTGATGTTGATATTTAACAAAAAAAGAGCCGAAATAAAAAAAAGATACGAAACACCTTTTAATTTGAAAGATTTGCTTAAAGCCATTCCGTTTTCACCCTCAATCTACAGTGGTTGTTATGTGTCTTCGGTTAATCCAATATTTAGAATGGCTGAGATAGTTGATCTAGGTGATAGCCCTTATCGAGTCTATCGAGTTTTTGTAGCCAAATCAGTCGATTTAAGCAAACTGAAAAAAGGACAGCCGGTTCTTATTGATTCTTCTAAATCACTCATATAGATCACTCATATTATATTATTGATCTTGGCGAAGAGGAAAAAAGAGGGGATAACCAATCCCCTTTCTCTTTTTTTATAAAATTGGTATAATAATCAACGAATGTATATCAACAAATGTACGAATCAATTCAAATTTACAAATATTTGAATATTTGGACTGATTTGTAAATTCGTTGATGATATGTAAATTTGTTGATTTATGAAAATAGGTATTGACTGCCGGACAATTTTAAACCCGGAAAAAGGG
>Ga0315280_10011383_pt1 | contig 10937 bp, 9 predicted proteins | sample YL17G06_40_MG_FD_203697 | JGI IMG/M metagenome (GOLD analysis project Ga0315280, IMG submission 203697) | Sediment microbial communities from Yellowstone Lake, YNP, Wyoming, USA - YL17G06_40 | ecosystem: Environmental > Aquatic > Freshwater > Lake > Sediment | place: USA: Wyoming | collected... | reverse complement strand
TCTCCCGCATAGACTTCGAGCCATTGAACTTTTTTCTTGCCTCTATAGCATTTCTCAACCGCCGCATCAAAGATACGAACAGACGCCCTCCAGATGTCTGGCCCTACCCCATCCCCTTCGATGTAGGTAATAATCGGAACTTCGGGAACATGAAGGCTTCCGTCCGACCGAATCTCAATCCTATTTGCCATGACTCTCCTCTCCTGGGTAATTAGATCTCCCTTGCTATTTTTATCTTGATTCAATTCGTTGGTGGGAAAGCATGCCTTTTACAATGCCATATCTTCTATGGCGTTTGGCCTCCAAGGGGTCCATTGGGAGTCCACCTTGGGAATGAATCTTCTTTCTGGAGTCTCCATTCTCTCTATTTGGTATACCTTGCTTACATCAGAAAGCACCTTTCATCCCCCTTCTTCGGGATACAACTCATATCCTCCAGATACTCTCCCTTGAAATAGGAGAAGATGTCCAATGAGCGAAAGAGGGAAATAGAAAGCTTTGGAAGGTGATCTCGAAAGGATCTCCCTCTCTCATCAAATATCCGAAATCAGATCTTCAAGCCCCAAATCCTTTAACGTCTTCGACAAAGGTTTTCCCGTTTCAGGGTCCCAACCCATTAAGCGATAATAGACCTCTCTGATGGTATTCCAATGCTTCATGATGCCAATGCCTTTTGCAGGGCCATCCACCGGAGTGGAGCCATAACGTGGGCAAGGAGCCTCAATATCCGGAGTTAATCCGTTCTTACAATTAAATACTCTAAGTGTGTTCACGATTCGTCTTCCGCTCTTGATTGCATCAGTAAGGGAGAAGTCGAAATGGGTTGCCGCGTTAAAGGCATCCACCGTCAATTTCGGATCGGTCGCGTTAAATCGGCAGACACCCAGGCAGTCCTCGAACGTGTGCCAACCGTTTATCATGGCATTAATCGCAGGAGCTTCCCAATGAGAAAAACGGTCAGCAACAGGAGGCATATCCAGTTCCTCCGGCCTCACGCCAGCAAAAGTCGCCTCAAGCGTACTTGTATTGGTAAAGCACGTGTCGAGAAGCTCAGCCCATCTGCCCCGATGATCATGTCCTCTCGGTGTAGATCCCTTCTTCGTACAAATGGCAATTTCCGCTGCCTCGCCGCCAATCTCTTCAGAGGCCCTCTTCACCCCCTCGGCCAAAAGGTTACCAATGCCTTCTCGATTCGAAATCTTGTGAAGCATCTCCCTCACAGACTCGACATTTCCCCAGTCCATCTCTATCCCATCGGTATCCTTCTTCGTTAGGATCCCCTTTTCGTAGCACTCCATCACCCATCCAATCACCCATCCTGCCTCATTCACATCCATTCCAAGACGATCAACGACGTCTGTCAGGACAAAAACGCTTCCCGCATCGGTCTGACCAATTTGGGGACCAAAGGCTGCAAAAGCCTCATATTCCGGTTCCTCTAGAACAACCCCTTCATAGGGTCCTTCCGTCACCTTCATGACCAAATTATGATTGATTCTGCAATTGAAGCAGGTATTCCGTCTCACCCTTTCGAAATGGGTCCGGACGTATTGTCCGTTCATCTTTTCATGCTCGGGAAATAGATTCGTGGTGTAATTCTTGACTGGAAGACTTCCAGCCATAAGCTGACCTGAAAAACCACCGTTTGTTCCCCATTTATGCCGACTCCCCTCCTTGTAAGTAATGGCTCTTTCATGAAGCTCTTTTGACAGCCTTCTCAGACGGTCTTGGTCCCCTAGCTGTGGTTTGAATTTTCCCCTACAGATCACGATGGCCTTTAGCAATTTGGAAGCCAAAACAGCACCCAATCCATTTTTTGAAACCGTATGCGTCCCATCTCCTACGATAACGCCAAATCTGACCTTATTTTCAGCCGCAGGGCCAACACAGAAGATGCTCGCCCTTCCCGTAATCGCCAACTCGTTGCGGATCAACTTCTGGGTTTCCTGGGTATCTCTTCCCACCAAGCGGGAAGCATCTCGAAGTTCTACTTTTTCGTCATTGATAAATAAATAGGACCAACGATCTGGACAGCCATGGATCACGATCCCATCATAGCCACACGTCTTTAGGTAAGCCCCCCAAAAACCGTTTGCTTGACTACACCCTGCCAGATTTGTCATCGGCCCCTTGCTCGTTACAGAGACCGTTCCAGAGCCGGGGGCGACTGTCCCACTCAGTGGGCCGTTCGCGAAGATGATCCTGTTCTCGGGATCAGACCACTCGGCTTGAGCGGGATTCTCTTTGTACAGGTACCACGCTCCGAATCCAGTCCCTCCGATATACCTTCTGAGAAAATGGCTTTCCAGAGGTTCATCGGAAAATCTTCTATTGCTCAAGTCCACTTTCAGGATTCTTCCCGCATAACTATAAGGATTCACAATCCCATCCTCCTTCGCTCTTACTCCACCACGGGAATCAGCTGATCTGCACGGGGAATTGCCACAATTTTTGCGCCTCCTGAAAGCCTTTTGAAGGACCACTCCACGGCCTCCTCCACGCTCGAAGCGGGCTCAAGCATCATTTCTCGAAGCTTTTCTGGAGCGATTCCCTCAGTAACCACAACGATTCGGGCTTTCAACATCGCACGTACAAACATGTAAGCCTTCCGAGAGGAGGGTGTAAATCCTATCTTCCGGAATTTTTCGATCACTTTCTGAGGAGACCCAGCACTTTTAAGCAATTCATAAAGATCTTCCCTGCCTATCCCATCAGAACATCTGGATACAAGAATAATCGTACCATTTTCTTTCACCACCATCTCGGCTACAGAAACTGCCTTCTGTGACTGTCGGAGATCGATATCTTTCGGAAAACCTCCCGGGCTGGTAATGATAATATCCGCCTTCTGCGGCACCTTTCGGCGGCAAACACAATCACATAGCGCAACTCCTCGCTCCCATGCCCTTTCCAGGTGGCCCGCTACAACGCCGCAGGTCTTTCCTTGCCCATTGGGGACCACGTTCACGATGAAATCAACCCCGGCGATCCTCGCCGCCTCTAAGGCGTTCTGATGTAAGGGATTGCCTTTGAGTTCTCCAAGTAACGGCCTAACAGGCTCCATTCCGTGAAGCATCTTCAAGGTCTCATAGGATGATACACCTGGGAAGATGCTTTTTCTTCCCCCGGAATACCCAGCCGCATGATGAGGAGTGATCGCGCTAATGAGGATTCTCCTATCCGCTTGAGCCACATGACGATTCAGGCTAACCGGAATCCCCTCGGCCGTCTTCCCCATTGTTGTGATCGTCGTAGGGTCAAAGGCATCGTGGTTATAAATCTTCAAAGAATCGTTTATGGAAGATCCCACCATTTGGCGAATCTCATCGGGTGTATTGGGTCGGTGGACGCCATTGGCAATGACAACGACCGTATCTCCAGCCTGAATCCCCCCTTCCTCCAACTCCTCGAGAACAACGGGCAATATTTGGTCGTTGGGAACAGGACGTGTGATATCGTTGATCACGATTGCGACCCGTTCCCCTTTTCGGACAATCTCTCTTAGCCTCTTCGTCCCAATTGGATTCCTGAGAGCCTCCTCGACCCCCCTCTTTAAGTCTTTCAGCGGAGGGACGTCGTTCGGCTCCAGAACCTTTAAGAGATTTTTGTCCGGCACATCAAAGAGAATAGAACTCGTGCCGTAGCGAAAACTCAGGTTGGCCATACCCCCTCTCAATCCTAAACCGTCTTTCCCGGAACGAGCGATTCCAACAACGAATTGATATTGGCCAACTGTTCTAAGTTGACAATCTTCTCTGCAAGCTCTTCGCTCTTCCGTTCGCCAAGGATGGATATCGTATTAGTCAAAAACTTCCCCTTCAATTCATCCACGCTCAAAGGATTGTCGGGGTCTCCTTTGGCTGTATCCACCCGTTCCCTATATGTTTCGCCCCGTTGGGTCTCCACCTCAATAATGAAACTCCATTTGTCAGGATAAAGGCGGTCCAACTCTTCGTCGACAGCCATTTCCACTTTTTTTGCCAACGAACGCACTTCGCCATCCTTGATTCGATCTTCCGAAAACTGACCCAAGCCAGCTTCACCATCAACCAAGCTCACGCTTAACGCATAGGGTATACTGAACTGGGCATCCAGTGAGGTTGAAGGCTCGTGAGTGTATCCACATTGCTTAATAGCCACTTCGTAGGTTCGGACTGATATCCTCTTGACGTCTTTGGCCTGTAAGTGTCGAGTCTCTCTAAGCTTTAGCATGGTGTCAATGGGACCGTGCAACGTTCGGCAACAGGGATACGGTTTGACACTGACTTCGAGGATTTCAAAGCGCTCACCCAATCCCCTTACGATTCGATCTAAATCATATTCATCGGAAAAGGCCCGACAAAAGCCGCCGTCCTCGGCCTCTAAGATCATTTTCGATCCTGTGAAACCCTTCTGCGCCAAGAGGGCGGAATAGAGTCCGCTTTGGGCAGCGCGGCCCGAGTGCAATCTCTTGCTCATCGAGCCGTCCGCGGTGAAGGCCCACAAGCCCGACGACTGTGCACCTGCTAATCCCAAGGCATTTGCAATCCATTCCGCATTTAGCCCCAACAACTTCGAGCAGGCTGCTGCTGCCCCAAAGGTTCCACACGTTCCCGTGGCGTGCCATCCCTTCATCCGGTGTGACTTCGCACCGACTCCAATAGCGATCCGGATGGCAACCTCATAACCCAGAAACGTGGCAAGGATAAGACTGCGGCCGTCTGAACATAGATTCTCTCCAATGGCGAGGCTAGCTGGGATGACCACAGCTCCGGCGTGAACCTTCCCTTTTCTGTGGACATCGTCCATTTCAAGGGCATGAGCCATGGTTCCATTGATCAAACAACTTGAGAAAAGTGACGACCTTACGGGTGTACCCCAAATAATGGCTTTCCCCCCTTTGTCATAAGCCATCAGGGCCTTTCTCATCAGTTCCGCTTCCTTAGAGAGAGACCCAGCGAGGGCACATCCAATGGTGTCCAAAATACATAGTTTCACCTTATGGACGACCGGCCCTGGAAGCTGTTCTACCGTAAAAGAATCGATAAAATCTGCTAGAACTTGCGTGTATCCTTTCAAATGATACTCTCCCTGGTCCGATGTCATCCGTAAACCGGCGTTCCAGTTTTCTCGGTGTAATCTTTAAACCTCATCTCTATCTCATGAGTTAAGCCTCACCTTGGCCAACAAACTTACCATCGATATAAATGATAGTTTTCCCCATACCTTCCTCCCCTTTCACGATTTGGTCCCTCATTCACAAGGATCCTCCCCTTCATCTTCGGTGTAAGAGGGAAGTTTACAGCATCATGTCGCCTCCGTTGACGTGGAGGGTTTGGCCGGTGATCCAGGAACTGTGGTCAGAGACAAGAAAGAGCACAGCCTGGGCGACATCCTCGGGCCGGCCGATTCGCGGCAACGGAAGACGCCGAACGCGCTCTGCGATCTGCTCCTCGTTCATTCCCATCCGCGGTTGCGGTGTATCGATAAGGCCAGGTGCTACACAGTTGACCAGCACCTCCGGTGCCCATTCCAGGGCAAGGGTTCGGGTGAGACCCACGATGCCAGCCTTGCTGGCGGAGTAGTGGGCGCCTCTAAGAATTCCTCGAATCGCGAGAGAAGCCATATTCACAATCCGTCCTCTGCCGGCCTGCTTCATCACCCGGGCTGCCGCTTGGCTGCACATAAAGGTACCTTTGAGATTCGTGTCGATGACCCGATCCCACTCCTCCTCAGTCATCTCCAGCCCCCACGAGCGTGGAAAGGTACCTGCATTGTTTATAAGAATGTCGCATCGCTTGAACCGCTCCATTGTCTTGGCTATCAAAGCTCTTGCTTCAGCCGGCACCGCGACATTGGCCTTCACGATCTCAACCTGCCGACCTGCGGCCTTCACCAAAGCTGCCGCGATCTCAGCCCCATTCCGGTCGTGATGATAGTGAGCAACCACGTCGGCTCCGTCTGTGGCCAACACCTGGCAGATCACCTTTCCAATACCTCCTGATGCTCCAGTGACGATTGCTACCTGTCCCTCCAGCATTCCCATCAGTTTCCTCCTTCCCTAGCTATTTGAAGAGTGCAGAAACGACCCCGATTTAGATCCCCCTCTCAAATGTTTTGGGTTCGCTTAGTACAAGGTCTTAGTAAGCATTGCTTATCGATCTTCTTCTCGTCGACCCATTTAGTGATAATAATTCCAACCCATATCTACGAAATCTTTGCGATCTTGAGATGACCCTGAAAAAGGCGTGTGAAGCATTACTTCTTTATTGACATGCCCTCAAACTCCATTTGGAGGGGATAACCCAACCAAAAACGTTTTCAATGATGCATTTTCGTTTGTATAGATTTATACACAAGCGCAAAAGCTTGTCAAGCAAAAAGTACTCGCCCACTGACCCTGAGTCACTAAAATATTCGCCTCCTTCCACGCCGGATTTCCCCTGCGCTAACACCCGGATAGCTTTTTTATTGACATCTGATAGACGCCCATGTATTCTGGGACTAAATGGTCGCGGTCGATGTGAGTAACATCGATTAACTATCGCTTAAGGGAGGGGGCCTATGACTCCAAGCGACTCAAGAGCGCAAAAGCCTACCAACGACTACGTTACTGATCTCAACGTCCCGTTCGAAATCGAACCAGCAAAGGCAGCTCTGATGGTGATCGATATGCAATACGCCACAGGTTCACGCAAGGCTGGTCTCGGTAAAAAACTGGCAGAGGAAGGGAAACTCGAGCTGCTGGCAGGGGAACGTTTTGACCGAATCGAGAACGTTGTGGTGCCAAACCTGCGGAGAATGCTGGCCTTCTTTCGGGAGAATAGACTCCGTATCATCTATATCACCATTGGATCTGAGATGGAGGATTATAGCGATGCCCCTCCCCACATGGTGCGCTTATTTAAGGCGACGAACAATCGCAAGGGGCAATTGGAACATGAGATCGTCGAGGAGGTTAAACCGCTGCCAGGTGAACCCGTGCTCAACAAGACCACCAACGGCGCGTTCGCCTCGACCGGCATCGATTCTCTTCTTCGCTCCATGGGGATAGAATACTTACTGTTCGCCGGCGTTTCGACAAACATGTGTGTTGGAACAACGGCCCGCGATGCTGCGGATCGTGGATACCGTTGTTTGCTCATCGAGGATTGCTGCGGGGCAGCCCAGAACGAGTATCACCGATGGGAGATTGTTACCTTCCAGCGGCTCTTCGGAAGAGTGGACAGCTCGGAAGCCGTGATGGCAGAGATCAAGCGCAACCTGCAGCATGCGAAGTCCTAAACCTAAGGACAGCATCCTCATAACTGTGCGACCTGATATGGTACGTTAGCAAAAAAGAATAAAGGAGGACGGCGAACATGGTGCGTGACTTTGTTGGCTACGGAAGTAAACCACCAATGGTCGAGTGGCCTGGCGGAGCGCACCTGGCTCTGAATCTTGTAATCAACTACGAGGAAGGCTCTGAGTTGGGGGCGCTGGAGGGCGACCAGCAGCGCGAGATGATGGCGGAATCGATCTATCCCGCCAAACCCAACGAGCGCGAGCTCACCAACGAGTCCATATTCGAATATGGAAGCAGGGTTGGTGTCTGGCGCATCATGCGAATTCTCGACAAGTACCAGGTTACCTGCACTATCTTCGCTTGCGCTCTCGCTCTGGAAAAGAATCCGGCGGTTACGCAAGCCTTTATCAGGCATGGCTATGACATGGTAGGCCACGGCTATCGTTGGATTTCGCACTACGGAATGAGTGAAGCGCAGGAGCGCGAACAAATCCGCAAGGCCAGAGAATCTATTGAGCAGACCACCGGCCAACGCATCATAGGATGGTTCACCCGACCTCTGCAGACTCTAAGTACACGACGCCTCCTGGCAGAGGAGGGCTTTCTTTACGATACAGGATGTTTCAACGATGACGTGCCCTACTTCGAGCAGATCGGATATAAACGTTTTCTAGTAGTGCCTTACAGCCTGGACCAAAACGACATCCGCTACTGGAAGAACCAGATGTTCACCTCTAATGACTTCTTCGAGTACATCCGGGATGCCTTCGACACCCTGTACGAAGAAGGGGCAATATTCCCCAAAATGATGTCAGTGGGTTTGCACTGCCGAGTTATCGGCAGGCCGGGGCGGGCTCAAGGATTAGACCGTTTCCTGGCCTACGTACGTAAATTTCCGGATGTCTGGATCGCCAACCGCAACGATATAGCCAGGTTCTGGTTAGAGAAATATAGCTGAGTGGTTGCTTAAATCTGACATTGCCAGGTGAAAGCACGCTGTTGCAAAAGGGCTGTTTGAAGCCTGCAATCCTGCTAACGTACTTAGTGAAGAGGGGACCTCAAACGGTGATAGGAGGCATTTGATGTCGGAAAAGCATTTTGACGTGGTGATCCGAGGTGGGACGGTGGTTAGTGGGTCCGGGGGGGTATCCGCTGATATCGCTGTCAGCGATGGACGAATCGAGATGGTTGCCCGGGATCTAGCACACGCATCGGCTCGCCGAGTGATTGACGCATCCAGAAAGCTGATCCTGCCGGGCATCATCGACGCCCACAACCACCCGGTCTACGACGACGATCTGGAGGGCACATCCATATCCGGCGTTCACGGCGGCATCACCACCCTCATAGGTTTCGTTGGCCCCAATCCTGCCTGGGGATTGCCCGCCACTACCCTAGTGGAGACTGCAAAGAGGTTTATCGAAGAGGGAAAGACCAAGTCGGTTACTGACTTCGCCTTGCATGGGGTCGTGATCGGTCATGACGATGTCGTACCCCAAATCCCTGCCCTGGTGAAGATGGGCATCATCTCCATCAAGTTCTTCATGATGTATAGGAAGCGCGGCATGATGCTCGCCGACGACCAGATACTGCGTGTGATGGACGCATTGGCGGCCAATGGGGCGATTGCCATGGTTCATGCGGAGAACGGAGCGGCTATCGACTACTTGACGGACAAGCTCTCGGCCGCACCTCCCATGGGGAACGATGCCTATATCAGAGCTCACCGAGATCTGTTGGAGGCGGAAGCGATCTTTCGTGCGGTGGCTTTGGCAGAGTCTGTGGGTTGCCCTTTGTATATACCCCACGTCGCGGTCAAGGAAGCCGTAGACGTGCTCCGGCCGCTGAGGCAGACCCTACCCATGCCGTTGTTCCTGGAGACTTGTCCTCACTACCTGGTGCTCACAAACGATGAGGTGATCCGGCGAGGACCACTGGCCAAGATTGCACCGCCCATCCGTGAGCGGCACGACAATGATGCTCTCTGGGATGGGCTACGGGATGGTGTGATCGATGTGATGGGTTCTGATCATGCCGCCAATAGGTCCGTGAAGAAGATGCGGTGCAATCACATCTTAGACGCCCCCTTCGGGGCTCCAGGCATCGAATATCTCCTTACCCTGACCTATAGCGAAGGGGTTCGCAAGGGTCGCATTAGCCTAGGACGTTTGGTCCAGGTGTTGTGTGAGAACCCTGCGAAGATTTTCGGTCTGTATCCTCGGAAGGGTGTCATTATGCCCGGAGCGGATGCAGACCTTGTAGTGTTCGATCCCGAAGCACGTCAGCTTTGCACTGCTGAGACGCAACACAGTAGGGCGGACTACTGTCTGTATGAGGGGATGGAGACGGTGGGGGCCCCCACGCTCGTCATGCAGCGGGGCAAGGTACTCGTGGAGAACGGGAACCTTTTGGGGAAGCCCGGCGATGGACAATATCTGCCGCGCGACAATCCCATCTGGGCATCCAATCCCCCTCTTGGGGCACAAACCATCTAGTTCAGTCCGGCTGCTTAGTCTACTGAACGGCGTATGGACAATCTTCACCAATAAACCCATCGTGAGTGTGGAGAAAAGGATGAATTTCAAACCAGAAGAGATCAACTTTCACCGGGAGGAATACCAGGTCCATATGGCGGAGATTCGCTCCAAAGATTATCCACCACTGATGAAGAAGGAAGTTTGGGGGAGGGTGGATCTTCATCACCGAGGCCCCAACCCGTATATGCGGGAAGGCAAGGCCCTAGTCTCCTTTGTCGTTGCCAAAAGGGATGTTAAGAGCGACATTCAAAAAGCTGTTGATCTCCTCGGCGGCTTTGGCAAATCTTTAAAACCCCAAGATCGCATCCTCTTAAAGCCCAATTTTAACAGCGATGATCCGCCCCCGGGCTCAACCGCCTTCGATTTCTTGATCGCGGTCATTGAACTTCTACGGGAGCATGGCTACACCCGGATCTCTGTGGGAGAGGGTTCGGGGCGTTCCTGGGTGCCAACAGAAAAGGTTTTCCAGAAAACCGGACTCTTTCTGAAAATGGCTGAGATGAAGATTCCTCTCCTGGATTTTGACCGATCACAATATCTGGATGTGCTGATAAACGGAGAATTTCTTGACCTCATCGCCTACCCCAAAGACCTGGAAAGCTTCGATAAGATCATCTACCTCCCCACGATGAAAACCCATTACACGGCTGGATTTTCCATGAGTCTAAAGCTTACTATGGGGTTTGTCCATCTCGCGGATCGAGCCATCCTCCACGGAGACAACAACATGTTCCTTTCTCAGCGAACAGCCGAGATGAACATCCCCATCAAACCCGACCTGATTATCATGGACGGACGGATTTCTTTTGTAAGCGGAGGCCCAGCCATCGGACTCGTCATGCATCCCGGAGTCATCCTGGCTTCTGGAGATCAAGTCGCCCTGGACGTACAGGGTGTTCGTCTTCTCCAAAATTATGCTGCCGTCAACCATCTCGTCGGAGATGCCTGGGCCCTGCCGCAGATTAAGACCGCTGTGAAACACCGCTTGGGGATTGAAAACGATAGGGAATTGCTTTTGGTTCGATGAGAAGATTTGAAGAAGGAAGCTCTAAGAGGGATTAATTATTTCTTGAATACCTGCAGCCTTTATCACCATGCTGTGTTAACCTCCATTTAGGTTTTGCCTTTTTTTGCCC
>Ga0315280_10011382_pt1 | contig 10937 bp, 18 predicted proteins | sample YL17G06_40_MG_FD_203697 | JGI IMG/M metagenome (GOLD analysis project Ga0315280, IMG submission 203697) | Sediment microbial communities from Yellowstone Lake, YNP, Wyoming, USA - YL17G06_40 | ecosystem: Environmental > Aquatic > Freshwater > Lake > Sediment | place: USA: Wyoming | collected... | reverse complement strand
GAATTTGAACCGTCGTTCCGGAGTCGTTTTGTGTGTGTGGGTCACATGGTGCGCGACGACGACGAAAAACGACCCTCCCATGAGGGTTCAAATTACGACGCCCGCACCAGAGAGAACTCCTCCAACTAGGACTCAATGCGCTTCCGCCGCGAGAGTTTGTCGCGAAGTATCAGAGCGAAATGGTTTGCTGGACTGTACCTCGCTGGTCATCATGACTTTGCCGCATGCAATGCAACGAAAGACTGTCTCGTCGAGGTCTCTGAACTTGAGCAAGGTAACCGGGCTCGGGTGGGGACAAATGTCCGGGTCTACCCAAGGCAGTGGTGGGTAGTCTCTCAGGCGTCTCATTTTTCGCATCATAGGCGTACCCGAAGTGTTGTCGCAAATAAGAGCAGAAGACGTGACTGGTAGAATTGGTGAGAGTCTCAAGTGAAACAGATCGATCACGTCGTGTTGGCTCTCAGACTGGCTCACATTCACCCTGTCAACCGATTATTCATCATGACCGGACTGATAGTACGACTTTGAAGATTCAGCCCCGAGCTTACTCCAAGAAGTACATGAGAAAGCGCGTGTATCGATATGTGCGTTATTACTTAGAGATTCCGAAACGAATCGCCGAACCTAGTTTGGGAATCCAGCTCGAAGCGCGGCGTCTAGGTGAACATATCATAATTGGCCCGGCCGGGCACTCGGATTTCTTTTCGACCATCGAAAAAGTGGCACGGCAGGACGACCAAAAATGCGCGGGCTATCGTCATGTTTGTGTGAGCAGTCATTCAAATAGTGGACACCTTCGTCAAAAGCCATAGGACATTTTCGCTAGCGAAATCATTTTCAGCCTATTCAAAAGAGCGATCCACTGATTCGAAAGCTGAATACACGGTTGAACTTGCATCTAAGGGAGCCATCAGAGCTACGAGGGTCGCGGCTATGCAGAATTCAGGACCGGGAAGAAAACCTCAATTCTCGACGGGGGATCGGCGACCGAGAGGAGTGAGAATAAGCGTCAGCCTTGACGAGGAACTCATCAAGACTCTGGAACAGATCAGAATGGACCTCAGTGAGCCTTCGTTCAGCGGCCTTGTGAGAAGACTTCTCAAGGAACGGCTAGGCGAACTCGGCATGCTCAAAGAAGACGCCAGAAAAGCTCTTGGAGTGACGCGTGTGAGAAATTCCGAAGATCTCTGAAGCATTCGGTAAACTGCATCCATTGTCAGAATACTTCCCAAGCGGCCTTAACTAATTCTTCGCTATCATGATCAGCAAAGCTCAATTCGAGACCCAGGATTTTCGACCGCCCCTTTGGGACTGGAACACTCATGGCAAATCCTCATCTTTGGCACTCTAGGTTGACGCATACACTTCTCCGATGTGCAAGCGATCGTTCACACGGAAGGCGTTCAAGCCCTTCGAGGAATCTCAGAAACAAGTCGCGAGCCGAAAAGCATCTCTCATTGCTCGCCGCTAAAGCCTCACTACAGAGTGTTTTTCAAACATCATTCGTAGATAAAGAGAGATCTGAGATCGTCTCCTTGAGAGACTCTGATGAGATCGATGTGATCCGGGGAGAAGTGCTGAGATCGCCTAGGTATTCACGCAAATTCCAGTTCGAAAGTCAATGATGGCTTGAGTAGGACCCCCAATTGGCGACACGTTCCATGCCAGCTATCAGGGCACTAGTCGTTAGCGACATGCACGTTGGTAGCGTGTTCGGAATCTGGAACAAATCCTTCTCAATTGGCGACTCCGCCTTGAGGAATCCAGTTCAGAAAGTCCTCTTTCAGTACTGGGCGAACCTTTGCACGTTCCTGCATCACTGGAAACCAACGAGCCTGTTGTTGAATGGGGATCTCATTGAAGGCCTCAACCACCGATGCGGAGGAAGATACCTGACCACAACTAGCATGACTGAGCAAGCAGAATGTGCCCTGAGTCTTCTCAAGATGATGCCAATCAGAGATGTCGAGGTCTACGGGATTGGTGGCGGCGACTACTCAAGGAATGAGTTCATCGATTCGCATCAGATGATCGTCGAATCTCTTGGAGGTGAGTTCTGTGATGATCAGCTATTCCTTGATGCGAAGGGACATACGATTCACCTCTCGCATGGAAGTTCAACAGCTTTCGTGTACTATGAGCAAGTCTTGGCGCGAGAGGGCATGTTCGCAGACCAGACTTCAGTTGCTGGTCAGATCCCAGACGTGGAAATCCTTCTTCGAGCACATTGGCACAAGTGGATTCACATTCAACGCGCTTGGAAGGGTGAGGCCGACAGGCACATCGTAGTTGGACCAGGCTTTCAGGGGCAAGATGAATACATGTCGAAGCGAAGCCCTCTCAGATTGGTTCCCGATGTTGGAGTAGTGCTATTGTCCATCTCTCGAGATAGAGTGCTCGTTGACCGGATCCTCTACCCAACGCCTCTCGTTAGAGAAAAGGCGGTGAAGTTGTAATCATGAGAAACGTCGTAATCATCGATGCCAAGTGCCTCAGAGAAGCGATCAGGCAGAAATCAATGCTGGAACTCTGGCCTCAAGCATACCAAACCGTTCAAGTCGTTGCAAGCGCGCCAGGAATCACCGTGCGCCAGCTGTGCAACTATTTCGGTTGGAAAAGGAACAACAAACAAAAGATGTTGCGTCGCCTCGTGGAAGAGGGATATTTGATGACAAAGGTCATTCCGGTCACGGGAAGAAACGGCAAAAGAAGCCGAACAAGAGCCTACTGGGTTCGAAAAAGCCGTCGCCGAACATGAACTTGTGCACATGTCCTCTACAGTGCTATTCGACCTCAGACGCCTGATTCCAGGACCCCTTCCAGGTGTGCATTCTGCGATCAATCAATCCAGGCAACGCCATGAGGAGGTGAAAGTATGCCAAAAGATGATGATTCTCAGACCGTGGAGCCAGCGGCGGACCTCAGCAATCCACGGGAGACTCAGTCCATTCTCGCGTACATTCTGACAATCGGCTTTCTGGTGGTCATCGGTTACGCGGTCGCGAAGGCGTCGACTTTTCAGGACATCGCGACGGTTCTAGGCAGTCTGTCTCCGCTCGCTACGATGGTCTTGGCGTTCTACTTCGCGAATAAGGCGGCACAGCAGGCTCAAGCCGCTGCGTCTACCTAGTCCGGCTTTTCTCGGTCATGATCGTAACGGAGGTGAATCTGCATGACTGCAGACAATGGAAATGGGAATGGTGAGCTCAAGCAGCTGCTTGAGATCAAACGTGCGTACCGTAAGGACTTGACATCGCTCGACGAAGAGCTCAAGGCGAAGTTTGAGCGCGAACTTGCTGACGGCAAGAAGCGACTGAAAGGACAATACCTCGAGAATGTTGTCGACACCGTGTTCGCTGAACCGGCGCCGGCAAAGCCGAAGCCTGAGGTCGCCGCGCCGAGGGCTCCCGTTGAACTTGCGCAGCCTAGTTGCCCTGAATGTGGTGGCACCGTTGGTGCCAGCGACAGGTTCTGCGCGAATTGTGCCTATCCGCTCCAGGAGGATGTGAAGGATGACGCGCCCGTGGTTAGTCAGGGTCGCCGCTTCCGCACACGAGTCGGCCGCTAGAATCCTCGAGAGTGACCTCGAGCAAATTGCCTTAGTCCTGACGACCTTGGTTGCGAGCACGACCTACGCTTGGGTCGAAGGATTCGCGATCGAAACGCCGCGTTACCAGGCGACTCAGATCTGGTGGATCCTCGGGCATTTCTCGACCTACTCAGTCGCTATGGCGGTCCTCTTCGCCTGCATCACTGGCGGGTTCGGCTTATTGAAAGCACGGTCAATGTTCACGAAAGGGAAGCGGTACTTTCTATTCACATTCGCGGGTAACTTTCCTTTTTCGTGGCTGGTTGAGGACTTTGCGTTCTTCTGGTTCTCACCCGAGTGGCGGCTCACGAGCGATCGATGGACCAACTGGATTCTTGGTGGTGTGTGGATCCTTGACCCTTGGCGTACGGGCGTCAAGATCTGGATCCCAACTTGGTATGCGCCCGTGTTTGTGTTCTGGCTTGCGATGATGTGGTACGCGCACCGATGCACCGTCTACGACAACATCGTGAAGGATGAGATCGCGCGGGAGATTGTTCCGCGTAAGATCGAGATTCCACATATCGAGGTGAAGAATCCTGTTCGAGTTCCTGAAGAAAAGGCTGAAGGGCGACGTGGCCCCGCCATCGAAGCGGACGCGGAGAAGGCGGAGCCGGTGAAAGTTGAGCCTCATCCTGGCCCAGGAGAGGTTCCGCAAGCGCCGACGGCAGCGCCGAAACCTGACCAGTCGCTTGCCGAGCACCCGACATTAGAGGCGCCCAGGCCTGCACGTTCGCTTGAGGCTGAGGAAGCGCTCAAGAAACTGCGAGAGAAGTGGCTGAGAAATGCAGACGATTCAGCGCCCTAAGTGGGCGCTCAGCTATCATGAAGGCCGAACCCGTGAAAGCATACGGGAATAGTTACTTTCTCGGCTTGATGAGACTCGTAACTTGAGTCCCTTGTTTGCATTGATCTTCACGACGAGGTCTCGAGTCGCTTCCCTCAATTCTATGTCGCTCAGGCCTAGATGTGGAAACCCCTGCTTTCCTTTCACCGCTTTCCCACGCATTCCTTTCTCGAGAAAGCAAAGCACGATCCAAGCAACAGTTCTCTTGATGATCAGATGCGGCGTAATTGTTTCCAAGAAAATTCTCCCTCGGCCGGCGCCCATATGTAGGGCGTAGTTTTGCCGCCGAGGGGGACGGATTTTGTAGGTTTGAATGGTTCCCCCGAACTGTCCTCTTATCAGTTCCAAAGCTCGGCGATTACCGTTGGCAATCCTCACAGCCGGATAGCAGTAGTGGTAGTCGCGCCCCTTACGGTCCTTTCGGATCCCGCACTGAAGGGAGACAGATCCTTCGCCATCGAAGAGACCTGCGATATATTGGTCGGATAGGGTCATTGTGTCAACGACTTTGGCCTGTTGCTACTATTTACGAGCGACACGTCAGTGAAACTAAGCTGAAGGATCCACCCAAACTTGCACTATCTTACTACATCGGCATGTTCCTGCTCCTGCTCTTCCTTGCGATCTCAATCATGCGACACATCGAAGATGTCCGGATTGAGGAGGCCGTGATTTTCGTAGCGCTAGCGGCCACAATTCTATTCGCGGTCTTCGCCGCTTGGAGGGCGACCAGGAATGGCGGGTGAACTTGCGCGGCAGCTAGGCCAGTTCCCATTTGACAAACTACGGCCGCGCAGTTTTCGGCTTGAGATTGCAAGCCTGAGCGAGCAGGAGCTTGAGACATGTCCCATCAAGATCTGGATCGAGACTGACGACATAGGCAGAGCTGTGAAGATCGCTAGTTTCGCTCGGATTTTGCGGACGTACCCTCACTTGAATCTCGTCTATCTCGAGACCTACGCGAATCAGCTTGCTGCTTTGGTTCGGAGCGATCTTGTCCGTTCGGTTTGGAACGATGAGCCGGTGAGGGCTGAAGGCTGTGTGGTCACTCAAACGCATCCAAGCGCCCTCGCTATGGCGCATGGGTCTGACAGGGGAACATGTTAGAGTCGGCGTCGTTGGCACAGGCATCGATCTCTCGCATCCTGACTTTGCGAACAACACGATCAATGCGTTCAGCCTGGTAGGATCTGACATCGCGGACACAGTCGGCCACGAGACAGGCATCGTGTGGCTCATCACGCGTATTGCGCCCCAAGCGGACGTGATAGTTGCAAAGGATCGCATAGGCGCTTACGGGTACATGCATCAAGTCATCGATGCATGCGAGCGCCTCAGGGAACTTGGTATCCAAATCTTGAACCTGTCAGTTGCAACGGATTTCCCCACAGATGGCACGGATCCAATCAGCCGCGAAGTGAACTACCTCGCCGAGAATGGAATCGCTGTCGTGACGGCTGCAGGTAACAAGGGTCCGAACTTTCAAACGATCGGCGCACCAGGTGCAGCCCAAGACGCCCTCACAGTTGGTAAGACGAACGATCACGACGCCGTCTCCTGGGACAGTTCACGTGGGCCGACGCTCGACGGACGGTTGAAGCCGGACTGCGTCGCGCCCGGCGCTCGGATCACAGCCGCCTCACCGCTTGCATTGCGTAAGGGACCCTACTTCACATTCGACTGCACGAGCTACGCGGTCCCGCATGTCGTGGGCACCCTTGCGCTTCTGAAGCAAGCCTATCCCGACGTCCCGGCGAGCGACCTGAAACGAGCCATCATGGCTGGATGTGAGCCGGCGAAGCCATCGTTTCTCTCACGAAGCGCTGGACGCGCGAGTCTACGGAAACGGTTGACGACAAAGCTGCGTCTTGGTCTCGCCAATCATGGTGATCCGCGCTGGAGCACAGGCTCGGGCCGCATCAACGCGTTACGATCGCACGAGGTGTTGAGGAAGAATGAACCATCGAGCCCTAGTTGAGCATCTGCTCCGCAAACATGAGCTCGTCTTGACGCGTGTCATGTCGAGTCATGACCGCTTCGCTGCACTGAAGAATCTGGAGCGAGCGGAGAAACGGTTCCTGCTCAGCTTTCTGTCGAGTCTCGCAGGTGGATCCTATTGGCTTGCTATGGAGCTCTGGGGGTTGAACCTGAGCGACCTCGTTACGCTCCCGGTGCACCGTGTCGTCTCCGTTATCCTGGGCGCTCTCGTTGTCGCGACGTCGGTTCTTGCAGTCTTGGCCTATCTTTCTGTTGGACTCGTGATACAACGCGCCGTGGAGATCAAGCCGCGTGACTGACATGAGCCGTAAGAACCCATACGAGGCTTGCTCTCGATGCGAAACCTTCCATCTCCACTCCGAGCTGACAAGCGTGCCCGCACGTGATGCGAATGGGCAGATCGTCTGCCTGCGCCTTTGCCGCGCATGCTTGCATCCGCGCATCACGTACATTCAGGGCGGAAGGCTTCCCACACTCGTCTTTGATGTGCCCAAAACTCTCATGGTCGCGCTTGCTGCAACGCTCGCCTCGCTGGATGTGATCTTCGGTATCATCATTGGCGGTCCTGTGGGTTTCGCTGTCGCGTTAAGCGCCATCCTCGTCGGCGCAGGCATTCTCGCGGCGGTGGGAGCATCATGCATCCTCTCTTCCTAGTCATTCTCGTCATGGTTGCCCAGGTCAGCCCGACCGTTACTGTGAGCACGGACAGGGGCTGGTACAGCCCAGGGGAACAGGTCACAATTCACATCTCAACAACCAGCATGGCCTTGAACGACACCCTCTGGCTCTACGTGGACAAGCCAGACGGACACAACCTCTTCTTCACAGAACTGTCCGCCGGTGGCGTCATCGTCATCGTGACGCTTCCGCAGGATGTGCCTGACGGCACCTACACGATCACCGTCGCGTGGGATCATAGGTACGTTCAGACGGGGTTCGTTGTCGAGAGTCAGCCGATTCCAGAGTTCCCGGTCGCACCCTTGGTGTTTCTAGTTGCCATCGCGTCTGCGTTTGCTGCCATATCTTGGAGGAAAGCAAGCGCTAGTGCCAAAACTCCTGCCTCTGATACCCGAGCATGTCTCGTATGTTGAGGTGTTCGGCGGTGCCGCAGCGCTCCTACTCAATAAGCCGCCAAGCCCGATTGAGGTTCTGAATGACCTAGATGGTGAACTGGTCAACCTCTTCGAGGTCATACGCGACGATGTCGAGGCTTTCATCAAGCGGGCTGATTTCCTACTTTACAGCCGAGAGCTGCACACGCGTTGGTGTGCTGATCTCAAGAACGGCAACCAGCCGCGGGATCGCGTGGAACGAGCAGTCAGGTTCTGGTATGTGGTCAGGTCCTCATTCTCAGGAGGTCACGGCTGGGCCTTCACAAGACGAGCAATCAGATGCATCCCCGAGACCATGCAGAACGCACTTGCGAACATTCGTGCAATACATGACCGCCTCAAGACGGTTGAGATCGACCACCTAGACTTCCGGCGATGCATCAAGAACCGCGACGCGCCCACGACGCTTCTCTTCTTGGATCCACCGTATCTGGACACACACCGATACAGTGTTGGAGATTTCACCCTGGAAGATCATCGAGAACTCGCCCAGGTTCTCCATGATGTCAAGTCGAAGTGGCTGATGACGGTCGGTAACCATCTCAGGATCCGGGAACTCTACGCTGACTTTCCACAGACATCTATCACGTCATCAATGAGAGTGCGCAAAGTCTCCGGCGGAAGAAAGGGATCCCTGAAGCATCTGCTGATCCGCAACTATGAGCCTCCTCGAGTGCCCCTCTACACAGGCGCTGCGAGTCAAATGCCTCTGATGGATCTGTTCGGCCTTGAGATACCCACAGAGAGGAGAGCCACTCTTCCACTTCAGGCTCCCTAAGTTGGCCAGGCTCACGCTTGAGGCTGAGGCCAGACGGGTGGGCGTCTCGTCCTCCGCGTATGTCCGCGCCTTGGTGATTGTCAGCTTGACCCAAAAGGGAGAAAACATGGGTGTAGCACGCAGTGTGCTACACAAGAATTTTGACCGTGCCATCAAGCGTTTCATGCTCACCTACCAGATGCCCGTGGGCATCGCCGGTCTCCCCGCGAAGGAGAAGCGGGACGAACTTGAGGAACTCAGCTGGGCAGGCATCCAAGAGGCCATCAAATTCGCCAAGGCCCAAGAGGATCCTGTGCTTCGCCTCCTCGCCATGCGTGTAGTCGGCTATCTGATTCGAACAGAACTTGCCATCCAGCATGAGCAAGACCAGGCTGCCGTAGACGAGCTCTACAACGAGCTGGAGGCTGCCCGCCGTGAGTTGGCGCAGAAAGTTAGAACGAGCGGACGAGATAAAGCACGAGATTGACCAAGAGGAGCCCGCGCCGGCTTCCCCGGTTCCAGACCTCACGAAGGAGAACACTGAGAAGGCAACTCTCTTTGCCGAGACTTTCCTCAAATTCAAGCCGACGCCTTACCAGGCAAAGTTATTGGACGAAACGAGCAAGCGCATCATTGTCATCTGGCCACGCCAGTCAGGCAAGTCCACAACACTCGCAGCCCGCATGATCTGGTATGCAGCCACGCACGATCGTACGCTCAGCCTGATCGTGGCACCGGGCTTGCGGCAAAGCATGATTCTGATGGATAGGATCCAAGCGTTCCTCATGGCCATGGCCAAGCCCGTCAGGCGCAAACTAATCTCGAAGATGCAGCGCACCGTCATCTGGTTCAAGAAAGGCTCACAGATCGTGGCCTTGCCGAACTCACCAAACCTCCTGAGAGGCTACACGGCACACCAAGTCCTGTGTGACGAGGCCGCATTCTTTCGTGATGACGAACTCGTATTCTTCAACGTCCTGTTCCCAATGCTCCAGACCACTGATGGCGCATTGATTGTGAGCTCTACGCCCTGGGGCAAGGACTCGGTATTCTATCGTTTCGCTCAGAATCCTGATTTCAGCAAGCACAAGATCAACTATGAAGAAGTGATCAAGGCGGGTCTAGCGAAACGCGAGTTCATCGATGAGATGCGACGGGAGTTGCCCAGCGAGCGGTTCAGACGTGAGTTCGAAGCCGAGTTCGTTGAGGACGAGATGGCATACTTGAGCCAGGACATGATCACCCGGTGTATCGATCCTGACAGCCAATTCATCCCCGACGCGGCCTTTGGCTTCTAGCGGCCCGTACTGGCTTGGAGTCGATCTCGGCAAGCGTGTGGATTATTCGGTCATTGCGGTCGTCGCGAAGAAGGGCGACCAAGTCAAGCTCGTCTACTACAAGCGTTGGCCTCTCGAGACGCCCTACTCGAGCGTGATCGGCAGCGTCCGCGTCATCCTTGAGAAACTCGGACATGTCCAGAAAGTGCTGGTCGATCAGACGGGTGTTGGCGACTACATTGTTGAGGACATGCAGAAGGGAGGAATTCCCAATGTCGAGGGAATCACCCTCACACTCCCGACAAAACAGGAGATCCTTGGCCATCTGAAGCAGCAGATGCAAAACCAGCTGTTCACCTATCCGTTCGATGTCAATCTCACAAGCGAGCTGAATGTTGAGCGTTTCGAGCTCACGAAGACGGGTCAGATTCAGTTCTCGCACCCAGAAGGGACACATGATGATATCCTCTGGGCGGTGGCGCTCGCCGTCTACGCATCACGTGGGCCTCTCTTTCCGCAGTTGAAGCGTTCCCACACCACTTGGATTGAAAGGAAATGAAACGCGGGAAGTCAAAGGCCAAAGCGGAGCCACGCATCGCGATTACCGCGCGGGCTGTAACGATCTCGACCCCTCGAGTCAAACGGAACCACAGGCGCACCAAGTCCCGGGCGATGGTCAAGATTGCAGGAGGAGCGATACGCAACCAGCGCAAGCGCCTAGTCATGACGGTTCGAGGCGCGGTCACTTCTGGCGTCACATTTCTACGACGCACGGACACGCTGTGGAGAGGCCTCGACGATTACTATCGCGAGTATTGCCGCAACTTCCTCGTACGCGGCTCAATCGATGCACGAGCATTCTGGGCCACGAAGGAAGGATTCGAAACAGTCATAGAGGCTGTCATACCTGGTGCGGTCTCGGAAGAAAAGAAGGCGCAGCTGAAAGCGCATGTCGACAAGATCAACGGCGACGTCAACCTGGACAATCGGCTGCGTCTCGCCTTGGTGAAGGCTCCTGTTTGGGGTAAGGCTGGTTTCGAGATCGAGTTCCAGAAGAAGGACGCTCCATGGCTCCCAGGGAACCAGCCGGTACGGTTGAACTCGCTCAAGTCGCCACTCTTAAGGCCTGAAGTGGATCCCGACGCTTGGAAACTCACCAGTTTCGAGTACAATGGGAAACCCGGCTTCTACGACCCCGAGGAAGTTCTGTTCTTTGTCCGCAGCGAGATTGATGATGACTGGCAGGGACGAAGTGACATCGAGCCTGTACTCGTTGAATCGATACTTGACGACCGCATAATGCGCGAGGACTTGATGGAGGCCGCCACGACTCTGTGGGCAGGCATCGCTGTACACC
>Ga0315280_10011381_pt1 | contig 10937 bp, 12 predicted proteins | sample YL17G06_40_MG_FD_203697 | JGI IMG/M metagenome (GOLD analysis project Ga0315280, IMG submission 203697) | Sediment microbial communities from Yellowstone Lake, YNP, Wyoming, USA - YL17G06_40 | ecosystem: Environmental > Aquatic > Freshwater > Lake > Sediment | place: USA: Wyoming | collected... | reverse complement strand
AGAGATTTTGGGAGCTCTGACAACACGCACACCCTTAAGTTCTAGTAACAATAATGCTATCTATATGCCCTTCGAAGATGATTTATTAGCATTTCTACATAACAGCCGCTCTTTGGTGCTGGCTGGAGTCGGAAGCAACATACGTGGAGACGACGCGGTCGGCGTCATGGTCGTTTCGAGGTTGAAAGGAAAACTTCCAGCTGGCGTCGGGCTCATTGACTGCGGAACCGTGCCAGAGAACTTCACGGGCCAGATAAAGAGGCTTAGACCAACACATATTATATTCTTCGACGCGGTGGAGATGGGCAAAGAGCCGGGCTTCTACGACTTCGTCGACGAGGGGACTCTAATCGCCCAGTCATTATCGACCCACAAACAGTCGTTGAGGATACTCCTCAAAGTGCTAAAAGAGGATATCCCGAGGGTCAAGATAAGATTGGTGGGGATCCAGCCAAGAACTACCGATTTTGGAAAGGGTCTAAGCAGGCCCGTAAGCAGAGGTTTAAATTCATTGTTGGAAGTATTGATAAAGACGGTAGGGAGGGGGCTACGTGAGGACGATAGAGTGGAAGGATGACGGCGTCCATATAATAGATCAGACGAAGTTGCCCGGAAAATTGGCGGTAATCAGATGCAAGGATCATGAAAGGTTGGCGCAAGCAATAGAGACGATGGAGATAAGGGGGGCTCCGGCAATTGGGGTTGCGGTTGCGATGGGTCTCGCGCTTGCGGCAAAGAACAGCAAAGGAAGGACCCTCGATGAGATTAAGGAGAACCTGAATAGTGCATCGGAACGCTTTAGGGCGACAAGACCGACCGCCAGAAATCTCTTTTGGGCATTGGAGAGGATGAGGAAAGTGTGGGAGGGGGCAACAGAGCCGTCGGACCTCGTCAGCCACGTGATCAAAGAGGCTGTCGAGATGGCGGAGGAGGACGTGCGGATGTGTAAGGCCATCGGGAGGAACGGTGCGGCGTTGGTATCGGACGGCGACCGCATCCTTACCTATTGCAACGCCGGAGGGCTTGCCTGCGTTGAGTACGGCACTGCTCTGGGCGTTATCAGGAGCGCATTCGAGAGCGGAAAGAAGATCTTCGTCTATGCGTCTGAAACCAGGCCGCTCCTTCAAGGGGCAAGGCTCACCGCATACGAACTGAAGAGCGGGGGCATCCCGTTCAAGCTGATCACGGACAACATGGTTGGATACATCATGCGGAAGGGACTCGTCAACAAGGTAGTCGTGGGGGCGGACAGGATCACGAGGCGGGGGGACATCTTCAACAAGATAGGCACGTACGGAATAGCGGTGATGTCAAGGGCACATGGCATCCCGTTCTACGCAGCCGCCCCAACCTCATCCGTGGACCTCTCCGTGAAGGCAGAGGAGGTGATTATCGAGGAGAGGAAGCCGGAAGAGGTCACCCATATCGCCAATGTAAGGATTGCGCCAAACGGCGTGGACGTTCTTAACCCTGCCTTTGATCTGACTCCCGGAGAGTTGGTAAGTGGAATAATTACGGAAAAAGGGGTCTCCTATCCGCCCTACGACCTCTCAGTTTTTTTCGGGCAGAGTCACTAGGGAGTAGATCGGGTAGTTTGATGATTCATCTATCTCCTTCTTCCACCGGTCGCCCACGGCTATGAGAACGAATATGGCGGCGATCTCGGCACCGCTCCTCTTCGCCAGATTAACTAAGGCCTTTAGCTGCTCGCCGGATCGTACCACGTCGTCTGTTATCAAGACGCTGTCCCGCTTGTCTATTCCGCCTTTCGGGAGATACAGCGAGACCTGGATCCCGGCCCTCGAAACGGTATACGTCTCCTCGATAAAGTTGGAGACGCCGATCTCTTTCTCTTTCTTTGCGTAGATGAAGGGCACCCCGAAGGCGTCGGCTATGTGAACCGCCAAGGGAATGCCGTCCACTGCGACCGTCAGAACCTTGCTCACCCTCCTGCCCGCCAGTTTCTGAACGACGTGGTTGGCTATGAACCGCAAGAGCAACGTATCGCCAACTATCCTTGTGTTGTCAAGGAAACCGCCCTTGTCAAACCCTAGCTTGTCCTTTATGTGCTTCGTTACATCATAGCCCTTCTCGAGCTTCCCGAGGATCGATGTGGCCCTATCTGGGTTTGGGAGGATGTGCCCCTTCACATAACGATTCAGTACGGTGATTGGTATCCCAGTGAGCTTCATAAGTTCCTGATAGCTGTAGACCTCCTTAGCAAGGCGGAGGAACTCCACTGATCGGATCTGCATCTTGAGGTACTCGTACCTCGTCTCATTGCCCAATGTCAACCAGCTCCAATACCCATGTCATTTTTGTGCAGGAGCTATTTTAATTTTTATATATTTGATTAAAAACCTCTCTTGCTTCCCATGGTGCCGACGCTGTTCTGGTACCTTCCTGAGTAGGGCTTTGTTGATACCTTATGGAGTTTTACAAAGACAATCTGAGCCAACCTTTCACCTCTGGCGATACCCACGGTGGAGGACCCGAGGTTCGCAAGCAATAGGGTGAGCTGCCCTCTGAAGCCAGGGTCTACAAGGGCGAAGCTTCCAAGCAACCCCTCTCTGGCGAAGGAGGATCGGATAAAGAGCTGCCCGCATATTGACGGGCCAAGCTCCACAGTCTCCATCGTGTGGACCAATGAAGTTTCACCGGGTATTATCTTCACGGCGACACCCGACCGCAGGTCGTAGCCGGCTGATGAGAGAGACTCGCTTGCAAAGGGCTCTATTTTCAGACCACCGCTTTTGATGTGTGCCAGAATGTCAGAGTTGGATAAGACCGTCATGTGGTGTCACTCAAAATCGAGGACATATGGTACTGTAACGCCACTGTCTGCAAGACTCTGATCGTACTTTCGGATCATCTTCAGGTCAATGGGGGTGATCGCAATCTCGCAGAATACGTCGACGACCCCCTCCGTAAGGTGCCCGATCCAGATGCCCTTGTCGCTTCCTGCTGCAACATGCAGATGCACTAGAGGTGCCCCCTTGTAGCGGGAGATGTTTCCGTTTCCGATGACCTCCATATGGGTCGATATTGACTTCTCTAAACCCTTCCTCAAGATGAGGCGACACCCCTTCAAAGCGCCAACGAAGGAGGAGATGACCCCTGAGGATATCCCTTCCGAGGCGATCGCTTTAGCTATTGAGGAGATGACCTCCTCGTCTTCGTCGAGACGGATTACCAATACGTCTTTGGACCTTTTTGTCTTCAAGACACAACCCCATATATCAACAAATTTAGGGGTTCTTAATGTTTTTCGTAGGTTCGATCACCAACTATAGCGAGTGACTGATTCAGTTATAGATCGTTTAGGACTGTAACATAACTTTAAATATTGAAAGTAAATCAAAGAATAAGGTCAACAATAAGGCACCATATTGTTGGTATCCTTTATGGTGGTATAAAATGGTGGAAGTTTTAAAAAACTACATTAATGGTGAGTGGGTCGAGTCTAGGGGAAAGGAGACGCTCGACGTCATAAACCCTGCGACGCTAGAGGTTTTGGCGAAAGTTCCAAAATCTAATGGAGAGGACGTTAATGAGGCTATCAAGGCAGCAAAGGATGCGTTCTGGGAGTGGAGGTGTACTCCGCCAGCCACAAGGGTGAGATACCTTTACGAGTACCGTAACTTGTTGGATGAGCATTTTGAAGAGATTTCAGAGATAGTTGTGAAGGAGCACGGAAAAACGTTGGATGAAGCGAGGGGAGACGTTAAGAGGGGCATTGAAACCGTCGAACTCTCCACCGGGATCCCTACCATGATGATGGGCGACATAGAGTGGGATGTTGCCAAGGGCATCGATGAGGCTTACTTGCGAGAGCCTCTGGGTGTTTGTGTCGGGCTCACGCCATACAACTTCCCTGTCATGATTCCCCTGTGGTTCCTTCCGATGGCGATAGCATGCGGCAATACATTCATTTTGAAGCCGTCGAGTCAAGTACCTCTCAGCGCGAAGATGATAATTGAGCTCGCTGATGAGGCGGGCTTCCCCCCGGGCGTAGTGAACCTAATCAACGGTAGCAGGGAGGTCTCTGATGCCCTCCTAAAGAGCAGGGACGTTAAGGCGGTGTCCTTTGTTGGGTCTTCAAAGGTTGCAAGGCACATCTACAAGACGGCCACCGAGACAGGCATGAGGGCGCAGTGCCAAGGCCAGGCAAAGAATTTCGTAATTATCATGCCTGACGCCGACTTGAAGAACACGATCTCTGCGTGCATTACGTCTGCCTGCGGATGCGCTGGTCAGAGGTGCCTCGCGGGGGAGAACTTCGTACCGGTAGGGGACATGTATGAACCCTTCAAGAAGGCATTGTTGGACGCTGCCTCCAAGGTAAAGCTTGGATACGGCTTGGACCCTGATACCCAGATGGGACCACTCGCTTCTGAGGGCCAGCTCCAGAAGGTTTTGGAGTATATCCAAAAGGGCATAGACGAGGGAGCAACGCTGCTGCTGGACGGGAGAAAAGCCAAGTGTGAGAAGTATCCGAAAGGCTACTTCATTGGTCCCACCATCTTCGATAATGTGACACCGGAAATGACGATCTTCAAGGAAGAGGTCTTCGGTCCATTTATGTCAATAACCAGAGCGGATTCATTGGACGAGGCGATCAAGCTGGCTAACACCTCGATTTACGGCAACGCTGCCGCGATCTTCACAGGCAACGGCAAGGCAGCAAGGGAGTTCGCATACAAGGTTGACGCGGGCAACATCGGAATAAACATCGGAGTCCCTGCACCAATAGCATTCTTCCCATTTGGTGGCTATAAGGAGTCCTTCTTCGGAGATCTTCATGGACAGGGGATGGACGCGGTCGAGTTCTATACGCAGAAGAAGATCGCGATAATTAGGTGGTTCTAAGTGCAGCTGGGGACGTTCGGAGCGATCCTCAAGTACGCCATAGAGATCGAGGATGCAGCATCACTCTACTACGATGAGCTAGCGAAGAAGGCTCCTGAGGGACCTAAAACGAGCATCTCTGAATTGTCTAACGTCTCCAAAAAGAATAAGCAGACTCTAGAGAGAACGAGGAGGATGGAGATGCAAGAGATGATCCTCGAGGCGATAACCGGGATCGACACTGTAAATTATGATGCCAAGTTCGATGTTCCTGCTGATTTCAAGGCTGGACTGATGAATGCGGTCGAGATCGAGAAGAGGGCGTCGGCTTTCTATTCTGACTCCTCGAAGAAGCTGGGGTTCCTTCCAAACGTGGGAAGGACGCTTGAGAAACTCGGTAAGGAAAGAGAGACCAGGGTAGAAAAGATCAAAGCTTTTCTCTAGTTTTATTTGAATTTTAAGAGGGAATGGGGCTGCCCGGATTCGAACCGGGGTCACGAGGGCCCAAGCCTCGCAGTCTAGACCAAGCTAGCCTACAGCCCCGACGTAAAAAAGCAAGCGTCTCCAATTATTATAGCTATCGCTGAACCGAATCTGCATTAAATGCCATTAGAATCTAAGGATTGTTGGCGCCGGGAGTGGGATTTGAACCCACGAGTCCCTTGCGAGACACGGGCTTAGCAAGCCAGCCCCCTACCAGGCTAGGGTATCCCGGCGTCCACATCAAGAGGGGGGAAGGAAGGTTAAATATTTTAGCTTGGAGATGGTGCGACAGCCCCAATGAAGTGGGAGGCCCATACCACAGACCTTTGGGAGAGCCGGCATCCATCCCGTTATCCTGCGAACGGTGTTGTCCGAGCTTAGGGCCGCTCCCTTCCGGGCCTAACCCGGTTCACCCGGTATGCAGAAAGCTCATCCCTCCAGACGAGCTAACCCCGCTCCAACACCCCCACAGGGCGAGACTTCTACGCCGACAGCCCTAGGTTCTATGGCTGGTTCCACCGCCTCCAAAGGTTACTGGCTCCACCATGACGACCGTTTGTAGAGGAGAGGAGGCCGAGCCCTCCAGCCCTCCCTGTCGCACCATTTCGATCATTCAGCGAGGTGATTTATAAAACTACCATCTATGCCAAGCATGGAGAGGACTTCGCACATCCTACAGACTTCTCTGCCAGAGGGGGCCCCACAACGGCTACAACGCCCGACCTCCGACTCTGTGATCTTCTCCTTTAGGAGATCCGAGATTCTATCCGCCCCTTTCACTATGGCAAACTTCGTGCCAGGATGTTTCGCCTCAATATTATTCAAGATGTCCCTTACCCCGTCCCGGAGGGATGCCCTGACGTATGGGCATTCGCGCTCATAAAGTGGATAGCCCTTAAGGTAGACGTAGGTTGCGATCTCCCGCTCCGGCACATGTCGTAGGGGCTTTACCCTTGGAATGAGGCCCTCTCTCAACCTTATCGGCTTGGTGCCCAGCCGGGCAAGCCTCAATATGTCCCCTCTCAGGATGTTTATGAGGATCGTCTGGGCCTCGTCGTCGAGGTTGTGGCCCGTGGCAACTTTTGTAGCGCCCATCTTCATTGCGGTATCGTTGAGTAGGCGCCTCCGAAGGATGCCGCAGAATGTGCAACCGAGAAGGCCGACCCCTTTCTCCTCCCCAAATTTACATATCTCCTCAAGAGAGTGGCCGTAGACCTCCTTGAATGTGACCACGTGGTACTCTATCCCTAATTTCTCGGATACTCTCTTCGATATCTCCAATCCCTCTTCCCTGTACCCTCTTAGTCCCTCATCTACGGTTATGGCGAAGAGTTCTGTGCCATAGGAATGTTCTATCTTTGAGAGAATGTGGGCCAGAGCCACGCTGTCCTTGCCACCTGACAGGGCGATCATTACCCGGTCATCGGGGGTAAGGAGTTTGTCCCTTTTTATGGTTTTGAGGGCGATCTTCTCCACGCTCTTGATGAAGCACTTCTTGCAGAGGGTCTCTCCGGAGTGCCTGCGAAGGTAGAATCCCTCTTTGCCACATCTGCAGAGAGGAGAGGACAGTAAGGGCACACTCCTTAACCGAATTTAAACGACGGAAATATCACGAAGCTGAGCGATACATTCAATACCAGTATGGCCAGACAGCCCCACCTGAGGAATTTGCCGATCTGCGCTGACTTCTTCTCGTCCTTCAAAACGAAGCGAGTCACTATGCCCGCTAGTTTGTCTCCATCTAAGGAAGCAACCGGCATCATGTTTACGAGACCCACGTTCAGCGAGAGGAGGTATATCCACGAAAGGGAGCCGATTAAGTAAAACGGGAAGGAGGTAGAGACATAAGAATACTTTGGTGGGTAGTAGCTGACCGCGTTAACTATGCCCATATAGGACGAGTTTGTTGTAGCAGAATAGCCCATCTTGAAATCAAACGCCTTAACTTCCCCGTTCCTCATCACCACAACTGGGACGGTGCTGTTTGGTGTTGTGGCATTGAGAATTTTTCCAAGTGAATCTGTGTCTGTTGTGGCGGATCCGTTAATACTCAGGACAACATCCCAATTTTTGAGAACACCGTCGGCCGGCGAGCCAGCAGCAATCTCTGGCACCTGTACACCGATCGGAGTGGTCTGGTAGAATGGAGACAGTATGTAGGGGACGTTCGACACGAGAGCCAAGGCCAGCAAGGCGACCAGGATGTTGGCGGTGGATCCAGCGGCATACACCCTTGCCTGAGATGACTTCTTTGCCTTATTGAGATCCTCTTCATCAGGCTCCACAAAGGCACCCGGAATGATCGCCAGTAAGATAAGACCGGTGCTCTTCACCTTTATTCCCTCGGCCCTAGATGCTACGCCGTGGGACAGCTCGTGTGAGACCAAGATGATTGCTAAGGATAGTCCGAAGAAGAAGAGGGTGTTGGGGCTAAGTGAGAGGGTGATCCCAGGGATGAGTAACGATACCGGTGAGGCGTCTTCGACCTTAAAAGAGAGGTAGAACAAATTTCGTGCCAAGAGGTAGGTAATGTAAATCGAACCACCAACGGAGACGGCTATCCCCAAGTTCCAAAGGACTTTCCAAATAGGTTTCAGAGCCCTGCCTAGCCTATCAATAGTCTCATTAAATTTTGTAGTCTTCCACATCACCAACAGGGGATGAACCTCAACGCTCTTTGGTAGAAACCGCCTAGCCATGAGTAGCAAAGACCAGAAGACGACGATCACGTACAGGAGTATGATCCACTGATCCAATGTCTCGCCCCAAACAATATTATATTTTATTGATTGAACATTAACTGGTGGTAGTCCGATGCGCATCGTGATTTTTATAACTGTCGGAAAAAAGGAGGAGGGGACCAGGATAGCAAGGGCACTGGTGGAGGAGAGGCTTGCGGCCTGCGTGAATGTGGTGGAAGGCGTGAGATCCGTGTTCAGGTGGGAAGGGAAGGTCAAGGAGTCCAAGGAGTGCTTGTTGATAGTGAAGAGCGTTGACAGCCTATTAGGTAATTTGATCAAGAGGGTCAAGGAGTTGCATAGCTACATCACCCCGGAGATCATCTCGTTCAAGATCGCCGGAGGTTCCAAGGAATATCTGGACTGGATAGCATCGAATGTGAGGACGGATTCCATAAAAGAGGAACTGTAGGATGGCAAAGAAGGTCTCGCGAGTCTATGAGCTGAGGGAGGTGGTCTATGCCAATGAGCGGTGGTCCCTACTCAACGAGCTCAGGGGCATAGCACTTCAGCTGATGGAGGCGCTCAGAACAAAGGGAGTTGAGGCGATAGTTCATGGAAGTCTCGCCCGCGGTGACGTCAGCCCTAAGAGTGATGTGGATATTTTCGTCCCAGAAGTACTTCCATCGTACGCAGTAGAGGAGGCCGTGCTGGGCGGGGGCTTCCAGATATCGAAGAGGGAGTTGACCCAAGCTACGCCGGCACATACGGTAAAGGCGATAGATCATATAGACAGCAGGATCAAGGTGACCTTCCCTCTGCTACCGCTGAGGAGGAGGGAGAGGGAGTTTTACAGGTTTGGTGGAGAGGTTGGGGTTACTGAATTGAGGGAGGGAAGACGCGTACCGGGCGTGGATAAGCGACTGATGGTGATAGTGCCGATGGAGTACGGGCACTACGAATTCTCAGTCATTGAGAACAGTGTGGAGGCTGCCAGGTTAATCGGGGTGAGCGCAGAGATCGTAAAGGAGCGCATCAGGGTTCTGACGAGGAGAGATGAGATAGGCAGGACCGGGATTTATTACAAGGAGGAGCTCGGAGACGGAGACAGCTTCGAGGGCAAGTTTAGAGAGAGGATTTCCAAGGACCCGAGTCTCAGAAGGCTCATTCAACAACGCGGTATGGAGTTTAAATATTGACCGTGTATGTGGGGAAGAAGATTGAGGGCGTGCGTTTATGCGACCTTGGTCTTATTATGCATAGCGATGTTGACCGGGGTTGTTAGGGCAGACCTCCAGACAGGAGGGGGAATCGAGGACAGGTTCCAGAGTACCATAGGGAGTTGGATAAGTTTCTTCGAAACCAACATTCAGTGGGCCTCAGTGACAATGCTGGAATTCCTGAAATATGCAATAAAGGCAACATACTTCACGGTTGGACTCGTGGGTTTTGTAATGTGGGCATCGGGGATCTCGAGGTACTCAGGGAAGAGGCTTGTGATTGGGGCTATTGCGATGGCTCTCGCTTCAGAAATCATCCTATAACTGCATCGAAATAACCTTAATAAACAAGCTACCGATAGATTCGGGCATGAAGAGAGGGCTCCCTCGAGGATGCGAGATCTGTCTCAAGGGCGGAAAACTCGTACTTTTTGTCACTGGAGTGTGTGATCGATCCTGTTTTTACTGCCCGCTCAGCGAAAAGCGGAGGGGGTTGGACGTAGTTTATGCAGATGAGGTGCTTATTGAAGACGACCTTGACGTGATCTTGGAAGGCAGGGCAATAAATGCTGAGGGGACTGGGATAACCGGGGGAGACCCTGTAATAAAGCTGAACAGGACGATCAAATACATCAAACTTCTGAAGGATTTCTTTGGCAAAGACCACCACATCCACCTCTATACAAACGGCAAGCATGTGAACAAGGACGTGCTAAGGAAGTTGAAGGAGGCTGGACTCGACGAACTGAGGTTTCACCCAGAGAAGGAGGACTGGGAGAAGATCGAGCTGGCAAAGGGCATGGGGCTATACACTGGTGCAGAGATACCCGCAATACCAAGAAATGAGAAATGGACTAAGGAACTTGTATCGTACTTGGCATGTGTAAAGGCAGACTTCCTAAATATTAATCAATTAGAGTTCTGCCCTCAGAATGCATACCAACTCAAACAGCGGGGCTTTGTCTTGGAGAACGACAGCATGGCAGCGGTCCTTGGCAGTGAAGAGGCGGCTCATTCTGTGATGAGATGGGCGGACAGGGAGGGAATCGATGTGCCAATACACTATTGCTCGAGCGCCGTGAAGGACGTGGTGCAGACAAAGAACAGGTTGATCAGAAGAAGCAGAAATGTCGCCAGACCTTACGAGGAGATCTTGAGTGACGGGCTTCTGGGCAAGTTCATAGTCAGACCCACATCTGGATACAGCAGAACGCTTAAGAGTTTTACAGTGAAGGCATCAGGTACCTCCCCACATATGGTTGGCGTCTCATCGGACGGAAACGCGTTGGAGGTGCCGAGAGCAGTGGTGGCGGAAATACGTCGGTTATTGCCCGATTCCAAGATAGCCTATGTGCAGGAGTACCCCACAGCCACGAGAGAGAGGTTCGCAGAGTACCCGTACTAAGTTATGGCGAATCGAAGCAAGGCGGCGATGCCTCCAAGGCTAATCAGTTGTTTGCCCTTCTCATGCTCCCCACCAATGAAGTAGACCTTACCGCCATAGCCCTCAGCTCTTTTACAGATGTCTTCTATTGTGCGCCTCTCGTCCGGGACGATTGCCTTAAGGAGGCGTTCAGACACCAGAAGGGCATCCACCGCCCCTCCTTCAACCGCCCGCTTTACCTCCTCCCTTCCATAGGCAACCAAACTCGGCTTCGTTGAGAGGCGCGCTAGTAGCTCGTCGACAAGGCGCGAGTCCCGCAGAAGG
>Ga0315280_10011380_pt1 | contig 10937 bp, 9 predicted proteins | sample YL17G06_40_MG_FD_203697 | JGI IMG/M metagenome (GOLD analysis project Ga0315280, IMG submission 203697) | Sediment microbial communities from Yellowstone Lake, YNP, Wyoming, USA - YL17G06_40 | ecosystem: Environmental > Aquatic > Freshwater > Lake > Sediment | place: USA: Wyoming | collected... | reverse complement strand
AAGCCGAGCTTTTAAAAGAAAAAACTCGGCTTGAAGAGATACTCAGCGACAGAAGCGGGAGCATAGAAAAATGGCTTGAGATCGGCGAAAGGATTTTTAACTTCGCTCTGTATGCCCGATATTGGTTCGAACATGGAACCCTTAAAGAGAAATTCGAGATTTTAAAAGCCCTAGGTTCGAACCTAATTTTGAAGGATAAAAAGCTTCAAATTGAGCTTAAAACACCCTTTATAGCCATAGGAAGGGTAGTCAAAGAGGTGCCTAGTGCAAGATATGAGTTCGAACCTGAAAAATTCGGCCAAAATGAAGCTAACTTAAACGAACTTTACTCGGAAATTCCCGTCATACAGTGGGGATTAGACAGAGTTCGAACCTGGATCTGGAAGAATGTTGAGGATTTTTCAGTACCTTCCCTTTAGAAAGTTATTTGACCTCCCCAGAACTGATCGACTTCGACAGCTATGGATTCATTGCAATATTTTGCTTTCTTCTAAATATAAATGGCCTAATTTCCTTTTCCAGGAGAGGACTTTTGGCCTCTTTAGGTAAATTTTGCGCGGAAAACTGTAGAGGATGTTAGCACTTATTATGAACGCATTTCTATATCAGAATAACGATCTATTTTCCATTAATGACATCTTTTAATTTCCAAAACTGTCCACTGCCAATTGGCAGTAATTCATCGATAAGTCTGTAGGTCCCTTCTTTTGTAACCGGATTATTATATAGTGTTTTAAATATGCCCATCAACTCATCATCCACATAAAGCCAGGGGCGACGGCTACTCAATCCTTTAGCGCCTAAAAGATAGAGCTTTAGAATTTTTAGAGTATCTTCAGGAGCGCTCTCTGCCATAATAGCCAACGATTGCATCATGCCGTAGTCCCATTCTACATTGCCTCCGGTCTTTTCGAGAGTCATGCGGACATGTTCACCAAGCCACACGGCATCAAAAACTTGCCGCTCCGCCTCTATCCAGGAAGAAAACCCTACAAGCGCTTCAGGATCGCCGCAATTCTCCAACGCCCAATCCCAGAACCGTTTCAGTTTTTCAATATCAATTTTATTGGCTTTAATCCATTCCCCAGCATTTTCACGCGAAATACACGAACGGCCAATAAACGATATAAATTCTTTATATCGTTTGGCATTTTCCGTCTTCCAAAATAGTTTGAACAAGTCTGAGTTAAAATCGAAGTTAGGAAAACAGCTGAATGCCAAGGCAATATGTGCTGCTAGCCCCTCATCAAGATCCGTGAAATATTTCCTCGGGGTATATTTGGCAGGGTCCGATATTATCGCTCGCCTATAATAATCACTAAGCTCTCCAAAGAGCTCTTGATAAAGAAGATTTCCTGTGAGATACCCTTCCCAAGCCGCAAGATATAGATCATTCTTTTTCGGATCAACGGGAAAGATTTGGGGCATAATACCACGAATCCAATCGCGATCGCGATAGTAGAAGAACGGCAAATAATGGCCGAAGAGGAACATAACCGCTTGTGTTATTTCTTCATCTAAACATTTTTTATATAGTTCTTTTACATCAGGGGATATCCTTGGCACTTTATTTTTAGGTAATGAGAGTCCATCCTTCTCTGCAAAAAGGGCAAACGCTTGAAACGCTCGCCCACGAACAGAATTAATAGCGGCATTGAACGGATCTCTTCCGGTATATTGAGTAGCCCCAGTTTGTGGATCTCTCTCTATCATGTTTAACTTTTCATGTTCCGTCTCTGGTTCTGGATCGGGATACATGAGTAAATAGTTTAGTATTTTCATCAGCTCGCTTCGAGAGGAAACAATATCTATAATTGGATGATCTTCATTTGGTTTCAAAAGCTCCTGGACAACATCGGCCATTGCATCATGAACTCCATCCCACCCCACAAGCCAAGTATCAAATATCTCTCGTTCACGTGCGCCATGATCGAACTCGCGTGCCTTTGCAGAATCGACTATTTCAATAAATAATTTGAATAAGCCGCTCCAGTCAGTATTAGCTGGATATTTTTTCTCCCGGAGCACATCATATAAGCCTATTAAGAATGAGTACGTATAGTGCGAATCAAGATGGTCTCTATCATAGAAAAGGAATGCATTCAAAAGATACTCTTCAAGCCTCTTAGAGATATCGGCTTGAAGCACGTTACTCATGCCTTCTGCGTTAAGCGGCTTTAAGAAGTCTTTTTCTTTATCTTGCTTTCGTAACTGCTCTGGTGCCCATTCTGTTTTGAGCTTTTCAACGACCACAGGAACGGGCATTCTCGAAAGTCCCTCGCGGTCTATCGGAGCCTTTGGACGAACAGCACCGACCTTTACATCTCTAATGCTTGGCTTTGGTTGATAAGTGGGATCAAGCTCGCGTCCAAAAACTTCCTTTGCCTGATCTTTCTGCTTCTCCGTAAGGCCAGCATATGCACTAGAAAGAAGACACCAGCCCGCGTGTTTCTGCCATTCTTCTTTGTCCTCGCTGCCGAAAAATGCAAGTACACGTAATACATATGATCTTTGATCTTCTGCAGATAAAATTAAGAATCCTTGCTTAAGCGCCCATTCGTATTCCGCCCCACTAATCAACGGCCAAGGTTTCTCGTAATCGAATATTTCAAAGAATGCCGCTCGAAGCTCATCTTTAAAGACATCTGGACAAAGACTTATAGCAAAAAGCTTCAAACGCCACATTGATCGACTGTTGGGAAGAAGTTTTATATACGTCTCATAGAGATGTTTCGCGGCATCAGCATCATCACACTTTGATCCGATTGATTTTTGTGCGAGTTTCTTCATTGCCGCCGCTAGATCACGCATGTTATCTCGATAGGAAATATGTCGATTATTACCCAATTCAATAGTGAAAAAATCAACATTGGCGAAATAAAATGCATCGTTAATATCGAAAATGCAATCTTTTTCTGTTTCGCCGAGGCGCACGATATTTCCCATTACACGAGTTGCCAATGCAAGTGCTGACTCAACATGCGCGTCGTCAACTCCCGCGAGATGCTCAAATACCTTAGTCTCCCTGAGGTCGCTAAAGTAAAAAGGGTTATCAGCTATGATTCCACTACCCTTTTTAGATATGTCCTCCTTGGCACGTACTTCTAATATCACCTCAGCAAGAGTGAGCAAACTTGAATAATCCCTCGCATTTGCGAGAATTTCCAGCATTCTTTCATACCCAAAACCCCAGCGGCTAAATTTCTCCATGAGTATAACCCACTTCTCATTTCGGATTTTAGGGACAATGCGCGCCAACTGCTCAGCTGGCAAACTCTGGCATATCCATAGGAAACGATCAATAACTTCCGGGTTAAAGTGCTGACGTGAAATAGCAACAGTAAGCATAATATCTACAACTCTCCGCGGCACTTTGGCAGCGACTCTCGCTAGATAGTCCAACTCTGGATTGCGATAAGAATATCGCGTCGGGTCCTCTGACTTTTCTTTAATTCCATCAAGAAAACCGTTTTTCCATAGCCAATCAAGCCAACTTTCGTCAGCTTTTAAATAAAAATATCTGCGGGCATCATAGTTGAAATTAAGCAATTTCTTTAGTGCCTCGGAGTCTTCGATGCCTTTCTCAATATATTCATCAATCTCTTTATGTGCATCTATTTGTCTTCTTAATGCCTCAAAAAGCACCCCTTCGAATCCTGCAGCAACATTTACAAAGATTTCCTCGGTGATTAAAACGGGATTCTTTTTACTACCATTTATTATTGGATTAGTAGCTGCTCCATTGAGGTTATGGTGTGCAACATCTGAAAGAAAGCCAAAATATTGACCGATAGATTTATCCAGTTGATCTACATTGCCAGCAGAACCATACTGTATAAAGGCATCCTCCCTTTTTACAATCGCACCGCTCTTATAAAATGGATAGAGGATGTCTCTCAATGAATGCGCTGCTTGGGCCATCCAATCAGGATTTTGCCTTCGATGCATTGGCCCCATTGCATAGAGGGCACCGCGAAACGATTCAGATGGTGCAATGCCTTCTTTGTTTAAAGCAGTTTTATAGAATTGATCTAAGCGCCGGCAAAGTTCCTTCTGTTTATCGCTAAGCTTAAATAGATTTTCATCCCCGCTCAAGAGACTCCCATGCGCCACATTATTTTTGTTTACTTCATTCTCTGCCATGATTAATGAAGCCCACCTCTCATTAAATAAACAATTTACTTTTTAGATTATCAGATAAGTTATTTTTCGTAAAGACCCTATATGAACAAGGAAGCAGGAAATCCTGCTTCCTTGTTTGGTTAGGAGGAACTATTAGCTGCCCTGCCAGGCCACTGTGGAGGACGTTAGAACTTTTTTTGAGACCAATAGAGGTAATTAAGGGCCAGCCTCTTCAGCAAAATCTTCCCTCACCTCGATCTGGGCCAGTATGGATAAATCTTTTTGAGCATGTTTGTCCGTGGAAACACGGGCATAGAGAAGACAGTTCATAATAGGCAAACTGAGGATTTGTTAAATTAGGTTTATACGAAAAGAGTAGAAAATATTCAATATAACAATAGAGGAAATGGATCCGGGCGACACCGCAATGGAATTGCCGCAGTCAGAGCTTCGTTGCAATGTCGGAAGGGTATGTTGGTAGCGGGTCGTCTTTCAATGCCAGAGCGTCCAGACGCTCAAACTCGAACCATCGCTTGCCCTCGTTGAATCCTGCAACTTCTGCTTCATTCTCTAGCGACCGGAATTCGCTTAAGACCTCTTTTTTGAGTCCCTTAAGATTATTTATACGAGCGAAGCGCAACACGGCCCATAGCACATCGGCCCCCGCTGCAGCTACACGTATATCTCGCAAGTACTTAGCTGCATCGTATGCCATTGACGAACCTATGTCGACTGCCTGTCGAAGCAGTGTAATATCTTTCTTTTTCGGTTTCTTATTGGCGGGTCCCTTGAGACTGAAAATGGGTAGGATGGTAACGGCAAGTTGCTTAATCATATTGGCGACTTCATATGTCATACTGCTTCTGGTTTGGTCGGCCAAGTAACTCAAGGTATCAAGAAATTCCATCCGCGCGTTATACCTGTAGCGGAAGTCGGTGTACGGGTCGAGCAACGTCAGAAGCTGTAGTCTCTTATCCCAACTCGCTCCTATCAGGCTGGAACGAACCTTACGTATCTCGTGGGCTGCGAGGGCATCCATCATTACCTCATGAGCGCGTTTGCCAGTTGGGCGAGTTCCAGCGCCTGCTTTGGCTGCGCGGCGGGCTTTGATTATTCGCAGCCAAGTGTCCATATACATCCTAATCTGACGGGGAGTAAGGGCGCGACCAAGGCCGGATCCCTTAGAGGCCTCATCATGATGTTCAAGACAGAGTACTGCGAGGTTCCGCGGATCGTTGTTATCTGGATTACCGTCGATATGATGAAGCTGGACTGACTTATGCGGATTTCGACAAATGCAGCACGTCCGATCGGCCTCGTAAAGAAGGCCATCTGCCACGCGCTCAGGAATAGCGTGACGTTTCTTCATGCCTGTGCATTTTTCTAAAGGTATACGTCGCAAATCAGCAGCACGCCGCTTACAACGCGCCCGGTGAAGTGTAGAGTTTTTTGAGAGCACCATTACCATAGCATTACTCGTTATATTTCGGCTTATCTTGCTTAATGATCCTCTTTTCTTCCTTCCTTGCTAGCTCAACCGAAGGCATCTGCTTAATGCGAAATCCCGATGCACCAGGCACGGAATCTTGGCCTCCCGGGAGATGTTCATCGATGCGATCCCGAACACGGCTCCGCTTCGCCAAACCGGTATATATGTTTTCGCCCTTCCGGTTCAAAAGCTCATAGACGGCAGGCAGATCATCCGGCACATTTCCAATTTGACGTTTAGACAACGGCCTCTTCGGTGAAAATCTTTTCTTACCCGTCACCTACCTCCTTATTATCGAGCCATATATTCTTTGACTTCAGAACATCCTTTACCAGATATAAGTGCGATTATTTCCTTTAGGCCATTTTCAATAGGATGAATTAAGTCAGCTTTCCTCACAACCGAAGCTATTGAACCCGATTTTAATATATTCAGAAACAATGAACTACCCACTTTCTGATACCGAGAAACGGACTGCAAAAGGCAACGGAGGTCCGAGCCTTTACTCTCAGAGCGCAAACATTGCGGAGAACCTATAGCATCATGCACGTAACTATTTGGATCATCTTTATCAATTGAATGAAAAGCAGCACGCCTAATCAAGCAAGGATAGCAAAAGCCACAGTTAGTCCCTGGTTTGCCCCCCTCAAATCTGACCCATCCAGCTTTTGCACACGACACGGTTAATGGTAGAATTTGTTTTAAAAGCTTTTGGTTTCGGCAAGTAGCAAGAACCTCCCCCTTCGTGAGCATAAAAAATGGATTGATAAGGCTATTGCCAATAGATGCAGCCCTTAGTCCCTCCTGAACGAATTCAAAGTATGCTGGATGTGTTGTCCGAGTACTGTAACTACCCAGCCTGGAACCTGTTAAAGGGATATTGATTCCAACAAATCCATTTTCTGGAATATAGATAGGCACCTCTTCGCCAAATGCAGAGGCAACCATAAGCGCAAGGCCGATAAAAAGAAAAGATCGTGAGCGAGTTGATCTTTCCTTTGTTAAAGGGGCACAAACACGAATGGACATATGGCGAACTCGCTCATGACCATATTCTTTCACAAGCCTATAAAATATCTTATTCTGAATACCAGCATCCGAACCTGATTCAAAATGGCTTACTAAAACAATCGAATTCCCTTCTTCGAGTAGATTAATTGCCCCTGTCAAGCTATCGGTTCCTCCTGAAAATAGACATACTGCATCAGCCTTAAACTTATCTTTATAATACGTCCTTTCGCCGATTTCCACTTTCTCAGATCTAATCACAATATTCCAATTATCCCCCGACAAAAAATTCAGACCATCTGCGAATATTGGGATAGCAGGAGCAAATCTGCCATTTACCGGTATATTTAGTGATAGCTCTCTTGTCCAAGAGTCACCAGCTACAGACCTCGAATAGCATTTATCTGCCATATAAGAAGCAAGCGCCAAAGCAGCGAAGGACTTAATGGTGGGACTTGGTCTATTGGGCTGGCACAAAAGCTTGTCCAATGTATGTGAAAAACCACACTTTGCTTTGTTTATAACAGGACCAAGCACTATGCCCGAGGCATAATCTTGGGGTACTGCCTGCCAAAAAGATGACTTCATAAATACGCTATTCATGTTTTTTATTCCTGCAGTTGGCCGAGGGCCGCGGCAACATTTCTGCGGATCAATTCTTCCCCATCAGAACCTTGCCAATCGAAATCGAGGGGATCTATTTCGCCTAATTCAAATGCGACCATTCCCTTAATAAAATCCAGCACTGCTTGTTCTTTGCGCTCTGCCTCAGATGCTGAAACAGCACTCTTTTCAAATAAATCTCCTAAATCGGAAAGGATACGCTGAAAAATGGCTTGCGATAAAAAAAGCGATAGCAAGTCCACTATACGATCGGCATCGAATTCGGCATCCCATCTGTCTCTCAAATCGGTATAGGCATCATCATCTTCGCTAAATATTTCTGCTAATACTTCAACCACAGCAGATCGAGCAATAGCCTCATCGAGCGTTTCTCCATTATCGCATATATAATCAACTATTTCTGAAAGAATCTCATGAGGCTCCTTACCAATCAAATGTCCAAGTCCAAAAGAACGGAGAGTCTGATCAAGACCCTCCGAAGCGACACCACTAAGAAAAGAGCCAAGTGCTTGTCCTGCCTTAACGGATGAGGATAGACGACCCGCCCGCCCGCCTGCAGCGCCAACTCCTCCTCTTGATTCAGATCTCACATCCCCTATAGCAGATGCAAATGCACTAACGGCCGATTCAACAGAAGAACCAGTGCCCCTGGCAAATCTTGTAAAACGGCCCTTTGCCTTAACCCAGTCACCACCTGCTGGTGCATTCCCACCGCTCCTTGAAGCAGATGTCCCCATTAAGATTTCCTCTGTGGTACCTTAATAACCGCCTGCGCAGCTTTTTGCAGGCGTTTATTTGAACTCAAGGCCCATTCATTAATAAGCGTGTTCACTCTATCTCCCAACCTTTTGTGCTGCTGACGTATTTTCGCAACCCGCGGAACCAATTCACTATCTATATTAGCTGGAGATAGCTTACTTAAGCTTTCTACTAATTTACCTGCTACGCCTTCATGAAGGTATGCAAGTTCCAGTAAGCCATTGATCACTTTCAATTCACGCGGATTTGCCTCAAACCGAGTCCAAAGAGCATCATAAATAGGGTATATCTCATCATCGGAACTACCAGCTAGATCGTTTGCTGAGCGTTGCTGCACCGCCCTTGAACCGGATTGAAGTGAGGCGAATAGCTCTTGTTGTCTTTGCGATAACCGGCGACCAACAGCCAATTTCATTTTCAGACTTTCACGCGCAAGGTAGAAATATGGTGCTAAATTCTTTTCAAAAAGTAAGGGTTCCATCCTGAGCCATTCTCTAAGGCTTGGATCGTCTAGCCAGCTTTTAAAATAGGACTCGTCAGCACTATCGGAAGTTTCGTTTTCTCCAGAAACTGCTTTTTCGAGTTTTTCGATTTGAGCGGGAATTCCATCTTGCTCAATTTGCCATCTATAGAGTTCTTCAAACATATCCTTATGAAATCGCTCCAATACCATAATTTTTACGAGCAGACCATGATTGAGATCAATTTTTTCAGACCTAGCAAGACGAATGCGCAATGAAAAAGTATTTAAGAAGCGCTTAACAAGACGTGGGTTCCCTCCGAGATGTCTAGCGAGAATTGGCGCAATTCTTCCTGCGATTGCAAAATCGGCTTCTAATGCTCTAGCAGCATCACCAATGCAGCTTTTGGCAATGCCGTAATTGAGAGGCTGCGCGACCGAAGGATTTATTCGATTTTCCTGGACAGTGGCGTATAGCTTTTCAAACTGCTCAGGCTGCAATTCTTTTTGTGCGAAAAGAAGATAGATATAGGTTTCTGTTTCGATCACATCCATTGGCGGGATGATACAAGGGATTTGGACTAACTTATCTAAGTATTCCTGAGCAATATCGAACTCTTTATAATTCTCTGGAGGATATCTCCGTGCAATTGCCTGGCTCACAATTCTTTCATCAGCGGCGATTACAAAAGCTGTCCCTGGAACGGAGAGGAAAAGTTTAATTGCCTCTAATGTTGAAACAATCGACTCAGGTAGACATCTGTCCAAATCATCAATTAGAACAGCCAATGTAGAAATACTGGATTCTTGGACGAGAGATTGGAATTCATCTCGAAATTCTCTAATTGTTTCGTGCATATCTTTAGTTGTGGTAGGTTCATCTTTTACAAGTCCCTTTATGCTCTTTTCCAAAGCTTCGGGATCTTTAGCTTGTCCAGCAACAAATGAAATGGCATCACTTATTGACAAGCCAGCAACAACAGCAGCGCCTGCCGGTGATGTTAGTGTAAGTATTCCCTTTGCCGCGAGGCCCACTGCTCTGAACCAATTTATCCGCCGCAATAGTGACATTGCTTTTGGCTTTAATTTTTCCCATAGGGCTTTATTTCCCTCTATATGTTTCGTAAGACAATCAATTATCGCAGTCATCAGTGCTGCTTTTGCATCATCATAGCCTTCAAACAGCCAGCCATCGAAGCGAAGTATAAGCACAGAGTCAGCTTTAGATATTTCTTGTTCCACCATTCTAAGAATGCTCGACTTTCCGCTTCCCCAGTCACCGAAGAGCCCAACAGTAACTGGTAAAATATTTTTATCAGTCAATAATGAAGCAATGGTTTTCGCAATCCGTTGAAAACCAATCAAATCTTGAGTTGTTTCATTATCATGCCACATATATAGTTTCCTATTTTTTAAATTAACAAATTTAAATTCCTTTGTAAAGGATTTGTACGGTAGAAAAAGGAAGTAGATTATTCTACTTCCTTTTGCTTTTTAAAGAACTGATTCCCAAGATAGATAGCTCCACATCATAAAATCTCTCCCGGGATTCATCCTATGAATTATCCAAAAATTGACTTTCTTGACCCAACACTGGAATAATTAAAAATATCATGGCTTTTGTAAACATAGAAATCAAAGCGAGATGTCATAATCAGGCCAAAATTAGAAGAATTCTTAGATCAGAGAACGCTGAGTTTAAAGGAAAAGACTACCAGATTGATACCTATTTCAAAGTAAACCATGGCAGATTGAAATTGAGAGAAGGAAAAATTGAAAATTATTTAATCTACTATGATAGGGAAGATAAAAAAGGGCCGAAAAGATCGAATGTCATATTGTTTAAAACAAAGCCAAATTCCCCTTTGAAACAGCTTTTGACTGAAGCACTGGGAGTTCTAGTGATAGTTGAAAAACAAAGAGAGATTTACCTTTTTGAAAATATTAAATTTCATATAGATAGAGTTAGAAATCTCGGTTTTTTTATTGAAATAGAGGCAATAGGCGGGGAAGGCACTCTAAGCGAAGAAGACTTGCTAAACCAATGCAAAATCTTTCTTGATCTGTTTAAAATATCAGAAGAGAATTTAGTTTCTGCTTCATACAGTGATCTTTTATTAAAAAGGAAGTAGATTTTCTACTTCCTTTTTGCTTTGAAAGAACTGCTTTTCCGGTCAGGGTCATTCCGAATCGTAGAACGTCTCCCAGGACTCATTATCGCCTTCAATCTTTTTCAGCCTAGCCATCATTTTTGTCTTTTCTTGGTCACCTATCTCCTCTGCTTTCTCGATATTCCTGGCTTCAATCTCCACCTCGTAGATCAAACGGTACTTTTTCATCTTCTTTGGGCTCATCAGCTTCCTCGCCAGTCCCTGCAATACTCTCCATACTCGCAATCTTTGCACCAGAAGCCTGTTCTCGGAAAAAAGATTCGGACATTTATTCCTTTCAGAACCTGGCTGGCAAGGCCGAAGC
>Ga0315280_10011379_pt1 | contig 10938 bp, 13 predicted proteins | sample YL17G06_40_MG_FD_203697 | JGI IMG/M metagenome (GOLD analysis project Ga0315280, IMG submission 203697) | Sediment microbial communities from Yellowstone Lake, YNP, Wyoming, USA - YL17G06_40 | ecosystem: Environmental > Aquatic > Freshwater > Lake > Sediment | place: USA: Wyoming | collected... | reverse complement strand
AAAGTTCGACACCGGTTTTTTGTAGGAGGTATGCCGGCGAGGTATTGGCGGGCCTGGAGGTGAAGAACAGGCCTTGCCCCGCCGACGTTTTCCAGGCGCGCATGGGATACGCGTCTGACGAGCCAAATCGGCCTGACGATGGACTCTCCTGGCTCCTGGCTTTTTCTTGGCCAGTCGGGGAGTTCCGAAACGTGGGGTGTTCCTCACGTCGCCGAAAATTCATGCGCCAGCCTAGTTTTGCAGTGGTTGTTGAGTGACTTCTGAAAGATGCGCCAGTTGGCGTGCGAGCATTCCAGCCGTTTCCTGATTGAGCCTATAATAGTATGTCTTGTCTTTCTCAATCATTTTTTTGAGCCACCCTTTGTTGACCAAGTCATTCAAAATCATTCGCTCTTGAATTGAAAACTCGTCTGCGCTGCGCAAGTCTTTGAAGCACTTGAGTAGTTTTATGATAAAATCCTGCGGCAAAATCCAGTAGACCAGACTTCTTTCCGGGTTCAATTTGTCGTATTCGTGAAAAAGGATGGCAAAGCCGAAACTCTTTGCAAGATTGTGGGCGATATGGTGGTCTTTTGCTTGGAATAGTTGTAATGGTTTTGGCGTCTCGCAGAGTTCCAGTGGCGGGACGACTATTACTTTGTGGCTTGGTGGTTGCATATGAATGATTGTCGTCGGCTTTTTTCGTCGTAGTTTGGAGAGAAAGTCTTTGACTCGCTGCAGTCTCTGTTGCCTCTAAACTTGGTCCATGCCAGCACAAATATTTAAACACTGGCCCCGCGGCCAAAAGCAGGCGATTAACGTGATTTCTTAGATTTACGCGTGACACCAGGTCTCTTCCCCCTCTAAAATCAGGCGTGCACGTGAGAACACATCAGCACGCTTGGATTTTCTCCTAGCAACTCCGTTTTTCGAGCAATCAATTTGAAGGAGGTTGAAAGATGGCAAGATTCGAAGCTACAGTTGTGAGAGGAAAAGGACGAGAACTACGGTATTACAATAGTCGACTCTTTAGACTGATTAGGGAAACTGCCGCCAAACTGCAAACAAGATACAAGAGCAAGTCTCCACGACCTGATTGGTATATCCACTTCGGGTTCTACAAAACATTAGGCTTTCAGAATGTCCCTACTAAGGAGTTCTCCTACCTTAAGAAAACCTTTGATGGATATATTGACCGTGTATTGGAAGTTAAGCGGCACAGACACCGATTTGTTTTCGCCAAAAAAGACAATACGTGGATTTGGCTGAAATGTATAGGATGCGATGCAGTAGACCAGATCGTGTACAACAATTATGAAAGAGTCGCAAAGGAAATTATACTTCCTTACCTGCTTAGTCTTAAACGTAATCGCCCCTTGTACCGTAGCGGTTGGGAGCGAAGGAGAATTCAACAGTTTTTGACTGAATACAAAGAGCGGGCAATTCAAAGCGTTGCAACAGAAATCGACCAACAAATCTTGAAGCTACGCAAGAAACTGGAAAAAGCCGTGTCAGAAACGAAGAAAAGCAAATTGCAAGAGCAGATTCAAGAGCTACTGGAAGAACGTGAAACGTATGAGTTGGCTAACCTTGTTCTCTAGTTAGCAAATCGCGCGCGTATCAAGAACTTGGGCTTTGTTCATTCAAGAGGGGGTAGGATACACTGCGTTAGTTAGAGCAATCACCTAAAATAAAAAAGAGGTTTGCGGGAGATATCTCTACTGTGTTTGTGTTCGAATAGCCCTTATCCTTTTAATGTGCGCAGTCTACTTGACGGTTCTTGGTCATCTCGTGTATCATGTCCGCATTTATGACAATTTATCAAAGGCGCCCTCTTGGTTTTTTCATCTATATCAGCAAGAAAGTCTTCCACACACACTCCTCCACATTTGGGGCGAGTTGTTTTGAACTTGAAGCATCTTACTCTATCTGCTTTCTAAGCGAACCAAAAAAGAGGGTTTGGGAATACATATCGCAGGGCGCGCTACAGAAAAACGGGAAACGATGGGAAACAAGAAACAGAAAAAACGAAGCAAACATCCATACCGCCAATTCATAAAACACAAATAGTAACAATTTCCGATTTGCCCGTGAAGACTCAACTTCTCAAAAGGAGGTTGAGAAAAAACGAGTTGGAAACCTATAGATGAGGGAGAATTTTGGAAACTCCTCAAAGATTCAGAGAGGTATTTCGTAAAAAACCTTTTCGTCTTTTGCAGCAAATGCAACGAACTGGTGGTGGACTCCGAAACTCTTTGGAAAATCGCTGAAGAAAAAGAGAAACTCTGGAAACAACAGGGCGTATGGAACAAATATCCTGGACACCTCGCGCCAGCTTCTATTCGCTGTCAAAAATGCGGCACAACAAATTACATAACACTCTTTTTCATTCGATATCCTGCAGGAAACTGTTGGCGCGCAAAACTAATCCTATTGCAAGCCAAAATTGTAGAAGAAATAGATGACGTAGTCAAAAAAAATAGAAACCATTTTCAGCAGAGTATGAAGGGAAAAAAATGAGCTACTCAAAATTGAAGGCCAAACATGTACATGTCTGGGTTTTCAGTGTGATGCGAGACAGAGACTACTTAACATTGAGGTGTACTGGATGTAATGGAAAAAGGGATGTGTTGATAGACCCAATAAACTTGGTGCAATACGTCTTAGTGCCCTATAGGACCCAAGCGTCACTAACCCCAAGAGAGAGACGTGCAATTGAAATTCTCTTTCTCCCATTCCAACAGACCATGCTAAGACTAGCGATAGAAGAAATAGAAGAGAAGATCAGAAACAATGAAGCAGGGAAAGACAAACTTGAAAAGCTGAAAAGTCTCTGCAATGTGCTTGCAACGATGTGAGGCTCGGCGGCCTTTAGCTCCTCCATCGTTCTCCCGAGGTTTTTTAGCCTTGATGAGCCGGGAACCTTCCTGAAGAGGGTTTCAAAGTAAACCCGCTCTCAGCCTTCGAGGTTGAGGGTTGGCCTATCGTCCGGCCGTGGTCCATAAACCACGAATGTGGTAGGCCGAAACGTCATGACTGAAAAGCTATGGCGTAGAAGGAATGTCTTCGACCGTTTCGTGTACGATTGGATTCTCCTTTTGCGTAGCTATTGCCAGGTTCAGGTGAGCAAGGGTTTTTACATGGAGGTATAGCTGATTCCTTCCATGATGTGTTAACTGGTAAATTTTTCGTGGTCTTCCCTGATGCATTTCCCACTCTCCTTTGATTAGCTTCTTCTTCTCAAGAGCATTCAGTAAGGGGTAGATCGTGCTTGGGCCAAAATACACCCCGTATTCTCTCCGCACCTGCTTAATAACTTCGTAGCCGTGCATCGTTCTCTCATTTAACAACTGCAAAACTACCAATTCAAGCATGCATTTTGTCAACCTTGCCTGAATTTCTTTTGCTTCATTCATTTTTCTTTATTTCCAATAACTGTTTCAAAAGCCGCGTCGCAGTATTCTCACTCAGACGATAATAGTAAGTCCTGCCGTCGCAGACCATCTTTTTCATTAAACCCTTGCTGATGAGGTCGTTGACAATCATTCTTTCTAGAAAATCGAATTCATCTGCACATCTCAAGTCTTTCAAACAACAAAGAAGCTTGATTACGAACGAGATTGGCAAAGCCCAAAAAACCCACTCTCTGCGGTAGGCGTCTTGTTTGTCAAAGTCGTGAAACAAAACGATTAGACCCGCAGCTGCTGATTTTCTGAGAGCTAATTGGGGCGACACTGACTGAAAAAGGCAATAGGGCTTCGGTGTCTCACATTGGGTATCTGGAATTTGATGCAAAGCGGTCAAAAAAGGACCATGAAACAAACTCAGATTTAAATTAGATCCTTCCTCGTTCTTTGAAAAGATACCACAGTCGCCTCGTTACGGGTAATGTGATTTTAGGTATAACAGACTCCTGATGTGATGTCTATTTTTGGCTAGGGCTGTCTTCTAAAAAGCTACTCGTATTGAAGCGTGTGCTCTCCGGCTACCTACTTTAAGCAGCTACGGAATCAATCTGTTTCATTCGCGATCAAGTTTTTAAGGCAGCCAGAGACATGGACCCTGTGAACGATCCATTCCTCGTTTTTCTAATCATGGTCATTTTGGATGCGGTTCTATACGTGCTCGCCTACTTAGTTGTTCGATTACTTTTAAGGAGAAAACAAGATGAATGAATTTTACTGCCCGCACTGCCACCACGCTTTTGCCCGAGACTACTCACATATGATCGGGCAAAGTTGCGTAAAAGCGATTTGTGTTCAGACTAGCTGTCCCCAGTGCCGAAAACCTCTTTTCTTCATCGCCCAGCAAGACCACATGCTCTACCTCAAAGACAAATACGAACTTCTTTGGGTGTACGAGTTATTGTTTTAGGTATGGAGGAGTCATAGTGTCACAGCTAAAGGGCGAGGACGAAAAAAGGGTTAAATCGATTTTTTTAGGTTGACTGTCATGTTTTGTGTGTGTGGAGGCAGCAACCTGTCCACGTTATTTTACCTGCTATAATCCCTAAAAAGACCATTATGAAAGCTTTTTGTCTTCCCTTTAGACCTTTACTCTTCCGTCTTTTCTGTCTCTATCTCGTTATTTCTATTGTTATTATCTATTATTATCTAGACCATAAGAGAGTAAGGGTAAGGAGGTAGGAGGAGGAAGAGGCAAAAAAGGGCCTAAAAACGAGAAAAGGACCATAGAAAAGCTGGAAGAATGTAAGGGGCGTGGGTGCCTGCTCCACACACACAAATTGGAAAATGAGAAAAAAATTGGAGGGATGAGTTAGGCATTTAGTATCTTGGTGATTTCTGTTTTCTCTTGCCTCTTTCGTTCTTCCTCTCTTTCTCGGTCTACCTCTGCTTTATGCACAAAAGTCTGGATCGTGTAGACTCCCTGCCTCAGCTCCACTGACAATTTTTCTTCAGTTGCCAGCTTAGCGAGATATCGTTTCAGCGTGTCCAGTCGGGGTTGCACGCCGTATAGTGTCATCATTTCGAGCAGGTTTTCTTGCGTACGCTGGATTATTTGCACTTTGGCCATCGCGAGCTTGATTGATGTGGCGAAAGCTCGGTATGGCGTGTTTTTGATGTGTTCAACAGGGTTTTCAGGGTTTAGAAAGCGTCGCAGCGCCAACTCGAAGATCGCACTGATTGGTAGAAGGTGTTTTTGGCTGTATTGCCGCACTTCGTTGTAGAAGGACAGGGGCAAGAGTGTGCCTACCCGCGTTTTGAGTACTCCTTTTGGTCGTCCCCTTTGTCTTTGGGTCACTATCTTCACCAATAACACATGTTTTCATCTATATTTAAAGTTGCGACAATCTTTCACGGTTTACGCAACCAAGAAGGCGGGAAAACCCAGAAAAAGCTCAGAAAGTGCATAAACTTCAGGCAGGGTCGCTTTTTTTTCGTTTTTATAAGAACGGCTCACCTGAACGTTTCACATCACAGCACTTTATAGTCATTTTTTGGGCGCGCATTAAAGGACCGAAACAGAGAAAAAAGCGGTTCTGCAAGAGACTTGCACTTGTCGCCGGTTCAAACCTAAAGCGTGTTAATGGCTAAGTTGTCTAGAGACTAATAAGCGAAGATTATGTTAGGCGCCTGTGCAGTCGGAAAAAAGAGACAGCGTAAGGAAAAATCGCTAGGATTATGTCAAGTCACCGGATTATTGTTAGAAATAAGGTTGAAGCGTTGATCTGAGGGACTGCTGCTTTTGTCTTGATGATGTTTTCTTGTCTTGCACTACTTTTTCGAGTATTCTATAATCATACCAGATTATTACAGCAATGCAGTAATCGTCTGAACAATAAAGTCTTGATAGAAATGTATATATTTGCGAATAGCCGTGCGGACCAGTGCCTAGTAGCCTTACTTTATTCGGCTTGAAGTCTCGATTGAATATCACATGGCGGATTTCCGGGTTTGGGGATCTTCTATGACGATTCTTGAAATGCCTTGTCATTTCCCGCCTAATATCCAGCAGCTTTTCGCCAATCAAATGATGCTTGCATTTCTTGCAGTATGCTCCAAACGGCAAAGTGAAATCGCCTGTCTTAAGTCAGTAAATTTCGAAATATAGACATTATTTAGACTTACGAATAACCTAGAATAGAAAAAACTATTGCATAGACATAAATTCGCTATTCTCCAACAAGCCAAGATCATGTGCATTGTTAGACACAGGAATGGTCTTTGAATCATATATTCTTAGGGTGCGATGCCAAAATCTTCCGAAAACGCTAATATTGAAGCTAAAATCGTCCACATGAACACCCCGCATTCTTCAACATAGTGGTGCGGGGGTTAGGTTTATATTGTCGTTTAAAACTGTCAAGAGATACAGCTTATATCATTATCTTTCACTCTTGTATAGAGATATTGTATGCGCGCGCAGCCAGAAAGATGGCTTAACTGTCTTGCTCAGGCCCTTCAGTATCAAAAAAACAGTCGGTACGGAACATACAACTGGTATGCCCAAGCAATGCTGCAAGCAGCCACAAACGAGGAGCTGGAAGCTGCCAAAAACAGAATATCATCCGCTACTACATTGTCTAAATAACCAAAAACACGCAACTGCTTATTCCTGAAGTTTCAGCAAGACGCTTTTTAAAGGATAGTTTTGGGTCTGTTAGGTTTTATGATATCAGGGGTAGTACGCGGTTTGTGTTTAAAAGCTTCTGGGATCATGTTTATTGGGACTTTGCTTTGGCAGGTTCAGGAGATTCTAATGTTGTTGAGTTCCTTTCAGTTTTGAAGCGCGGGACTCGTAATGTTTATGGTCGGGGTTTGAGGCTTTTTGAGCAGTTTTATTCAAGCCAAGGTTCAATAAAGGATTTCTTAGACCGTATAGAGCAAGATCGACTTTTGCCAAGAAGTGAAAGGAGACGTGTAGATCGTGTTACGCTTAACAGTTTTGTTGTTTGGCTTAGGAATAAAGGCTACTCACCGAAGACTATTAGGATTTATGTGGGTGCTGTTCAAAGTCTTGCTAAATATTTTGACATCCCCATAAGCCTACGTTATGTGCAATTACCGCCAGCTCAACCGGTCAATAAGAAGCATCCGTGGACCATAGAGGAAGTAGGCGAGTTTATAGCAGCCATGGACAAGCCCATATACAGAAGCATAGCAGCTTCAATCCTTCAAAGCGGACTAGGCGTATCAGACCTTCTGGCCCTAACTTACGGAGATATTAAAGAAGAGTTTGAAAAGGGCGTGATGCCCTTATGCCTAAGCTTGACGAGGAAGAAAACTGGCATTAATTTCATAACATTTTTGGGCAGCTGGTCTATAAAGTTACTTAAAGAGTATCTAGCCAATCGTAAATTGGAAGATGAGGCATCGATTTATGATGTGTCGTCTAGGGCTGTTCACGCCTATTTCCGCAAAATAGCACAAAAATTCGCAAGCTACTGTAAAGACAGAAACCCCTACAGTCCCCACTCGCTTAGAGCTGCGTTTCGCACCTTTTTAAGCGACCACAAAGTTGACCCACTGTACATAGAGTTTTGGATGGGCCACAAGCTACCCGAACAACAAGGCGCATACATCAATAAAAGCATCGAAAGCTGGCGCCAAACATACCGCGAACAAGCAGAACCACACCTAACTCCACCACAATACAAAAATGAACAGACATTCAGTTAGCAGCGACTAAAAGAAAACTAATTTCTGAAAGGCGATCTGTGTAAATCTTTTTGATTTTTATCTATAGTAGAAGACGATTGCTTCAATTTTGTTGTCTAACGGATGGAGAAAGAATAAGGCGTAGATTTTTCTATCAACGTAGATGTGGCTGACGTTTTCTTGGCAAAATTGCTGAAATCTCCGAAAAAGTGGATCGGAGTGGTTCCATCCACGTCAAAACCTGTAAGGTTATGTTCCTCTAAGATGAAGCCTTCGTTTTCGAGCCGTGTGATATAGTCTTGCAGCTTCTCTTCCCCTAAATTTTCAAAATGCCAATATAATGTGCTGCCAACTACGGAAATAAAGCAAACAAAGAAGAAGGTAATTAATAAAGTCCGCTTATTCAATTTGACTCTCCGCGATCTTATAAGACGTCACATTTTTCAATTTTGTGGAAAATATTTTAACTTGTCGGCTTCATAGCTTTTGATGGTTGGATTATGCGCTTTACTCTTTTTCATCTTGATCCGGCTTGGGTTTGAGTTTGCCGTTAAGGAAGCATCTTCATGCTCCAACGTTTAGTTTTAGCAAATGTTATTGTTAATGTGGAGCCCCTTTTTGTTTTCTTATTCGGGTTGAGGTATCCCTTGCACGATACTTGCACACACATTTTCTTGTCGGCTTTGCCGATGGACTTAGCCTTCGGCTGTGTCATGCACCTTCAAGGTTTCTGAATCCACTTTACAAAATGTTTCTATTGGAAGCAGACGACAATTTAAGCCTTAGGCCATTTATTGTTGGAAGCTTCAACCAAAATATTCTTTAAAGCAGACTCGTAGATAAACTTGAACCATAGTTAGGGCGGCTGAAGATGGTTTCTAAATAGCGAACTGTGGGCTTCCCTCCCATACCTGCAAGCCCTCTGACATTCCATACACATCAAGTGGGCATTCTCGGTGAAGGAAGGCGTGTGAAACCTAAACCTTTCCTCAACCTCCGGAGGCAATCCCTTCCATAGACGTAACCCCAAAATGCACCTCTCCGCGTCAATCTTGTATGGAGTTAAAGCCCCAACGGGACAAGCCCTAACACACTCTTCACAGTCGCCACACAAGTCTGCTTGAAAAGGCTTGTCAGCTGAAAGCTCAGCGTCCGTTAAAACTGCGTCAAAGCGAATCCACGGACCGTAAACTGGATTAATTATTAGCGTGTTTTTGCCCATGCATCCAAAACCGGCAAGCTGGGCTAAACGCTTATAGGACAAGCCTTCAGCAGCTGGAACCGCCTTAAATCCCCGACTTTCGAGAAAGTATTTCACGATTTGTGTCGCCATTTCTAGGGGGATGTATCCTGGGTAAAACCATTTCTCACCTTTTCTTATGGCTAGTTCAAGCATGTCGTCCCAAACATGATAGCCCAAAACCACCACGAATTTGGCTTCAGGCAAAATCTCCACAGCCTTCTTCGAATAGGCTTGGATCTTCCAACCCATCCAAACCCTAGGCAACGCATCATATGTCTCAACAGAAACAACCCCAACAAGGTCTACGCCGGACTGAAGAGCTAAACGCTTAATCTCCCCTGTAAAATTCTCGGTCGAGCTAAAGCTTGCGTTTTCAACCATTTCCGTCAACCATCTAAACCATTGTTGGCTGTATAAACAACCCCAAAGATTTAATTAAAAACGTTGCGCTCGCATTTATTCGAAGCCTTTTAAGTATGGCAATTGCCTTATCGCCTATTGGAAGATTTGAAGCAAGCTTCCTTTTTCTGGCATAATCCTTACATTTTACTTTCAAAGTCTAAACAGTAGGTTTTGGTGGCTTTTTTAGCAGGGATGCCAAATAATTTATTGAAATGTTCGCTCCAGTGACGATTACTGCAACTTTTTCTTTGGGTTTAGGCTTATACCTGAAAAGGAGAGCGGCTGTAGAAGCTGCTCCTGAAGGTTCAGCCAACACGTGTACCAAATTTAGAAGAGTCAGCACAGCTTTACCTATTTCTTTATCACTTACCAATAAAATTTTGTCTACATATCGTTTAATTATCTTAAAGGTTAATTCGAGGGGTTTTTTCGCGGCTAAACCGTCCGCAACAGTTTTTATAGAGTCTACCTCAACTATTTTCCCCGCTTTCCAAGACAAGTAGACGGCTGGAGCCCCTTCAGGTTGAACTCCAACGATTTTTATGTTGGGTTTCAATGTTTTTGCAGCGATAGACACCCCAGAGATAAGGCCTCCGCCGCCTATAGGCACAATAATAGTATCTACATCTGGAATGTCTTCAAGCAATTCTAACCCGATTGTTCCCTGCCCAGCTATTATAAAAGGATCGTTAAAAGGATGCACAAAGGTTCCTCCACTTTCTTTCCGTATCTCGAGTGCTTTGACATATGCTTCATCGTAGTTTCTGCCGTATTTTATCACTTCGGCGCCGTAATCTTCTATGGCCATAATCTTCTCTTCAACAGCGTTTTCGGGAACAACAATGGTCGCTTTAACTCCATGAAGTTTGGCTGCGTAAGCAACCGCCAACCCATGATTTCCAGAGGAAGCCGTAACCAAACCTTTTCTTAACTCGGACTTAGAAAGACTGCGAATCTTATTGATTGCTCCCCTTATCTTGAAGGCTCCGATGGGCTGGAAGCATTCAAGCTTTAGGTAAGTTTCAACGCCTATCCTCTTGCTAAGGGCAACCGAATGGTAGAGTGGGGTTCTAAAAACTAAGCTTTTTATTCTCTTATTTGCTTCAAGTATGTCCTGAAAACTCACATCTTCTTTCATAGCTATACCAAGCTCGGTAGAAACTTTTTATAAGTAGATATAATTTTTGTTTTTGGAACGCAATGATAAGATGAGCTAATGCTGAAATTAGCGGAATTGAAGCAACTATAACACCCAGATAACCTACCGTGCGCCGCGCGCGTATATTCAACAATCCTGCCTTTAGAATGCCTAATAAGATGGAAAGGATGTTCGAATTTGGGTGAAACATCTCCTGAACCTATATCCCTTATTTTTAGACCTAAATTTTCATCCACCAAAATATACGAGTTATCTATAAAAGAAACCATCCCAAAAACGTCTGAAAACAGACGTGAACCGAAAATCGGCGCAATCTACATCGGAATCCGCCAGAAAACCACAGTATTTTCTAAGCAATGTTTTACAATCATCTAAAGCCATATAGTTCCCCCTCTCGCGCCATCAGTTTACACTCCAAATTACATAGCAAATTTTAAACAATCCTAAACCCGACGACTTAGAATTTAAAAGTGACGCTAGTTTACTTTTTACATTAACGCCTTCAGTATCAGTAAAATTCTGTTAAGAGACACTAA
>Ga0315280_10011378_pt1 | contig 10939 bp, 9 predicted proteins | sample YL17G06_40_MG_FD_203697 | JGI IMG/M metagenome (GOLD analysis project Ga0315280, IMG submission 203697) | Sediment microbial communities from Yellowstone Lake, YNP, Wyoming, USA - YL17G06_40 | ecosystem: Environmental > Aquatic > Freshwater > Lake > Sediment | place: USA: Wyoming | collected... | reverse complement strand
AGGGGATTCCTGGTTTGGCCCCAAACTTGGGGCTAAACCAGGAATCCCCTCCGTCCCCATTTCTGCCCTACCCCCCCGCAATCGCCATCAGGATCGTGACGCGATCGCCGTCGGCCACCGGGGTCTCCAGCCCGGCCATCCGGCCGATCGAGTCCTGATTCACGAACACGGCGAGCGCCGACACGAGTCGGCCGTCACCGCCGTAGATGCGCTTCTTCAGCGAGGGGAACTCGGCCGCGAGGTTGCTGACGACCTCGCCGACCGTGGCTCCGGCGACGTCCACCTCTCTACGGTCATCCAAGTACTTCCGCCACGGTGGCGGCACCCTCACGGTCACTGGCATCACTGCCCTCGCTCACGATCCGCGTAGGTCGGGTCTCCCGACCCGACACCCCTGTCCAGGGCCCCCACCGGGCGCTCGTCGTTACCCTCGGCCGCACCCGTGCAGATCGGCGACCGCGAAGTCGAGGCCCAGCCGCTCCAGCGTCTCGCGCTTCGGCACACCCGTGTCCGGGTCCCAGCCCATGACGACCAGGTAGTCGCGGATCTCGGTCTCGTTGTCCACGGTGATGCCCGCGGTGTCGCCCTTCTCGAGCGGCGGGATTCCCAGCACGCGCTTGGGCAGCCTGAACTCAACGTTGCGCACGCCCTCGCGGAGGTTGAACGCCGTGCGGAGAGCCGCGATCCGCGCGCCGACTTCCTGCACCGTGCCCATGGTGTAGGGCCGCCCCATGGCGTGCGTCAGGAACTCGGGCACCGCCGTGCCGGGCGTCACCGTGCACCCGAACATGCACAACCCCGCGGCGTTGACCACATGCCCGAAGTTGCTGATGTAGGCGCCGTTCTCGCCCTTGCCCGTGTAGGTGTACTTGCCGGGGAAAGCGGGCTGCCCGAGGTCCGGCGGGATGAAGTTCGCCTCCTCAAGCCACGTCCCGTACTGCGTGTGCCGGCCGGGCGTGGCATCGATCACGAAGCTGCAGCCGATGCCCGGGCTGAGCCGCGGGTCGTGCATCGGCAGCTCCTCACCCGCGATCTGCATTGCCGCCGCCTCGGCCTCCGGCCCGATCCTCGCGACCGCGGCCTTCATCCCATCGCCGAGCACCTCGCCGCCGAAGCCGGTGCCGTTGGCCATCTGCTCGGTCAGGGCCACCATCGCCTCATGGTTGCCCCAGGTCAGCTCCAGCCCGCCGGTCTCCTCCTTGGTGATGAGCCCCCGCTCGTAGCACTCGATGGCGAATGCCACCGTCGTGCCCGCGGCGATCGTGTCCATCCCCATGCGGTTGCAGATGTCGTTCGCCTTCGAGATCGCGGCCAGATTGCTGTTGAGGCACATCGACCCGAACGCCGCCAGCGTCTCGTACTCTGGCTTGTGCCCCTCCACCGCGTACGGCCCCTCTGCGATCTTCACATGGCCCCCGCAGGCGATCGGGCAGCGCCAGCAGCCGTACTTCCGGGCCTGGGTCGCGATCACCGCGTCGTCGCTGATCGCCTCCGGCTCCGGGAAGTCGTGGACGGTTCCCATCCAGTTCTTGACGGGCGCATCCCCGGTCCGCACGGACCCCGCCGTGATCCCGCAGGTGCCGTAGTTGCTGAACAGCTCGTAGGCCGGGTTGCCCTCCTTGTAGTACTCGTCGAGCACCCGTTTGCGCGTGGCTTTGAGGGCATCGGCGTCGGCAACTTCGATCTTCCCCGTCGGGCGCGTGACAACCGCCTTCAGCCGCTTCGACCCCATCACGGCGCCCAGCCCCGAGCGCCCCGCGGCGCGCCCGCCGTCGTTGATGATCGCGGCCATGAGGCTCACCCGTTCGCCCACCGGCCCGATGCACGCGACCCGCACCTCCTTGCCCAGCTCCGCCTGGAACTTCGCCTCCGTGTCCACGCTGTCGAGGCCCCAGTAGCCCTCGGCGCTGTGCAAGCTGACCTGGCCGTCCTCGACCAGCGCGTACACCGGCTTCTCGGCGCGCCCGGTGAGGAACACCCCATCGACGCCCGCCATCTTGAGCGCCGGCCCGAAGTACCCGCCGCAGTTCGCGTCGCCCCACGTCCCCGTCTTCGGCGACTTCCCCACGGCGATGAAGCGGTTCCCTGTAATGGCGTCCGTGCCCGTCAGGGGCCCGGTCAGAATGCCCAGCATGGCCGCCGGTGACAGCGCGTCCACCCCCGCTGCCTGGCGGGTGTAGAGGACATAGGCGCCGAGCCCGTACCCGCCGAGATACCTCTCGTAGACCTCATCGCCGGGGTCCTCGTAGGTCACGTTCCCGGTGCCGAGATCGACAAAGGCGATCCGGTGCATTACGCCCTTGACTTCCATGAGGCTTCCCCCTTCGGCACGATGGCCTTGGCCGTTCGCAGCTCACTGCCGATCACAATTCCCCGGCGGTTCCCGCTCTCCTCTAGCGCTGGGCAGCGCCTGCGGGGATCGGCTCCCGGTGCCAGAGGACGAAGCCGCCCCTCTCCGCAACCTGGCGCCACCCTCGCTCCTCAGGACGTGAGCCGAGGTAACGATACGCGATGGGCGGCCAGTCGCAGACCCAGCGTATCCCGCGCTCATCCAGGTAGTGCCACATATCGTGCTGATGGTCAAGAGCCTCGCGGTTGACCTTCCCGTCGAGGTTCACGACGCCGTCGCGGAAGTACCCCAGGGTGCCTGATTGGCCGGCGGCAACCGCGGCTCCCTGGGGCACGTACTCCTGCACCAGTGGCAACTGCGCCGTGTACATCGGGTTGTGCTCAACCCGGCCGGCCCAGAGGCCCTTCCCGTGCAGGATGATGATCGAGCCAAGAAGGGGCAGCCCGAGAACGGCGCAGAGAACGGAGGTCACGCGCGGCGCCCGTGCGCTCGCCTCCAGGAGTAGGTAGCCGAGAGCCAGCGCCGCCACCAGCGAGACCGGAGCGAAGTAGCGGCGGTAGAAGTGCGTCGAGTGGGAGGACAGGACATACCAGATCACGAGCATGAGACAGGTGGCGAGGACAACCCTCGCGAAGGCGAGGCCACGCTCGCGCCGGTCGCCACCGTGCAGCCCGGAGACCTGCCGACGGCGGGACCACAGGAGAACGGCCACCGCGGCGGTCAGCCCACCCCGGACCAGGTCAGCGGCGAGGTTGTCGGAGCGGCTCAGATGGGGCGTGTAGATCAGGGGCATCGTGAGCTGTAGGACGTAGCGGAAGCCAGCCCAAGCACGGTCTGCCGAGAGAGCCCAGTGCTGCTGGGCGGCGCCGCTTGAGGGCATGAGCGAACCGAAGACCAGGAAATTGTACAGCCACCAGGGCAGTGACACGGCGAACGCGACGACTCCCACGACCGTGGCGCGGGCGACCCGGCGGAGGAACCGGCTCTCGCCCTCCCGGCGAACGAGGACGTAGATGCAGACCGCAACCACCAGGAACACGGCGTCGATGCGCGCGAGGACCGTCACCCCAAGCAAAGCGCCCAGCGCGGCAAGGTCGAACCAGCGGGCCGCGCCCCGGACCTGGTAGTAGCGCCAGGCCATGGCGTAGCAGAAGAGCAGACACCCCGTCTCAAGTCCGTTGAAGGCGTTGAGGAAAGGGCCTACGCCGCTCAGGTACATGAAGCCAGTCAACCAGCCGAGAAGCGATCGGCGCGCTGGCGGCTGTGCAGCCAGGGCGTCGCGCGCGATCAGGCCCAGCAGGCAAGCGGTGCCGACGAAGAAGAGCCAGTGCAGGGCCAGCACGAAACGGAGCGACGCGTAGCGATCGCCTCCGGTGACCAGGAAGGCCGGCACCGTGAGGAATGTGAACAGCGGCTGGAACCCGCTGGTAGGCGTCCGACCGTCGATCGTGATGCCATGGCCCAGCGCAGTGTTGCGTGCGACGGCGAGGGCGTAGTAGCCGTCCTCCGCGATCGGCTTGTCGGCCACGGACGGAGGAGGACGAAGGACGAGTGAGCCGGTCGCCAGCACGAGGATGGCGGCAAGTGCCACCACTGCCAAGAGGGACCGCCCGTCCCGGCGGGTCGTTTCGGGCGGAGGCCCTTGGCCCGGTGGTTGTGGGCCCGACGCCATGAAGCGCCTCCTTAGCCGTCGACCTCCCGGTCATGTCAGACCGGCCCGAAGGTGCTTCACCTCATCTGCGAGGCGACTGACCCATCGCTCGTTGTGCTCAGTGCCGCCGTCCACGTTCGCGTTGATATACACGGGTAGGTCCGTCGTCTCGACCGCCAGAGCTTCGATGGCTCGCGCGACGATCGCCTGGAGAAGCGCCGCGCCGACCACGGTGGACATCGGCCCGACGCGCTGGGGGAAGTTGGGGAGGTCGACCATCGCGTCGCCCGGGTCGAGCCCGTTGTCGAGGATCAGGTCCGCCTGTTCGTGGAGCAGCGTCCCGCTCCAGTGGCGGCTCTTCACCCCGGACCGGGCGATCGCCATGGAGGTCAAGGCGATGACGAACGCGCCGCGCTTCCGGGCCTCCATCGCCACCTCGATCGGTACGGCGTTCCGGCCGGAGCTCGAGATCACGATCACGACATCATCTGGCTGGATGTCCTGACCAGAGAGGAGTATCGATGCATAACCGCTGAGCCGCTCGAAGTGGCTCGTGATCCTGACGGGTCGCACGTCGAGGGTCTGGCCGGGCGCGTGGATGTAGTTCACCAGCATCAGGCCCGCAGACCGGTAGAAGATCTCCTGGGCGAGCAGCCCCGAATGACCGCACCCGAAGGTGTGGACCAGCCGCCTCCGGCGCACGACCTCGGCGATCCGTTGGGCTGCTTGCTCGATGACCTCGGCTTGGCTTTCCGCCACGCGCTGCAGAAGCTCGGCCGCCCGGGCCAGGTACCGACCCGCCGCGGTCACCCCCGGTGACGCCATCCCTGGGCCCCCCGTTCACTGAGTGCGCTTGCGCACGGGTCCTGTCCGCTCGGCCGCCGTCAGCATCCGCTTCCCGATGCCGAGGTTATGGAGACCCTTCTCAGCTGCCAAGGCGACCCGCGGCGAGAGGTCCCACAGCGCATCTGAGAACGCCTTCTTGGCCTCGGGGTCTACGAAGCTCGCCACGGCCTCCACGGCCTTCCACCTGACGTCCTCGTCCGGATCGTCGAACAGCGGCAGCAGCGCCGGCGTGAACTCCTTGGTGCCGATCCGCCCGAGCACCTCGCACGCGTACCGCCGCACGTCGGCGTTGGCGTCCCTCAGGCAGTTGGCCACCGCCAGCCCGGCTTCCCTCTGGTCCTGCAGTCCCGCCATCGCCTCCACGGCGAACCGCCGAACCTCGGGGGAGGAATCCCCCTTACCGGCGGCCATCAGCTCCTCCTTCACCGGGTCAGGTGGCACCACGATCAGCGACGCGGCCGCCCGACGCCGGACCATCGCGTCCGGGTCCTTCAGGGCCTTCGCCAGGGCCGTGGCCGACTCGGGTGCACCCAAGTGCCCGAGGGCCTCCGCCGCCGCCTCTCGCACCATCGGATCCGGGTCGCTCACCACGACCTTCATCAGCAGCGGCACCGGAACGGTGTAGGCGGGCTCCGGGCGGACGTCCACGCGGTAAGTAGCCTTGGTCCGTGCGGAGAACCTCTGCTGGCCCTCGCTCGTACCCGAGCACGCCAGGCCGATCACGATGACACAGCTCATCCGTTGGTGCGCGTTCTGGCTCTTCTGCAGAGCGGCCATGAGGCGGTCGATGACCTGCCGGTTCACTCGTCCGCTCTGCTCGAGCTTCATCCCGGCCTGGGCGCTCCGGTCGGCCTGGGGGTGGCCGAGGTCCGCGATGAGCGTGTCGATCGCGGTGTCTTCGTGGGACGACCCCAGCATCTCTGCCAGGACCGCCGCGGCCTCCGCCGCTACCGTGCTGTCTTCGTCGTTCTTCAGCTTCGTCAGCACCGGTTGCGCGACGCTCCGCGGCGCCGTCCTCAAGGCCTGGACAGCCGCGGCCCTCACCGGTGTGTGGGGCGACTTCGCGCCCTGGAGCGCGGGCCCCGGGTCCTCCCGCGCCCACTGCGCCCACGCAGACAGTGCACCCGCCTGGACCTCGGGGGCATCGCTGGAGCACAGGTTCCTGACGGCCTCCCTCAGGCTATCCCGGTCTGCCTGCGATTTGATCTCGGGGAGCTGGTTCAGCCCGGTCCTCTGGTCGGCAACGCTGTCCGACCCCAGTAGCTTCGCCACTGCGTCGACCTCTGGCCCCGTGCTTTTCTTCTCGAGGCCCTTCGTTTCGGGCGCCTTCCCCTCAGCCTTGGCCGACTTGGGGGGCGAAGACGGCTGCTTGCTTGTCGCCGTCCCGGCCCCGCCCTTGCACCCCGCGCAGAGACACAACGAGATCCCCACGATGGCGGCCGATCCGGCCGCGACCCAACCGCGCATCATTCTTCCCTTCCTCCGACGTGTCAGCATCAGCAGGCGTGCCCCCATCGGTTGTCCGACCTCCTCCGCAGTCGTCCCGGGCCCATCCCCTAACGAGTCCAACAAACCGACCTGACCATGCTGTTCCCACCCCCGCCCCGAAGGACCCCCTCTCACCAACGTCGAATCTCCATGCAAATGCCCTTGCCGACCCGCGGTGCCGTACCCTTTGGTCTGAGGTCAGAGGTCCGATGTCCGACGTGACCCCCTGGGCCCTGGTCTTCGATGTCGATGGTGTCATTGCCGACACGGAGGCGCTGAACGCCGAGGCGACGGTGCTCATGTTCCGGCAGCTCTACGGTGTAACCGTCCAGCCGGAGGACTTCCGGCCCTTCGTGGGCACTGGCGATGAGCGCTACTGCGAGGGTGTGGCCGAGCAGTACGGCGTCCGGATCGACACCCAGGCCGCCGTCGACCGCCGGGCCAAGAACTTCTTCGCCCTCCTCCGGTCGGACCCGCTCGCTGCCGCGCCCGGTGTCCTGGAGCTTGTGGCCGCTGCCCGGGCCGACGATGGCGTTCGCCTCGCCATCGCGACCTCCGGGCAGAAGGCGAAGCAGTTCCCTGTGATCGAGGGGACGGGCCTGAGGCTCGAGTGGTTCGATGTCGTCATCACCGGAGACGACGTGACGCGGAAGAAGCCCGACCCCCAGATCTACTCGCTGGCCGCCGACCGACTGGGCCTCCCGCCGGGCCGGTGCATCGTGTTCGAGGACGCGCCAGTCGGCGTGGAGGCCGCCAGGGCAGCCGGGGCCTGCTGCGTAGCCGTCACCAGCACTGTTGAGGTCGGCGCCCTCTCGGGTGCCGACCTCATCGTCAACAGCCTCGCGGAACTCACCCTCGCCGGGCTCCAAGCCCTGCTCGCCTGACGTACCATCTGGCCGTTGCCGTCCCGCTTACCCCTTACCGCCTTCGCCGTTCAGTCCAACAGCGTCGCCGGGTCTGTGACCAGCGGCGGCAGCGGATGCGGCCTCACGAGCTCCCCGCCCTGCTCGTAGGACTCGATGATCGCGAAGGTGTACTCCAGGACAGCCAGCGCGTCTCTCCCCGAGGCTCGCAGTTGCCACTTGGGCACCTTGTGGGTGATGTCCTCGAGGAATGCGTGGATCCGGTTCGGAAAGGTCTGCCCGAAATCGTGGCTGCCCGTCTCGGTCACGACCGGCTGGCCGGCCGAACTGGGCGCTCCCGGCCCGCGAGCATCGGGGGCCTTCCAGTAGGTCACCTTCTCGATGCAGTTCTCGATGCAGAAGGTGCCCTTCGTTCCTGCGACCTCCACGCTCCACCACCCGCCCAGCCCGTAGGAGGCATCGCCCCTCTGGCTGAGCAGATACCCTACGCAGTCGTTGGCGAACCGGACGTGAATACTCGCCGTGGAGAGCAACACGTCCCCCGCCGTCTTGCGGAAGCCCGGGCGGTTCAGGAACGCCTGCACGTGGGTAATGTCGCCGCAAAGGTAGCGCATCACGCTGAGGGGGTGGGTGAGGAACGCCTTGAGGTGGAAATACGGGAAGTCCTTCACCTTCGGCGAGCCCGGGGCCGTGTAGTTCTCGATCTCGCCCCCCTGGAAGCCCATCTTGGTGAGGCAGTAGATCAGCTCCCCGACCTCGCCATCGGTCAGGTACTGCTTCGCCCGGTCGGCAACGGGAGTGAAGTAGTGGTTCAGGTTGCAGCCCAGGTACACATCCATCGCGTCAGCCAGCTCCACCATCTCGCGTGCCTCTTCGATGTCGCTCGACAGCGGCTTCTCGACGAGGACGTTCTTCCCGGCCTCCATGGCCTCCATCGCCGGCTCATAGTGCCAACTGCCGTTCTCGAGGCCCCCCGTAGCGACATCCACGATGTCCAGTTCGGGCTCTTCGTCGAGCATCTCGTCGAGGCTATAGTAGGCCCTGACGCCGTACTTCTCGGCGGCGGCATCCGCCCGATCCTCCACCACGTCGCAGACGGCCACGAACTCCGCCAACGGATCCTTGGCATGGGAGTCCGCGTGGGGAATGCCGATCCCCTTCATGCCCACAATACCGACCTTCAGTGCCATGGCTGTTCCCTCCCAGGCTTCATCAGACGCTCATGCTCACCGGCCAACGCCTCTCCGCATGCCCTCGCCCGCCCCCTGCCGCCGCGGCTCGTGCCGCTCCTGACCCCTGACCCCGGCCGTCACCGTGCCCCACATCCTTGCAGACACGCCTGCATGTGCCCGCGCGATTCGGCCGCGATGACGCAGCACTGCTCCACCGAGTACTCCTTGGCCCCTATTACCTCCAGGTCCAGCGACCCGTTGTACCCATTCTCGTGCAGCACGCGGATGTAGCCTACGAGGTCGATGTCACCGCGGCCGTTGGCCTGCATCTCCGGCTTGCCGGGGCCCTGCTCGCGACCCTTGCAGTCGCGGATGTGTACGTGCTTCACCCGCGAGATGACCGCCGTCAGCGCCTCCACTGGATTCTCGCCCGCCCGGTGGATGTGCGAGGGGTCCATGTCGATCCCGAACCACGGCGACGAGATCGCCGCCATCGCCCGCAGCGTCGTCGGCGTGTTGTCGATGCACGCCCCCACGTGTGCCTTGACGCAGAGGGTGACCCCGTACTGGCCCGCCATGTCGGAGAGCTTGCCGAGCGAGTCGATGGCCTGCCGCAGACTCTCCTCGTCACCGCTCGCCCCGCCGGGCCCGCAGTTCACGATGGGGATCCCGATCTCGACGGCCGCCTGGAACGCCGTCGCCATCCGTCCCGGGTCCTGGGACGGCTGCTCCATCGCCAGCAGTTCGAGGCCGTACTCCCGCGATAGCCGTCTGATCTCGGGCGCGCACTCCTGCCAGCGGTCGAGCACCAGGTGCTCACTCATGCCGTCGATCCCCGAGATCTCAATGCCGTCGTAGCCCGCCATGGCCAGGTACTTGAAGGCGGCCTCCATGTCATAGCCGCCGAAGAGAACCGAGTTCGCTCCGAGCTTCATCTGGCCTCCCTGCCTTCCGGCCCCGCCCGACTCGGGGTCGTGAGCGGTTCCTCGCCTGTGGACGTAGAGCCTGGTGGCATATTCGCGGACGCCTGCATTAGGCCTCCTTCCTCATCGCGGGCGAGTCGCTCGGCGACCCGCATGCACGGCGCCTCGGGCGCCGAAGCAGGAATCCCTCTCTCGCCCCCGAATATTCTGGAACAAGCGGGCGCGGCCGGGCGTCGAACAGCTAGAGGGGCCCTACTCGCGTCGCTGTGCTGTGACAGAGGGGAGTGGTTCTGCGTGCATAGACTGGCCTGTTTCCTGGTCGTCGGCCTCATCTTGCCTGTCATCGTTGTTGGGTGTGGTGGAAGTGGTCCGGCCGGTCACGTTGGCGGAAGCGACATCCTCGGGAAGGTCGTTGGCGTCTCCGACCCACCCAGCTACAGTCTCCTGCTCGACGGCAAGACGCTGCGAACTCGCCCCGCCGCTTCGGGTGACTTCGCCATCCGCGCGGTGGCTCCAGGCACCCACACTGTTGGTGTCGTTGGACCCGACGGTATGCATGGCGCCTACGTGGCAGCTCAGTGCCGGAAGGGCAAGGCGGTGAGTGTGGGCGATGTCCAGCCCGAGCTGGGTGGGCAGATCGCCGGGATCGTCACTGAGGCCCACGCCGATGGCACCCTCACGCCCGTCGCCGGGGTCGAGGTGGTCGCCACGGCCAGCAACACGTGGCCTCCGGGCACCGGCACGCCCGAGCGGCCGATCCCGATCGGTGGGGGCGACACCGGGCCTACCTTCAGTGTCGTGACCGACGAATCCGGCTCGTACCTCATGAAGGCCGTCCCCACGGGCAGCTACGATGTCAGCGTGGTCGTTCCCGGCTTCGATCCGCAGATGCAGTACGTCTGGGTCGACGCAGGCCACACCTCGGTCGCCGACTTCACCGTGTACCCCGCCCCCGAGCAGGGCGTCGGCACCGTGGAGGGCGTTGTCACCGGCACCGGCGACGGACAGCAACAGCCCATCGAGGGTGCTCTGGTGACCCTGACGGTAGGCCAGCCGTGGCCCGTCCCGCTGGCCCCCTCCGTGGGCAGCGCGCTCATCAAGGCGCACCGCGACCACGGCCTTTGCGTGCCGTCCACCGATCCCAATGACCCGACCTGTCCGCCCTGGATTGGCCCAGGCCAGTTCACGACGCTGACTGACGCCAACGGCCACTACAGCCTCAACGTGCCGGTCGGGACGCACTTCATCGAGTGCTGGGCTGAGGGCTTCGAGTGGCAGGGCGAGAACGTCACCATCGAGCGCAACCAGACGACGACCAAGAACTTCGACCTGCAACGTTGGACCGAGCCGCCGCCGCCCCAGCCCGGCGACCCCGGCCAGCCTCCGCGATCCGGGCGCTGACCGGTGCCGACCATCTGAACGCGGAGAGAGGGCGCAGGCCTCACTCAGACGACGCCTGCGCCCTCCCCCTTCCCGACCCACCGCCGACCTGACCCAGCCCCCCGATCTGCCGACCCTCTTCCGGTCAGACCGCGCCGGAGGGCCGCCTTCTGCGCCCTCGCCCGCCTCCAGCGACCCACAACCGGAAAACAGCCGGAAGTCCGGTGGCCAGAAAGGCGTTGACTTCGACCCCGTTTCCTGCGACT
>Ga0315280_10011376_pt1 | contig 10940 bp, 9 predicted proteins | sample YL17G06_40_MG_FD_203697 | JGI IMG/M metagenome (GOLD analysis project Ga0315280, IMG submission 203697) | Sediment microbial communities from Yellowstone Lake, YNP, Wyoming, USA - YL17G06_40 | ecosystem: Environmental > Aquatic > Freshwater > Lake > Sediment | place: USA: Wyoming | collected... | reverse complement strand
TCTCCCTCAAAATGGAGAATCTGGTTTAGTCTAAACAAGATTAGACAAAAGGAAGATAAAATTGCAACTTATATTTTGAGGGGGGAAATTGAAAGGGGCGCAACCTGTTGAGATTGCGCCCCTTTCTAAAACCTGGTGCCGAAGATCCGGCACATCGATAACCGCATACATTTAGACCTGAGTGATAAATGGCTTTTGACTTACTCTTTTGCTTGGCTATAAATTCTAACCGATCAATATAATTCGGTAATAAACAAATAATTAAATAACTATGCCTGACCCCATCGCCGTTGAAATTCTGGGTAGGGTTTCCGTTTCACTCCAGAAGGGGTCTGCCCGATCCATCCGGCATACCGGTCGCTGGCCGCTCCAATCAGGATGTTTGGGTGGATATCTCGAATTAGGAAACTCTTTGACCCAGTTTCTTGGGTTTTAGCCATAAAGGAATTCTATAAGGTTGAAGCAATTGGGATTTTCAAGGCAACGTGTGCAACAACGTCCCGGAACATAAACAACATCTCTCCCAGAAGGCTATGCACGCTCTGCACGAACGATCGCCGTCCCACATCACGATCCCAAATATCTAATCCCAGTTGAGGGGGCGAAGAACGCTCTGTCACTGAATCAGAACCTCCCAGTGGCCCCCGCGACGCAGGCCGACTCTGCGTAGGAAACCACCGATTTGAAGCTTCCGTAAGTGATCTTCCATTTTTCTCGTTGAAATCCCAATTTTAGACGCTATACGCTTAGCGGAAATATGTGGGTCATGGCGAATAAGATTAAGAATCTCCTGCTGTTTAGCAGACAGGCTTTTACCGACCCTTTCACCGACCTCTTTACCGACCCCCTCGATGGGGGGTGAGGCTTTTTCAGCAGGCGGGCAACAAATGGACCGGCTTGAATCGAAAATTCGACTCTGATGTTGGAACCTTCACAGGCCCGGATGATTCGCAAGGGTCCTGGGCCTCAATGCTCACTCAGCCGCGCGCGGCTACGAATTTCTACGCGACTCAATAAACTCAATGAGGGGAGCAACTTTAACCCCCTTTTTGATGGGATAACTCTGTTTAACGGGAGCGATAATCCACGCTTCACTGATCTCTAAATCCGAAAGGGCGCTCCAGAACCCTTGGCCGACTTCCGGAGCTGCCGACAACTTGCATTCAACGGCCATGCGCTTTCTTCCCTTCTCGAGCACCAAATCTAACTCCGCGCCCGTAGCCGTGCGGTAGAAATAGGCCCGCCAACCGGAGAACGCCCCAAGAATGTTCTCAATCACCCATCCTTCCCAGGATGCACCACCAACTGGATGACCCAGGAGGTCGTCATGATTTTCAATTTCCAGAAGGGAGTGAAGGATTCCGGAGTCTCGGAGATAGATGCGCGGTGAGTTGATGAGACGCTTCCGGAGGTTCGGCAATAAAGGCGGCAAGATCCGTAACTGGAAGGTTTCTGAGAGAAGGTCGAGGTAGGATCGAATGGTTGTGTGGCTGACGCCCAAAGATTCCCCCAAACGAGACTGGTTCAACAGTTGTCCGTGATGGTGAGCGCACATTTTCCACAGCCGTTCCAGTGTCCGGGAGGGGATCCGGATGCCCAATTGGGGAATATCCCGTTCCAGAAACGTTTGAATGAAATTTTGGCGCCACTGAAGGCTCTCTTCGTCTGACCGGGCAAGGAAACTATCCGGGAACCCTCCCCGGAGGCAGTGAGTCTCAAATCCTTTTGCGGATTTCTCGACCTCGGACAGAAGGAATGGAGTAAGTTCCAGATACGCAATTCGCCCCGCCAGTGTCTCCGAACTTTGGCGGATCAGGCTCGGCGATGCCGAGCCGAGAATCAGGAAGTGTCCTTTCTGGCGACGTTCGTCGATGACACTGCGTAGAATCGGGAAAATCTCGGGTGTCCGCTGGATTTCGTCCAGGCAAATCAACTTCCCTTTGTGCAAGTCGAAGAATAACTCCGGCTCGGCAAGCTTTTGGAGATCGGAAGGGCGTTCAAGGTCGAGGTAGATACGATCGGATCTTCCTCCCATGATCGCTTTGGCCAGAGTCGACTTCCCGCTCTGGCGCGGTCCAAGAATGGCCACCGCAGAAGAGAAAAGGGGTCAGGTCGCAATATTCAACAAACCCAACTTTTGGATAATCTGCTTTTGAATTCTTTGCAATGCTTTTTCAATGGCTGCCTTTAATTTTCCGCTTGACAACTGAACATGTTGTTCCATAAAATGAACCTTACGTCGTATTATCAAACATGACGTCATATTCATAAAGTTTGCATACCTAAGCATACGGAGGGTCAATCATGCAAGAAGAAAAGCTTTCACGTCGGGAAAAACAGAAATTAGGATATCGTGGCGATATCCTCGCCGCTGCCCTCGAGCTTTTCTCGGAGAAGGGATATTACAACGTCTCCATGCACGAAATTGCCGAGAGGGCTGAATTTTCTATTGGAACGCTCTACAAGTTCTTCAAGAATAAAGAAGACTTATACAAGGCCCTTATCCTGGAGCAGGCCAACAAGTTCCATGATGCGCTCACGAAGGCAATTGAAGAGCCAGATGACGAAATTGATAAGCTGCGAAATTACGTCAAGGCCAAGGGCGCAGTCTTTCGGGCCAACGTTTCCATCATCCGTCTCTATTTCGCTGAGACCGGGGGAGCGAGCTTCAACGTCATGGCGGGTCTTGATAGCGAAATCCGAGAACGCTATGGCCACTTCCTGCAAACCCTCACCTTGGTCTTTGAAAAAGGGATTAAAAGGGAACGGTTTAAGAAGATTGCCGACCCGTACTATTTGGCCGTTGCCCTTGACAGCCTCACCAATGCTTTTCTTTTTCTCTGGCTGGAAGAACCCGAACGCCGTCCCTACCCAGAGGACCCGGATATCATTTTGAATATTCTCTTCAAAGGCCTTGTTGACCCATGATCCGCAAAGCAGCTTTGCTGAACCCATGTAATCAAAATCAATATTTCAGAGGTTTCTCATGCAACTCCAAGAAAAGGTAAATGAAAGGGTTAAACTGATTTTCATTGCGATTGTCTTTTTCGGCGGCCTCTTCCTGGGTGGTTGCGAACGCCGGCAACCCCCCCCGCCGCCCCTAGTCCCGGAGGTGGCCATCGTGACGGTTCGTCCGCAGCAGGTGGTGCTCACCTCGGAATTACCGGGTCGCACTTCCCCGTACCTGGTCGCGGAAATCCGTCCGCAGGTTAGCGGCCTCATCCAGAAACGCCTCTTTGCTGAAGGTTCCGACGTCGAGGCCGGGCAGGTGCTCTATCAGATCGACCTCGCTCCTTTTCAGGCGGCGCTCGACAATGCAGCGGCGAACCTCGCTTTTATGCGGAAGGCTGCCGACCGGGCGCGGGCAGCGGTGGAAGCGAGCATCGCCGGCGTCACGCGGCAGCGGGCTACCCTGGAGCTCGCCCGGACGAACCTCCAACGATTCGAGGAGCTTTTCAAGGATAGAGCCGTCTCCGCCAGCCAGCGCGACCAGGCCGTGACCGAGGCCGACGTGGCCGAGGCCATGCTGCGGGCCGCCGAGGCGCAGGTGGAGAGCGACCGGCAAGCGGTGGCCGCGGCCGAGGCAGCCATCGGGCAGGCGGAGGCGGCGCTGGAGACGGCCCGGATCAATCTTGGGTATACCCGGATTACGGCTCCCATTTCCGGGCGGATCGGGAAATCCAATGTGACCGTCGGCGCCCTCGTTTCGGCCCACCAGCCAATGGCCTTGGCCACCATCCAACAACTGGATCCCATTTACGTGGATGTTCCCCAATCCACCACCGAAATGCTGCGATTGCAGCAACGCCTGGAGGCGGGCCGACTTGCTCCGGATGGAAGAGGCCAGAACAAGGTGAAGCTCATCCTGGAAAACGGTGTGGCCTATTCATTGGAGGGGACCCTCCAGTTCCGCGATATAACGGTGGACCCGACGACCGGATCCGTCATTTTGCGGATTGTCGTTCCCAATCCCAAAGACGTTCTGCTGCCGGGCATGTTCGTCCGAGCGATCGTGAAAGAGGGCGTCCATAAACAGGCCATCCTGATTCCGCAGCAAGCCGTTTCTCGCGACCCCAAGGGGAATCCCATCGCGCTGATCGTGGACGCCGAGGGGAAAGTTGGACAGCGGATGCTCACCCTTGACCGGGCCATCGGTGACCAATGGCTCGTCACCTCCGGTCTTTCTTCCGGCGATCGGGTGATCGTCGAAGGGATGCAACGGGTTCGACCCGGCGCTTCCGCAAAGGTTGTCCCCTTTGAAGCCGGCCGGAAAGAGGTTGGAACCCCCGCGGGAATGACCCCGCCGACTGCAAAAGTGAAGTAACGGAGGCGCGCGATGTTATCAAGATTCTTCCTGGACCGACCGGTCTTTGCCTGGGTCATCGCTATCATCATCATGGCAGGGGGCGGTCTCGCGATCTACAACCTGGCCGTATCGCAGTATCCCCCCATCGCCCCCCCGTCCATTTACATTATGGCCTTTTACCCAGGCGCCTCGGCCGAGACCGTCGAAAACAGCGTAACCCAGATCATCGAGCAGAAGATGACCGGCCTGGACCAGATGCTGTACCTGTCCGCCACCAGCGATTCGGCCGGCTCCTCCCGCATCGAATTGACCTTCGCCCCGGGGACCGACCCGGACCTCGCCTGGGCCAAGGTGCAGAACAAGCTTCAGCTTGCCATGGCGAGTCTCCCGGATGTGGTCCAGCGCCAGGGCGTGACGGTTGGTAAGGCCACCCGGAACTACCTGATAATGGTGGGCCTGATCTCGGAAGACAGCAGCATGGACGGCAACGACCTGAGAGACTATGCTCAGTCAAACCTGGAGAAGGTTCTGGCACGGGTGCCCGGTGTGGGCGAGGTGGAAGTTTTCGGTTTCCAGTATGCCATGCGCATCTGGCTCAACCCCGAGAAGCTGACCGATTACCATCTGACGGTGGAAGATGTCATCGGGGCGCTTCGGTCGTACAACGTGGAGGTTTCGGCCGGGCAGTTCGGTGGGGCGCCGGCAGTGGAAGGCCAGCGCCTGAACGTCTCCATCATCGTCCAGAGCCTCCTCAAGACGCCCGACGAATTCGCCGCCATTCCCATCCGCGTCAATCCCGATGGATCCATCGTCCGGATCAAGGACGTCGGGAGGACGGAATTGGGAACCGACTTTTACGATATCCAGGCCTTTTATAATGGCAAACCCTCCGCTGCCCTGGCCATCCGCATGGCCGCCGGCGCCAATGCGCTGGACACGGCCGACGCCGTCAAGAAGAAAATGAAAGAGATGAGCAGGTTCTTTCCCCCCGGCATGAAGGTTGTCTATCCCTATGATACTACCCCCTTTATTCGGGTGGCCATCGGCGAGGTGGTCAAGACCCTCTTTGAGGCGATCCTTTTGGTCTTTCTGGTCATGTTGCTTTTCCTGGGCAATATTCGCGCCACCCTGATCCCGACCATCGCAGTGCCGGTGGTGATCCTCGGGACCTTCGCCGTGCTGGGGGCGTTTGGGTTCTCCATCAACATGCTGACCATGTTTGCCATGGTGCTGGCCATCGGGCTCCTGGTGGATGATGCCATCGTGGTGGTGGAAAACGTGGAAAGGATCATGAGTGAGGAAGGGCTATCACCCCGAGAAGCCACCCGTAAGTCCATGGATCAAATCACCAGCGCCTTGATCGGCATCGGGCTGGTCCTCTCGGCGGTGTTCGGCCCCATGGCCTTTTTCGGAGGTTCCACGGGGGTCATCTATCGGCAGTTCTCCGTAACCATCGCCGCGGCGATGCTCCTCTCCGTTGCGGTAGCCCTGATCTTGACCCCGGTCTTGTGTGCATCGCTGCTCAAGCCGGTGGCCGCCGGGCATGAACCGGCGGAAAACATGGTCTTTTTCCTGCGTCCGTTTTTCCTTTGGTTTGACCGCACCTTTTTCCGCTTCCGAGACCTGTACGTAAAGTTAGTCGGCCATTCCCTTTCCAGGAAACTGCGCTACGTCTTCGCTTTTCTTCTGATTGTCACAGCGATGGGATCCGTTTTTCTGAGGATGCCCACAGGCTATCTCCCGGATGAAGACCAGGGAATTCTCCTTGCCCAGATCCTCATGCCGACGGGCGCCACCCTGGAGCAGACACAGGAAGTTGCGGATGAAATCCAGCGCTATTTTCAGGAGAATGAAAAAGAGGCGGTGGAATCCTGTATGACGATTGCTGGCATCGGCTTTTCCGGCAGGGCGCAGAACAACGGCATGGTGTTTGCCAGGTTGAAGGATTGGAACCTTCGTGACCGTTCTGATTTGAGGGTAAAGGCCATTGCCGGGAGGGCTATGGCGGCGCTTTCCAGGATCCGAAAGGGCACAGTTTTTGTCTTTCCACCGCCTTCCGTCATTGAGCTGGGCAATGCCCGGGGGTTCGACTTCCAGCTCCTGGACCGGGGCAGCCCTGGCCATGGAGCCTTGATGGCGGCTCGTAATCAGCTCCTCGGCATGGCCGCGCAGGACCCGCGATTGACCGCCGTCCGGCCCAACGGCATGGAAGATGTGCCCGAATACCGGATCGACGTGGACTGGGAAAAGGCTGGCTCCCTGGGAGTTCCCATCACCTCAATTCACAACAACATCTCGGCGGCCTTCGGCAGCGCCTATGTGAACGACTTTATTCAGGGCGGCCGGGTGAAGCGGGTTTTCGTGCAGGCGGACGCCCCATACCGAATGTTGCCCAAGGATCTGGAAAAGGTCTATGTGCGTAATACTGCTGGAAAGATGGTTCCTTATTCTTCTTTTGCATCTGGGCGCTGGACTTTCGGCTCTCCTCGGTTGGAGCGCTACAACGGCTTTCCCTCCATGAACATTTGGGGCGAGCCGATCCCGGGGAGGAGTACTGGTGAGGCGATGCAGGCCATGGAGGAGATCGTCATGAAGCTGCCGCCGGGCATCGGCTTTGAATGGACCGGCCTTTCCTATCAGGAGCGGATGGCGAGCGCCCAAGCGCCTATTTTATATGCCTTCTCCGTCTTCGTGATCTTCTTGTGCCTGGCGGCTCTCTATGAGAGCTGGCCCATCCCCATCTCGATCCTGCTGACTCTGCCCTTAGGCGCCATCGGTGGCGTGATCGCTTCGACCCTGCGGGGACTTCCCAATGACGTCTATTTTCAGATCGGGCTTTTGACCACCTTGGGGCTGACCACCAAGAATGCCATCCTGATCGTTCAATTCGCCAAGGCGAGGGTGGAAGAAGGGATGGGGCTGATCGAAGCGACGTTGGAAGGGACAAAGTTGCGCTTTCGTCCGATCATCATGACCTCCCTGGCTTTCGGCTTCGGCGTTCTCCCCCTGGCTTTAGCGACCGGCGCCGGGGCAGGGGCCATGAACGCCATCGGTACCTCGGTGGTCGGAGGGATGATCACCGGCACCTTTTTGGTGACCCTGTTTGCGCCCCTCTTTTATGTCGTGATCGAAAAGACCCTCGGCAAAAACAGGAAGCGGGAAGCGGCCCCGACCGCCCAGAACCATTTAACAGGAGATCGATAAAATGAATCGAAACCTGTTTTTGGGAATGATTGGCATTGTCATCTTGATGACCGGCTGCACCCTGGCCCCGAAATACAAGAAGCCGGAAGCTCCGATCCCCGGGGACTGGCCGAGCGGCGCGGCGTACAGGGAAACCAAAGGTCCGACCCCGCCGCAGTTGAGGTGGCAGAAATTTTTCACCGACGAGAAGCTTCAAAAGGTCATTGAGAAGGCCATCAACCATAACCGTGATTTGCGGTTGGCCGCTTTAAATGTGCAAAGGGCACGGGCCCTATATGGCATTCAGCGGGCAGAGCTTTTGCCCGCCGTCAACGCGGCCGGGAGCGGGAGCATACAGCGGGTGCCCGCCGATCTTTCGGCCACCGGGAAAACGATGACCGCGGAACAATACAGCGTCAATCTCGGTATCAATTCCTGGGAGATTGACTTCTTCGGCCGCATCCAGAGCCTGAAAGACCGGGCACTGGAAGAGTACCTGGCCACAGAGGAGGCGCGCCGCAGCGCGCAGATCATGCTGATGTCCGCGATTGCCAACACGTATTTGGCCCTTGCTGCGGACCAGGAAAACCTCAAACTGGCGGCGTCCACCCTTGAGACGCAGAAGGCCACCTACGATTTGATCCGTCGGCGCTATGAGGTCGGGCTGGCATCAGAACTGGAACTCCGGCAAGCGCAAACGCAAGTGGATACGGCCAGGGGAGAAGTCGCCCGCTACACCCAATTGGCGGCTCAGGATGAAAACGCCTTGAACCTTCTCGTCGGTTCTCCGCTGCCGCGCGAGCTCTTGCCCACGGAGCTGGGCAACATCAGCCCCCCCAAAGAGGTTTCGGCCGGCATATCCTCCGAGGTGCTCCTGCGCCGGCCGGATGTTCTGGCGGCGGAACATCGGCTCAAGGCCGCCAATGCTTTTATCGGCGCCGCCCGGGCGGCATTTTTTCCCCGCATCGCCCTCACCACGGGGGTCGGAACCGCGAGCAGCGAGCTGTCCGGGCTCTTCAAGTCCGGCTCGGGTACGTGGAGCTTCGCGCCGCAGATCGTGATGCCCATTTTTGACGCCCGCACGTGGTCCGCATATGATGCCAGCAAGGTGGAACAGGAGATCGCCTTGGCCCAATACGAAAAGGCGATCCAGACAGCCTTCAGGGAAGTGGCCGACGCCCTGGCCGTCCAGGGCACGGTGGAAGAACAGCTATCGGCGCAGCAATCCCTGGTGAATGCCGTTGCCGAGACCTACCGTCTCTCCAATTTACGCTATACGAAAGGGATTGACAGCTACCTGGGCGTCCTCGATGCGCAACGGTCTGTCTATGCGGGGGAGCAGGGGCTCGTCGCCATCCGCCTGGCGAAGATCGCTAACCAAGTGAGACTTTACGCGGTATTGGGTGGAGGAAGTGACTGAGTCCTACCGAATGAAGTTAAATGAAGTTAAATGATCGTGAGGGGCCTGGAATGGCGATCTACAACCTCAGCGGTTTGCTCACGCCCGACAGCCTCGATATTACCAGTATCGAGAACTTTTGGGGGTTTCAAATCCTTAAAACACATTGGCAAAGGAGGCATGGAAAATGAAAAGTAAGATCGCTGAGGCGCTCAAGCTGCCCTATGCGCCCGTGGCCATTCTGTGGAACGACGAGAAACCGGAAGGAGCTCAGGAATTCAAACCGGGCAAATGGGGCTGTGTCATGTGGATGCTGGCGGCTGCGGCCAAAGGGAAAACGGTTGTTTTCAGCAAAGATACCTATGGTTGTTGGGGCGGCGGTGTGGGGCTGGGATTTGGGAATCAATATCTGGCATTTCCCGGAGGGATTGAATGTTTTTATTATTTTCTATCAACGGGCAATGAGCAATGGGCGAAAGGTAAAGAAGTTGCCAAGCAAATCGAAAACTTCGTAACCAAGGATTTCCTGGAAGATTTTCTCCATGGAGAGGGCTACCTGAAGTCACCCGAGTTGGTGAAAGAATTTGTTGAATCAATGCCTATCACGGAGGTCCCTTCAAAATATGTAGTATTTAAACCACTCGATGAGGTAGAGCCGAAGAAAGAGCAACCAGAGATTATTGTATTCTTGGCGACACCTGATCAGCTTTCCGCCCTCGTTATCCTCGCGAACTACGGGAGGGAGGGAACCGAACATGTAACCATTCCCTATGCCGCCGCCTGTCAGACCATTGGCATCTTTGCTTACAAAGAGGCACGATCTGAGAATCCTCGTGCAGTCGTGGGCTTAACGGACATATCCGCAAGGGCGAACCTAAAAAAACAGGTCGAGAAGGATCTGTTCTCTTTTGCGGTCCCCTGGAAGATGTTTCAAGAGATGGAAGACAATGTGAAAGGGAGTTTTTTGGAAGGACGAACCTGGAGGGTTCTTTCCGGAGAAAACATAAGATAAAGGAGGACTGTAGAATTGAATCCAGAAAATAGGGAGTTTTTAGAGCGATTTAGCAGGTGCTTTCAGAGGATAGACGAGGAACTAAGAAGGGGGCCCTCAGTTCTCGGGTATCTCTCCTTGCAGGGTAATCCGGGGACATAATCCCAATTTTTCAAGTAATTCGGCCTTTAATCAGAATAATCAATATTATGTCCCCCGAATAAGCCCGAATAAGCCAACTTCATTAGAAGGGGGGAATTTATTATGGAAAAGGAAAGGATAATAAAGATATACAGCACATATTCACACATCTATGACCTTATTTTTTCCCATATGTTTACCCCCCGAATCATGTTGGGTTTGGAAAAGATAGGCATCAAAGAAGGCGACCTCATCATAGAGGCAGGCGTGGGAACAGGTCTTTCTCTACCTCTCTATCCTAATTTCTGTAGGGTGGTAGGGATAGATATAACAAGAAAGATGCTGGAGAAGGCGAAGATCAAAAAGGAGAGGTTTAACCTTCATCATGTGGACCTTATAGAGATGGATGCAGAGCATTTGACCTTCAGTGATGATATCTTCGACCATGCTGTCCTTCCTTTTGTGATAAGTGTTGTCTCCCATCCAGAAAAGATGTTCTCAGAGATCACAAGGGTTACAAAGAAAAACGGAAAAATCCTTATCATCAATCATTTCAGCAGTAACCATCCATTCTTATTAAAAATGGAGAGATTCTGCTCTCCTATGTTTATAAGACTGGGATGGAAAACTGGGTTTACGATAGACCTCCTTTCCAACCATTGTCACCTATGCATTGAAGAGGTATCAAGGGTTCACAGGTTTGACCCATGGTTAATAGTCTATGCCACAAACAAAAAATAATTCGGTTTAGAATATTATACAGTGGAAGGATCTTTGGAAGGGTGGAGAGATATTGAATGCTTTATGCAAAAAATTTGCATAATATTATAAAACGTTCTTTCCTCTTCCTGGCATTCCAATCCACCAGTTTGGACTTGCTAATCAGTTCAGCAAACACATTTTCCCCAACTTTTTTACGG
>Ga0315280_10011374_pt1 | contig 10945 bp, 8 predicted proteins | sample YL17G06_40_MG_FD_203697 | JGI IMG/M metagenome (GOLD analysis project Ga0315280, IMG submission 203697) | Sediment microbial communities from Yellowstone Lake, YNP, Wyoming, USA - YL17G06_40 | ecosystem: Environmental > Aquatic > Freshwater > Lake > Sediment | place: USA: Wyoming | collected... | reverse complement strand
CATCAACACACTGTGCTCCGGCGGGCTGATGATATCGTTCCCGCCGTGCGCGAGGAAGACCGGAGGCGTTCCAGCCGGGATACGCAGGCCGGGAGCGATCTGGTCTTTGTCCTTGGCCTTCAGGTAGCCCGAATAGACTCCAATGGCGAAGTCGGGCCGGCAACTGACTTTGTCCACATCATCGACTGGCTCGTAAGTTCGCTGATCGAAGCTTGTCGCCGTCGCAATCGCCAGATGGCCGCCTGCGGAGAAACCCACGATGCCGATTTGCTGCGGATTGATGCCCCACTTCGTGGCGTTGCTCCGCACCAGGCTGACGGCCCGCTGCGCATCCTGGAGAGGGCGTCGGGCCGGCTCGCCCTTAACCTCATCGGGCCGTCGCGGCACACGGTACTTGAGGATGATGCCGGTGACGCCAATTGAGTTCAACCAGCCGGCCACTTCCTCACCTTCGAGTTGCCAGTAGAGGTCCCAGTAGCCGCCCCCGGGACAGATCAGCACCGCAGTGCCGGTATCCTTGTCCTTCGCCGGCCGATAGATCGTGAGGGTCGGCTTGGTGACGTTGGTCACCAACCTCGTCTGCTCGGTGACCTCGACCTGCTTGCGGTCCAGCTTCGGCGACATTCGGACCATTTCCTGGCCGATATTGCCGGTCTCCTCCGGCGCCACACCCGGCCAAATCTCGACTACCTGCGGCTTGTCAGCCCCGACGGCCGGCCAAGCCGCGCACATCGATACAACCAGCGAAACCATCAATGCGAATCGCATAACAGAATGATCCTCCTTTCACTGCATTGTGGCTGCCGTTTGCTGCGGTGCTCGGTTCGGCGTTACAGACTCAAGTAACTGGCATACCCGGTGCATCTGGCGACCGCTTGCCAGAAGGACAAATCTTGTTGAAGGACGGTAAACTGCTCTGGGTGTTCCGGCGTCTTGGTCCAATACCCCGTGAGTTCTTTGCCGCAATGCGGACAGGTCACCTCCTTCGCCGCGTCAGGACCTTTCTTGGCCCAAAACCCAATTCCCGTAAAGTCTGGCAGATACCGCCAGTTGGAGTGAGCGATGGCATTCCGGAACGCACGCACCGGATTATCCGTAAGGAACTTGCAGCACTTCTTGGTGGCGGAGCCCGCTGGAAGCTCTTTGCGAAGAATCGTAAAGCAAGCCTCGCCCAAGTAGACGAACCAGATGTAATTCTGCGCTATGATCTGGGCACGGGCAACAACGGGGTGCGGATTGGAGTTATGGACGAGGTCCATCCATCCCTGAAATGCCTGCAACTCTTCGATGCGGACTGGCAGGGGAACAAGTGAAGCATCCTTGATCCGCTGTTTGGCCTCAGGAGAAAGTGATGCAACCTCGGAGGCGATTGTAGACGCGAGTCGATTGCTCTCCGGCGGCATGATCTTCAAATCGTCCCTAAGTCGCGACGACCATTGCTTCATCTGGTTGTCGAGATGGTCCATTTCCTGTAACGTCATTCAGATCAACCGGTTACCAGATTCTTCCCTATTACCCACCCGCCGTGCCCGTGAGCCGCAGATCGGCGTTGACCGGTAGTTCGAAGAGGTCCGTTCGCAGGAGCCGCGTCGAGAAGAACAACACCTCCAGGCTCTCGACCTCGCGAGTGTTGGGATTGAGCCTCGCGATGATTTCGCCCGGCAGTTCCTCAGATTCCTGCTCCGTGTAAGGCGGGCGCTTATCGATGTGGAGGATATCGGCCTCCCTGTCATACTTGAATGTCAACTTCGCTTCCATTCAACGTCTCCTTCAGCCAGTTTGCTCGTCAAATAGGCCGTGATAATCCAGTGGCGGCTCGTCGCATCCGATTCGCTGACTACAACCGTCACCACATGCTTGCCCTTTTTCACATCCGTGTACCATCGGGAGAAGAGTCTGGCATTCCCAAATCGCGTGCTCCTTCGAACTTGGTCGGGAGCGGCCACGGTCTCGATCAGTTGTTTCCGGTATTCCGGCAATAAATCGGGATGCCGCTCGGCGATATGACGCTCCCGTTCCTCGCTCAACTCGACTTCGCCCTTTAGGTAGGGGCAAGGAAACCAACTCATTATGGCTCTCCACACAACACATTATCGATGAGTATTATAGTGTCGAATGTCGCGCAGGTCAACAGATGTGGCGGAAAACCACCGGAAACGGCAACAGCCAACGAGTCGGACTGCATCTGGAGCGTCTCCACTCGCTTGCTTCGGAGAAGACTCTCGGCGCTACAACCGCAACCAAGTCGCCGCGTTCTGCCAGCGGATTTTTTCTTTGTCCCGCTCGCTTGCGTCCAACACTTCCAGCTTCAATAGTGCGGGGTCCGGATAGTTGAAGGGCATCCCGGTCCCGAACATCACACGCTCGGCGCCCAGGTTCGTGATGAGCTGACCAAGCTCGTTGGCCAGCACGGCACTCAATCGGGACATTTCAATGGCATAATTGGCCGGCAGGCCATTATCCTTTCGCCCGAGCGGGCACCCCGTGTAGCCGATGCCGTTCAGTAAGATGAAACGCGCTTTCGGATGTGCTTTCACCAACTCGACAATCTCCTCCAGCGGCACGTCGGGGACATTTAGCAGCCAGCTCCGCTGGCGGTTGTCCTCGACGCGGATGGGAATGGAGATGACCATGCCTCGCTCGGTCGCGGCGCTGGCGAGCTCCCGACAGCACGGGCTGGAGAGCTGATAGTTGTGCCACTTAGGATAGAGGCGCAGGCCCACCATGCCGAACTCCTCGTGGCAGATTTTCAGATCGTCCTGCCAGCCGGCGTAGAACGGATTGATGACGGCAAATGGAATCAGCCGGTCGCGATGACCACTGGTCTCGGCCGCCACCTCCTCATTGCCGGCCTGTGCGTTGCGGTAGGTGATGGCGCTGGCGCTGGAGACGGCCGCCTTGTCGACCCGCTTGGAGTCCATCAGCACCAGCAGCGCCGCGGCCGTGTTGTGTCGCAGCCGGCGGAACGCAAAATGGCCAAGGTAAGCATTGATGTCGATAATCATGTTTTTCGCCTCCGCAAAAGTTTCTCCAGATTGCCGCCGAGGATTTTCTCCTTCTCCTGCGCGCTCAGGTTCGCCTCGCGAATCTTGCCCACACCTGCCGTCATAGACGAGTCACAGCCAAAGACGAGCCGATCCACCCCTACCACTGCTGCTGCCATCTCCACCGTGCCCTGGTCCGTTACGCTGCCGCTGGTATCGAGCAAGACGCTCTGCGCGTTGCGCAGGGCCTTGATCGTCCACTCCCAATCACCTCCACCGGAAATGTGCGCACAGATGAGCATGGCCTCCGGGTAGCGGCGAGCCAGTTCCGCAAGGTGCCCGCCGTCGGACATACGCGGCTGGTCCTCCACGAAGTAGTGGGAGTGCGACGCGTGGTGCAGGATCGGCACGCCCAGCTCAATCGCCAGCTCCACGATGGGAAAGACCACCGGCTCGGTGCAGGTGTACTCGTTGTAGAGCTTGACGCCGATAAACCCACGCTCTCCTACGCAGCGGCGGACTTCCTCCAACGCCTCTCGGCCATAGCCGGGATTGACATAGCAGTAGCCGAGCACCCGGCCGGGGAACCGGCGCATCCCGTCGGCTGTCCACTGGTTACATTCCCGAAAGCCGTCGAGGGTCGCCGGCCATCGCGGCGTGAGGGTCGAGCAGCACAATTGGTCGATTCCCAGCTTGTCCGCCGCCTCAATGAGCTTGCGGTCGTCCGCTTCCCATGTCGCGCGGCTGTGATGAGTCAAGTGCGCATGACAGTCGATGACCTTGCCTTTGCGGAACGGGCCGCTCGACGTGCCGGGTACAGACTGCTCGACGGCCTCGCACGCCGATGGCAGTACCGCCGCCCCTATCGCCACGGCCGCGGCGGCTGAACCCTTCAGGAGAGTTCGTCGCGAGATGTGCGGCCGATGTTCGCGTGAACTCGAGGTTGTTTGGCGAATGGTCATCTGTTTCTGCCTCCTTTCTGTGGCGCCGCCGGGCCTCGCCAGACGCTGCCGCCGAAGGTGGTGACGTAGATCAAGCCGTCGTCGGATGGTTCGAATGTCACTCGCTGGATGTTCGAGAAGGGCAGATCATCGAACGGCTGCCACGTTTGACCATTGTCCTGCGAGAGCCACAGACCTGCGCCGGCAGCGCCCTCGGTGAGTGTCATGTAAATCCATCTATCGTGCTTTGGGTGGAAATAGCCGCCGAAGGTCTGTTGGGCTTGGCGGCCAATGCGTTGCCAGGTCCGACCGCCATCCTGCGTGCGGTAAAGGCCGCCGGACTGATCGCCCCCGCCCGCGTCGCACACGCCCACTAGGATGATGTCGCTGTTCTGCGGGCTCGCCGCAAAGTCCTTGGGATACAGGAAAAGCTGGGATGCGTTGACCTTCTCCCAGGTCTCGGCGCCGTCCCTGGACCGGTACAGCCCGACTCCCTCGCTCATGAGCGGCTTTCCCTGGGCGGGACGCATGGCGCAGATCATAGCAAAGAGCGTTCCATCCTTGTGCAGAATCACGCGGGAGACGCGGATGTTCAGCGCGTGGCCCAAGCCGTTTCTCTTCAGCGTCCAGGTCTTGCCGTCATCGGTCGATTTGTACACGCCTTCCATAAAGAGGCCAGCGTAGAGCGTGCGGGCGTTTTTCGGGCTGCGCGGGTCGAGCACGATGGAGGTCACCGGCCGCAGCGGCAGGTGCTGCACTTGCGGCTTCCAGGAGGCGCCGAAGTCACGGGAGATGCACACGCCGCCGGGGCCGTTGTGACCGTGACGCTCGGAAATGATGTTGTCGTTGGGAATGTCGTGCACGTCCGAAAACGCACCCCACATTTTGCCTGGGATGTCCGGGTCGAACGTGATCTCGTAGCAGGTGTTTCGCCACGGGGCCCACGTGTTCTTGTCCCACCAAATCCAGGTCTTGCCGTTATCGATGGACCGAGCCAAACCGATGTCCGTGTAAGCGACGTAATGACGGTTGGCTTCGAACGGGTCGATATAGTAGTTCCACGTCGTAGTAACGACAAGGCCGGTACACACCCACGCGCTGCCCGGCTTGGGTTGCTGGCCGGCAGCAGGGTAGGTATCACCGTTGAACCACGTGTCGCCCCCATTATGGGTAACGTAGGACTGGCTCCACACCAAGATCAACCGCCTCGGGTCGCTGTTGCAGATCGCAGCGCCGAAGGGCGTATCGCCTCCCTTGTACGACTGTCCCGCCGAGGCGGTGACGTAGTTGGGAGCCACGTTGTATTGTTGAAAACGCGGGTCTTGGAAGAAAGTCGCCCGCCAGGTGTTGCCGCCGTCATCGCTGCGATAGACGGTCTCATGATGTGGCGGATGAAAGCCCGTGCTCGTATTCGTGACGTACACCGTCAACGGCCTGGCGTCTGTGGTCAGAACCTGCTTGTACTGTGCGATAGAACCGTAAGACCACTGGTCGGCCTTCGTCGTGTCTACATTGATGCCGCGGCCCATCGCCGACTGCCAGGTCTGTCCGCGATCCCGGGAACGGTAAACGCCCCCTCGCAAGACGCCGTTTTCCAGTTTGCTGGTCACGGTGCAGTAGAGCAGGTGGATCGCCGAATCGGAGCCTCCGCAGAAACCCTCGATCTGGTTCCAAGGTAGCCCATCGGTCCTTTCCATCCAGGTCTTTCCGCCGTCATCAGATCGCCAAATGTTCTTGTCCGTGGCGGCAAACATCGTGCGGCCGTTGTTTGTGCGGTCGAAGTGGAATCCGATCACTCGGCCCTGCGGACCCGGACAGGCGGTCCAAGTGACGCCCGCATCGCGTGACAGCCGGCACTGGCCATTGCGCGTGCCCACGAGCATGATGCTTGGGTCAGAGGGATTGACCGCGATCTCGCCGGAGAGGGAATCCTTGAGGTCGCCGATGGGCGTGAATGTCCGGCCACGGTCGCGGCTGACCTTCAGCCGGCCCCCAGAGGAGGCATAAACTACGTTGGCATCGGACGGGTGAAAGCCCGGCCGACATTGGGTATCGGTCCGCAACTGGGCGTGGTGAATCATCCGCCAATTGTGGCCGCCATCCTCGGAAATGTAGGCGGCACTCATATCGCAGTTGAGCATCATCAGATTGGGATCCGCCGGTGAGATCGCGGGACTGAACATGCCGCCTCCACCCGAGAGGCCCACGGGCTCCCAATCTCGGATTTCAGATTTCGGATTTCGGATTTGAGATTGAGACAATCCGTAATTGGCGACCGCCGGCAACAATGCCGCCAGTATGAGGCATTTCAGAGGCGTGAGGAATCCGCACTCTTTCATATATACTCTCGCATAATCCGCAGGTACTCGCGGCAGGTTTCTCGCATGTCGGGGTCGCCGGGATGCTGGTCCTGCTCGATGGAGGCGAAGCCGTTGAAGCCGACCTGCACCAGCGCCGTGACAATCGCCTGGATGTCCATCACGCCCCGACCGAACGCCGGGAACTGTCGCATCAGGCCGTCAATATCGCGCATGTGCACGTTCATCAGGTGCTTGCCCACTTTGTGGATCGCGACCGCAGGGTATTCCCGCTGGAGCAGAGTCCAGCCCGCGTCAATATTGTAGCCAAGATCATCGTCGCGAATCTGGTCCCACAGCCGCAGGAACGACGCCGCATCCGGGACTAAGCAATGCGTATGCTGCTCGATGGAAAACTTCAGGCCGTGGGCCTTCGCCCGCGACAGGCAGGCTTTGGTCGTCTCCACGTAGGCGTCCCACACCCGGTCCCAATCGAATCCTTCCGCAATGTCGATGTGATACTTCTGGCCTGGCTTGGGCTTGGCGATCTCGTAGTATCGGGGCAAATACTCCGTCGGCCCTTTCAACTCGCGCGCCCAGGGAGCTACGATATTGATGATGGGCGCGCCCAGCTTCTTCCCGATTCGGCAGCCCGCCTCGAAGTAGGCTAGTGCCTGCTCGCGAGCGGCTCGATCCGTGCTCGACAGGTCCTCGACCACCGGCTGGAAAAGGACGAACTGCGACACACGCAATTTGTTTCGCTGGAGCTTTTGGTTGAGCCGATCGATCCGGGCGTCCGTCCAGAACTCCTTGAGGTCTCCACGTGCCGTCACGATCAATTCGACGCCTTCGAAGCCCAGCTCACCTATGACATCCAGGGCCGGCTCGGGGTCCGCGCCGGGGCTCAGACTGTGAAAACACCAGCTCAGGCAGCCAACTTTAGGCTTGCCCTGTGCACGCGACTGCGGTTGCGATGCTGCCGTCGTCAACGGCAGCGCGGATGTCGCCAGCGCGACATTTCGAAGAAATTCACGGCGATTCATAATTTTACTGTGCCTCCAAGCATAAATAAGTCTATTGATATTGCGTTTCGGTTTTGATGGTCGTTGTTAGGACCACTGTGAGAGCCCATCACGGAGCATCGGCGCGGCGCGGGCGAACGCAGCCGGGCGGGAAACCATCCCCATCATCGATCCAGGCCGTGCGTTCATCGTGGGGCATCATCATTGACATAACACTCAATCGCCCATTCATACTGGATATCACTCCATTCACGTACGTCTCCTGACAACGTCGATGACGAACTTCTGGGTCGTCACGCCGACTCGCTCAATATCGACAGAAAGGATCTTCTCGTTGCCCCAGCGCAGCACCGCCTCGTCGAGCTTGCGCACCTGGCAATCAATGGTGACGGTGACCGCCACGTCGGCCCTACCCGGCACGTCCGGCGTTCCAGAGAGCACGCCGGTCGCCTCGTCGATTCTGAGCCACGCAGGGCCCTGAGCGAGCGTGAACCGGGGCTTCTCGATGTCGAAGTAGCCGCTTGTCTGCCGGTCATCCGCCATTCGCGAGCTGAGGTCTCCCAGAGATCGGTTGGCAAGCACCTGGTAGCGGTACTCGGCGCCCACTTGGGCGGTCAGCACCGGCTTGCTGTAGACGACCGGCCGAGGGGCAACAGCGTAGTCGGACGGCCCGCTGCGATTGCCCTGCTCGTCGACCGCCACCACGCGGTAGTAAGTCTTGTTGGCGGCAGACAGGTCCACGTCGGCGCCAAGCACAGCCAGTTCCGCAGCCGTAGTCTCGGCGATGAAGTTCGCCGGGAACCACGGGTTCCAGTCAGCCATCGCCTCCTTGGTCACGCCCACGACGCCCTGGTGCCTCTGGTCGGCAATTGTAAAGCCCTTCTCATCACTGCCGTAGACCCGGTACTTGACCGGTGCACGGCCCACCGGGTTGGCTTTCCAGCGGAGAGTGCCTATGCCCTTTGTCTGGTCGTAGTCCACGGTCACATCGAGCGGGTGCGCGGGGCCACGAGGGGTCAATCGCCAAGTCTTGCTCCACGGCCCCCACACGCCCTTGTCGTCCTGTGCCCGCACGTGCCAGTAGTACGTGCGGTCCGGCGTCAGCAGACCCGACTGGGGCAGGGTATACTGGGCCTTGACCGTGATTCTCTCCGCGCCGGTGGTCTTATCCTTTTCCTTAGTGGCGTCGGCAGTCCGCGAGATGAGTTTGTAGAAGCTCATCGAGAGCGGCCACTTCATGTCGGCGCGGCTGGACAGCTCGAAGTGATAGTCGGCGATTGTGTCGCCGTCGGGATCGCTGGGCGCAGTCCACTGAAAGACGATATCTGTGCCGTTCGCCTCGCCGCCATCGGGCGGCCAGATGCCTCCGCCCGGCGCCGCCGGCGGTCTTGATGCCGACCGCTCGACCCAGTGGTGAGTGACCCGCACCTTGCGGTCGCCTGTAGACTGGTCGCTGTACGTGAAAACGTTCTCACCGACGACCATTTCCGGCAGCGCCAAGGGGGCCATCTGCACATCATTGATGATCGCCAAGTGCCGAAGCCGCGATGGCTCTTCCAACTGGCACTTGAGCTGGTACTCGTAGCAGGCGGGACCCACAATCGAAAAGAACTTGTCAAGGTTGTCTTGCGCGGGTGTCCAGGTCTTGCCATCCTGGCAAATGAAGAACCGGGCCCCCGCACCCTCCACATCGAGCCGGCCTCCCACGAAGACGTACGGGCTGCGCATCGACCAGACGATCGTGCCGGTCTTGCCCTCATCGGCAGCCAGGCCGTCCGGCCCCATCGTGACGTTCTCCACAGCCGCAGCTCCTTTGCGCCACACGGCCTTCGAGAAATCCGGATGATATTCCCACAGGCCATTGTAGATCGCGTTTTCGTACGTGGGGGTCACTCGCAGCATCCCGTGATACTTGAGCGGGTGGAGCTGCCCCCATCGCCAAACGAGCGCCTCGCCAGGACGCAGAACCATGTTCATTGTGGTATCGGACTTGCCGGAGCGTTCACCCGCGACCGGTCCCTCGAAGAAATACATAGAGCACATTTCCGGCTCGGACCACCAGGTATCCGGAAACAGGATTCCCTTGGAATGGGTCCGCTTGATTAGGTCGTGGTCGCGCACGATGTCCTGTTCGCTGGCTGCGGTCTGGTTGTCTCGCAAGAGGTAGACGGAATGCATGTCGCCATCATAGAAGTGCCAGCCGCCGTCATAAAAAGCCTGGGAGATACAGTGGCCCAGGGCCCGGGCCGGCGCCACTTTGAGACTGGCCTTGCGCCACAGCGTGGCCAAGCAGATAGAGTCGTTGCCGCAGGTGTTGTACCCATAGACATTGAAGACCTTCACAGGGTCGCCCAACTCACTGTTGTCGCCCGGAGAATGGTGACGATACTGGATTTCCTGGAACCACAGGGCAAAGGCCCTGTCCGCATCCGTCATGCCCGGCGAGACAGCGGAGGAGACGATCTCTTCGACGCTGCGGAAGTTGTTGCGGCCATTGGAGAGCCACGGGTTGACGACGTCGGCGTCGCCTACGTTTTCCATCCGAACCGATCGGTTGGGCTCCCAGGTCTGGAGAAAGGCCCCTTCTCTGGAAATCCCGCAGCCCATGGGCGACCGGCAATTGCGGCCATCCATCGTGCCGCTTTGGAAGACCGTGTACTTGTGTGTCGCTCCCATCGGAGCATTGATCTCCTCGACGTGCGACTTGGCGAGGTCCGTCGGGTGTGTGTTAGTGGACCAAGGGTGCAACGCAGCGTCGGTAACGACCGCACTTGCGGGATAGGGAGCTTCTGCGAGAGCCGCCGAAGCGGCGAGCAGTGCCCACGCCAATACAGAGGTCCTCAGGATCATTGTTCACCTCTCAACGATCGGCACTAAACGTATTGCACACGTCTGAAGCTATCGATACTCATACGCAGGACCGCCACTGGCAGCGCCGCAGGTGATGACCCATACTATCTTCCTGCAACTACAAGTGCAAGCGGACGCCTTTTTGAGTCACCCCCAGTTTTGACGGTTTGTGAGTAAAAAGGCCTGGTTCAAAAATGCCTGATTTTGGGCAACAGTAGTGAGAAAATGAGCACCATTGCTAAGGATTGGCAATAACTACGGTGTCAGGTCCTTTCTATCGATAGGCCCAAGACAGGATGCCAACGATGTTCTTTTGGGGAAAAATGTGTTTGTTGAGGTGCAGATGTGTCGATAATTTGAGTAACCATACCGACTCCTTTCGATTCGCCAGATGAGTTCTGCAAAATTGCAGGTTAGGCATATATTATTTAAGGAAATCCGTTTTTGATTTTCCTAAATAATCGCTTAACTATTTGTCAGAGAACAGCTTACTCTTTGACAAGGAAAAAACAAAAATCATTTTTTCCTCTCAAAGTATGCCTAACCTGCAATTTTGCAGAAGCCTTTTCGCCAGGACAGTTAGTTGCTCTTCTTATCGGCAGGAGTCCGTACTTTTAACACATATAGCCTCTCAAGTGTTACCTCGGATTGAACCAGGCGCAAAATTGGATTTGATGCAGGGCTGCTTCTCGACATAATGCGTACCTCCAAAACACGTTCAAAGGTGTACTCACAAGTGTAGCGCAGCATTTGCCCAGATGGGTGACAAAGGAATGATTTCTCGCAAACCTTTCAATATCAAAGGCTTGGGAAAATCGGGGTGACTGGACTTGAACCAGCGACCTCCTGCT
>Ga0315280_10011373_pt1 | contig 10945 bp, 7 predicted proteins | sample YL17G06_40_MG_FD_203697 | JGI IMG/M metagenome (GOLD analysis project Ga0315280, IMG submission 203697) | Sediment microbial communities from Yellowstone Lake, YNP, Wyoming, USA - YL17G06_40 | ecosystem: Environmental > Aquatic > Freshwater > Lake > Sediment | place: USA: Wyoming | collected... | reverse complement strand
CCTTCTCAGTATCAAATCTCTCTATCCAGCCAGCAGAGGTCCAGCCTCAAGAGGCGGTAAACATCACCCTCTCCGTGGCTAACACCGGTGGTACTGAGGAGAGCTACAGCGTAGCCCTGAAGATAAATGGAGTGATGGAAGCGGAGAAGAGCGTAACCGTTGCCCCTGCTAGCAGCCAGAGCGTTAGCTTTAGCGTAACCAGGGAGGAAATTGGTAGCTACTCAGTCGATGTGAATGGGCTGACTGGTAGCTTTACCGTAGCCGCCGCCAAGGCGCCGGCTGCACCTACCCCAATTGCCTGGTGGATATGGGTTATAGCTGCGGTAGTGGTAGCAGGACTAATCATCTTCTTAGCGGTCAGGCGAAGGGCATATTAATAAGCAACGAAGGCTTACGGCAGAGGGGAGAAGGGGCCATAGCCCCTTCTCCCCTCCTTCTTTTTATCACGAGGGCCTTTCATGCCTGGCCCCTTTGTACCCGATTGCACCTTCTAGTGCCTTTTTGAATCCCAGTGCTTGATTTTCCAAAGCTGTTTCGCTAGAATAGCATCCAGAAAGGAGGCAAGCGGTCTCCGTCTTTTATCTAGCGGGAAGAATAAATCAAGGGAGGTACAGATGGGTTAGATATATCAAAGCTAGCTGACTAACGAGCCCAATACAGCTCAAGGAGGTAAAGAAATATGGCTACGGATTTAGTGAGCGCATTAGCTGATTTGAAGGAAAAAGAGGCGCTCAAGATTGTTGAAGATAGGCTGAACGCCAAGGAAGACCCACTCAAGATTCTGGACAATGCCAGGCGTGCCATGGAAATCGTGGGCAAGCGCTTTGCCGATAGCGAGTATTTCATACCTGACCTGGTGTACTCCGGTGAAATACTGAAGGCAATAACCGAGATGGTTAAGCCGAAACTATCTAAGGCAGCAGAGGCTAAGCGTGTGGGTAAGGTTGTCTTTGGCACTGTTGCCGGAGACATACATGATATCGGCAAGGACATTGTTGTCTTTATGCTCGATGTTAACGGCTTTGAGGTCTATGACCTCGGCGTTGATGTCCCGGCGCAGAAGTTTGTCCAAAAGATAAAGGAAAGCGGTGCCCCCATTGTTGGCTTAAGTGGTTTCCTGGCGCTGGCTTTTGATTCCATGAAACAAACTATAGAAGCCATGAAAGCCGCTGGTCTGAGAGACAAGGTAAAGGTCATGATTGGCGGTGGTCAGATGAGCGATGAGATAAGGAAATACACCGGCGCTGATGCCTACGGCAAGGATGCCATGGCCGGAGTTACCCTGGCCAAAAAATGGGCCGGCGCTGGCTAAAAATCCTCAGAGAATGTGGAGGCAATAAAAATGGAAAAGAAATGGGAAGAGATGTCATCGGATGAAAAGCAGGAGGCATTGTTTGCCAGGTGGATTTCACCGGAGGGCGTAAAGTTTGTCAGTCCTGAAGCCGAGAAGGCATATAGAGAAAGGACAACCAGGTTTAAAAACGCCCTTCAACTCAAGAAAAAGCCGGACAGGGTGCCGGTGTTGCTGATTCCCAGCTTTGCCCCCGCTTATTACTCCGGCTTAACCCCTTACGATGTAATGTATAACTACGATAAAATCGCAGCGGCATGGAAAAAATTCTCCCTGGACTTTCAGGCGGATTCACACGGCGGCTGTGCCGTGCCCAGCCCGGGAAAGTTCCTTGAGATTCTTAACTTCAGACTATACAAGTGGCCCGACCACGGGGTCTCCAAGAAAACCACCTATCAGGCTATCGAAGGCGAATACATGAAGGCGGATGAATACGATATCCTGATTAATAACCCCTTGTATTTCTTTTACTACATCTGGCCGTCTCGCGTATTCGGTGCCCTGGAGCCCATCGCTACGCTCCCTCACCTCTCCTGCCTGACCGAAATGTACGGTGTTGCCGTTCCTTTTTTCTACTATGGTACACCCCCCGTTAAAGCCGCCTATCAGGCTCTTCTTGAAGCCGGGGATGAAGCCCTGAAATGGATACAAGTTGTGGGTGGCTTCGACGTGGAGATGCCATCGTTGGGCTTTCCCGCCCACCAGGCTGGCCCCACCAAAGCTCCCTTTGACGTGATTGGCGATACCCTGAGGGGAACTAAAGGTATAATGCTGGATATGTACCGCCAGCCCGATAAGCTCCTCCAGGCCATGGAAGTACTCACGCCAATGTTTATTCAGCTGGGGGTAGGCGCGGCTAAGATGGCCGGAAATCCCCTGATTTTTATGCCCCTGCATAAGGGCGCTGACGGCTTCCTCTCCGATGAGCAGTACAAGAAATTCTACTGGCCTACCCTCAGAAAGGTCATCATGGGCTTAGTTGATGAGGGCTGCTTCCCCTTTATCTGGGCTGAGGGGGGCTATAACTCGCGTCTGGAGGTTATCCGGGACCTGCCTAAAGGTAAGACGGCATGGTTGTTCGACCTGACTGATATGGCTAAAGCCAAGAAAGCACTGGACGGCATTGCCTGTGTAGCCGGCAACATGCCCATGGATTTGTTGACCGTAGGTACCACCCAGGAAGCCATAGACCACACCAAGAGGCTCATTGATATCTGCGGCAAGGGCGGTGGTTATATCATGGCCAATGGGGCGTTCTTTGATGAGGTTAAGTGGGAGAATCTCAAGGCGATAGTTGACACCGTCAAGAAATACGGCGTATACAAATAGATACCTAACGGGCTAAGGTTGTCATAGTGACTAGAGGCGCCAGTAGCCAGACGCTGAGGGAGAAAGATATGCCCGTAATCCGTGATATCCCCCTGAGCTTGAAGACCAGGGAGGTGCTGCACCGGGAGGGATTCAGGGAGCATTCTAAGGTCAGGCCTGAGATAAAAAGTCTAATTCTGGAACTACTAGCCAGTGTCAAGAAGGCTCACCTTGTGGAGCCAGCGGTAGCTTATGAGATATATGGCATAACCAGCATAAGCCCCGACCAATTATGCCTGGAGGGTAACAAGGTGGTGCCTGGCCCGTTATTACCTTCGCTCCTGCCCGAAATTAAGGAGCTTGCCGCTGTGGTCGGCACTATCGGCCCCAGGCTGGAGAAACAGGTAACAGAATATACTAACCGGGGCGAGCCTCTGCGAGGTTTGCTCCTGGATGGCATTGGCAGCGCCGCCGTGGACTCACTAACTCAGGAAGTGTGCAAGCTTATGGCGGGTGAGGCATCATCCCGCGGCTATCAGGCAAGCAGCCCCATTAGCCCGGGTATGCCTGGCTTACCTATTACCGAGCAATGGCAGCTGCTCGAAATGGTACCGACGGGGGAAATCGGGGTGAGCCTGACTTCTGGAGGAGTAATGGTCCCCCGCAAATCAGCTTCCATGGTCATCGGCATGGGACCACAGATGAAAACGTGGACACGGGCTGAAGTCTGCGCCCGCTGCCACCTCAGGAAAACCTGCCCGTATAGAATACAGTCAAAATAGGAGGAGAATGGCCACTTGTACCATTGATTTTGAGCCGGTAGGTCGAAGAGGGAAGTGCCGCAAGAACGAGTCACTTCTAGCTTGTGCCCGCCGGCTCGGTGTCGGTATCAGCAGCATATGTGGGGGCAAGGGGACGTGCCACTCATGCAAGGTGCAAGTCCTGAGCGGGACTGTCTCCAAACCAACCCATAACGAACTGGAGACCTTTTCCCCCCGAGAACTCAAAGAGAGCTGGCGGCTTGCCTGCCAGACCTATCCCACCAGCGACTGTAAATTGATGGTGCCCGCCGAGTCCATGACCACCCCACAGCGGCTCCAGGTGGAGGGGCTGGAGGTAACCGTCCGCCCCGAGCCGCCGGTTCAAGCCTACCGCCTTAAGCTAGCCGCTCCGTCGCTGGCGGCACCGCAGGCTGATGCCGACCGCCTGCTCGAGGCACTAAACCAGCAAAATAAGCTACACTGCAACCGGGTTGATATTGACGTCTTGCGTGTCCTTTCTGACCAGCTGCGCTCTTGGAACTGGCAGTGCCAGGCCATCGTCCGCAATGACGAAGTGATAGCCATTCTTCCCCCCTCCAGCCGCCAACTGGGGTTAGCCATAGACCTGGGCACCACCAAGATTGCCGGCTATCTGGTCGACCTCAAAAGCGGCCAGACCTTAGCCGCCAGAGGGGTGATGAACCCCCAGATTAGCTATGGAGAGGACATCATCAGCCGTATGACCGCCGTTGTTCACTCGCCGGATAACGCGCTGGCGGTACAGAAGCTGGCAGTTGAAGCCATCAACAAGCTGGCTATTGACCTGTGCGCTGAGGCTAGTGCCAAGACCGAGGAAATTGTTGAGGCAGTAGTCGTCGGCAATACCGCCATGCATCACCTGTTCCTCCGCCTGCCGGTAAAGCAGCTTGCCCTCTCCCCCTTCGTCCCCGCCGTCAGCCAGGCTCTGGAGGTTAAGGCTGGTGAATTAGGCTTGCGTATTGCTCCCGGCGCATATGTGCACCTGTTGCCCAACATCGCTGGTTTCGTTGGTGCCGACCATGTCGCCGTGTTACTGGCAACAGAGGCCTGGCGGGCTAAAGGGCCAATATTGGCTCTGGACATCGGGACTAACACCGAGGTCTCTCTAATATGCAAGGGGAAGATAGCCGCCACCTCCTGTGCCTCCGGCCCTGCCTTCGAAGGCGGTCATATCAAGTATGGCATGCGGGCAGCCGCCGGAGCCATTGAACGCCTGCGAATAGCCGGTGACACCGTCCAGTACCAGACCATAAACAGCGCACCGCCGGTTGGTATTTGCGGCTCGGGCATACTCGACGCTCTCTCCCAGCTCTATCTGGCGGGAGCCATTGATGAAGGCGGCAGGATAGTGAAGAGCCACCCTCGCGTGCGTAGCTACAAGGGGCAACGCGAGTTTGTTTTAGTGAGCAAGGAGGAAAGAGAGGGGAAGCCAGCCATCACCATCACCCAGCATGACGTGAGAGAACTGCAACTGGCCAAGGCTGCCATTCGCACCGGCATCCAGGCGCTTCTGGAAGCAAACGGCTGTGCTGAGAACGAGATTAAGCAGGTAATAATTGCCGGAGCCTTTGGCACCTACATCGATGTGGGCAGTGCCGTGGCCACTGGCATGTTGCCTTCGCTGCCCCTGAACCGCTTCCGGCAGGCAGGAAACGCCGCCGGCATGGGAGCCAAGCTGGCTCTGATTTCCCTCAAATCTCGGGCTCAGGCGCAGGCCGTTGCCTCAAGAGTCAGCTATATTGAACTGGCCAGCGCTCCTAAATTTGAGCAAACCTTCATGCAGGCGAGCTACTTAGGACGATACCGGATTATAGACGGCAGGAGGGAGGAAACTAGCTGATGGAAACCAGAGTGTCAAGCCCCACCAAAGAAGTAATCATCGGTGATGACCAGCCCACAGTGCTTATCGGCGAGCGTATTAATCCTGCCGGCAAGAAAAAACTGGCTGAGGCCCTCAAGGCCGGCGACCTGGAGATTGTCCGCCGGGAAGCCCTGGCTCAAACACAGGCCGGGGCGGATATTATTGATGTCAACGTGAGCACATTCGGCGTCGACGAGGTAGCCTTGCTGCCCAAGGCGGTGCAGGCAGTGATGGACACCGTAGATACACCCCTGTGCCTTGACAGCGCCAACCCTGAGGCCCTGGAAGCCGCCCTCAAGGTCTACAAGGGCAAGCCCCTCATTAACTCGGTTACCGGTGAAGAGCACTCCTTGAAAAAGGTCCTGCCCCTGGTCAAGAAATATGGCGCCGCCGTCATTGGTCTGGTGCAGGACGACGAGGGTATCCCCAAGGATGCCGAGCGGAGGGTAAGCGTTGCCCGCAAGATAGTGGAGCGGGCTGAGGCGGCGGGTATCCCCCGCCAGGACGTAGTGATTGACTGCCTTGCTTTCTCGGTGGGAGCCGATACCAGCTCCGGGCCGGCAGTCATAGAAGCCATCCGGCGGATTAAGGCCGAACTGGGGGTGAACATGACAATGGGTGCCAGCAATATCTCCTTTGGCCTGCCCGACCGCGAGTTGCTCAATAATGCCTTCGTCGTTATGGCGGCTGCCGCCGGTGCCACCTCTCTCATTGTGGATGCGGCTAAGGTGCGCCCGATTATTTTAGCCGCCGACCTCGTGCTTGGCCGCGACAAGCGCGCCCGACGCTATATTGAAGCCTACCGCCAGCGCCAGAAGCAGAAATAGGCGGGGTAAAGCTCAAGCCTTCTTTGATTTCAGAGCCTTCAGAATCTTGTCCGGGGTAGCCGGCAGGTCATAAATCCTTACCCCAATGGCGTTCTCTATGGCATTCATGATTGACGGAGAGGTGGGCATAAGGGTGAATTCACCGACGCCGGTGGCTCCCAGCGGGCCGTTCTTGCGTGGTGATTCAAGAAGGATTGTTTCCTTCTCAAAGGCATCCTTCATCGTCGGAAACTTATAAGTTACCCAGTCAACCGTCTCCCCATGAACGTATTTCTCCCGGAGGGCCATGCCGGCGCCCATATCCATACCGCCCTCAATCTGACCGATGACAGCCAAGGGATTGATGAGGGTCCCGGCGTCAACTACGGCCGTCATCTTCAGAACCTTGACCTCGCCGCTTTCAGTATTCACTTCTACCTCGGCCATCTGAACCCCGTGACAGTGGGCGGCAAAGAACTGACCCTGACCGGTTTCCTTGTCCATGCCTTTATGCTCCAGGCTGTGTCTAGCCTCGTAGCGGGTCGGCTTACCGGCTTTAACCAGGTCTTGATAGCTCTTGGCTCCAGCTTCCTTCATGGCAGCCTTAAGGGCTTCTATGGCTTTGACCAGAGCATGCCCGCACATAAAGGTCTGCCGGGATGAGGCAGCCATGCCCGAATTAGGCGTCCTCTCCGAATCCCGCGTCACCAGCCGGATTTTCTCTCTCGGTATGGGCAGGAGGTGGGCGGCAATCTGGGTCAGCATGGCATCGCTCCCCTGCCCCGGGTCCTCAACCGAACCGTAAATGGTCAAACCGCCATCGGGGTCAAGCTCCACGGCAACATCAGACTTGTCAAGGGGCTGACCTATTCCGTAGCCTGATGCCGCCACCCCCACCCCCCGGCGAAGGTTCTTGGACTTGAAGGCTCTGGCTTCTTTCAGTGCCCGCTCATATTCCGGTTCGAGCCTTTCCAGGCAAGCATTCAAAGCCCACTCATCAACCACATGACCATCTGATTTGGATTGCCCGGGCTGGAGGAGGTTAATCTGCCTGAACTGGAGGGGGTCCATCTTCAGCTTAGCCGCCAGGAGGTCCATAGCTGACTCCAGGGCATAGTTGGGCTCGGGTGGTCCTGCCCCCCGCGCTGCCCCTCCCCAGATATTGTTGGTGTATACCAGTTTAAACTCGGCGAAGACATTCGGTATATTGTAACCACCGCTGAGCATCCCCAGGCAACGGGTGACCGCCGTCTCGCCGGCTGAGGTGTATGCCCCCTTCTCCCCGACGGCATACATCTCAAACCCGGTGAGCTTACCCTTGGCATCGGCGCCCAGTCGCACCTTCATCCTGAAGGGATGCCTCTTAGAGGTCATCTGCATTGACTCTTTTGTGCTGGGGATATAGCGTGCTGGCTTTCTGAAATGGAGGGCAGCGGCGCCGGCTATATGCTCGGAGGTCAGGTCAACCTTTATGCCGAACTGACCTCCGGAAAAGGCTTCCTGGTAACGGACATTGTTCCAACCCAGGGCTTCTTTAAGCAAGCGGGCATGGTCATGAATCCTGATGGACCGCCCGATTACCACCAGCTGCGCCTTCTCACCCTCCCCGTCCATATAGGCAACACTAGCCTCCGGCTCCAGCGGCGCCTGGTGAACGAACTGCGTGTTGAACTCGGCTGAAATCACCGCCGCCGACGAGTCCAGGGCTGCCTTAGCATCGCCCTTTATCTGCCTTCTGGTAAGAAGAATATTAGGCTTGCCCGGCTGCACCTGAGGCGCGCCTTCCGCCATTGCCTCTTCCGGGGTGCTGATCCGGGGCAAGACCTCATATTCCACCCTGACTGCTTCCGCCGCCGCCAGAGCCTCTTGCCGGGTTCTGGCAGCGACAATGGCTACATGGGCACCGAGCACCGGCGCGATATCAGGGCAGAGCACCGGTTTTTCCCTGCCCGATAAATTATTGCCCTTGATGTCCCTGGCGGTTATAACACCGACGACGCCGGGCATCTTCTCCGCCTCGGAGTAGTCAATCCCTTTTATCCGGGCATTATGGTGAGGGCTGCTTACCACCGCCAGTTCAAGGGCACCGGGAATAATGATGTCGGCGGAAAACTTCGCCAGCCCGCAGGCTTTGAGCATGGACCAGGGACGAGGGTGAGAAACGCCAATCTGCTTTCCCCTCGGGTCAGGCATTACCTCAGCCGGAGTTGTCTCTCCACGGAGAAAGCGACCGGCCAGCTCAACGGCATCGACGATTCTTTCATATCCGGTACAGCGGCACAGGTGACCTCTCAAGGCTCTCTTGATTTCGTCACGGCCGGGATTTGGATTTCTGTCCAGCAGGACCTTGGCCGCCATAATCAACCCCGGGGTACAGTACCCGCACTGAATGGCTCCCGATAAGACAAAGGCTTCCTGTATCAGGTGAGGATTCTCCGGCGTGCCCAGCCCCTCCACGGTGATAACCTCGGCTCCATCCAGGTTTGCCACCTTCGCCAGGCAGGACAACACCGTCTTGCCGTTCACAATGACCGTGCACGCCCCGCACTGTCCCTTACGGTCACATCCCTGCTTGGCACCGGTGAGCTGCAGGTCCTCCCGAAGAAGGTCCATGAGCATCCGCTCCTCCTCGACACTGAACCGACGCTGTACTCCGTTAACCTTTAATGTAACGTTCTTCAAGTTTACCTCCCTGAAGGTAACTAAGTGTTATGTCAAGTGGATTATTTTACCCTGAAGACCAGCCCCTCGGTGGCATCAACCCGGAGTTTTTCGCCTTCTTGGATAGTCATCGTGCCATTACCCGTGTTGGATACCAAGGGGATATCATATTCCCGGCTGTGAATGCAGGCATGGCTGAGGGAGCCGCCACCGTTAGTAACTATCCCTTTAACCAGTGGCAGCACTGGAGTCCACCCCGAAGACATAGACGGGCAAACCAGGATATCGCCTGGTTGCACTGCAAAAACATCCTCGTTGGATACCACCAGGTGTGCCCTACCCTCGACAGTACCGGCGGGACTGCCGCAGTTGCCAAATAAGATAGCGCCGGTTTCCGGCCTGGGGATAGCGTGCTCTCCAGCCACAACCTTAGAAACTATAGCGTCGTGAACCGCCGCCTGATGCTTATTTATAAACTCTGGCGTTAACGACCTATCGGAATAAATAGGCGGCCGCGACCGATACTCCTTCTGCGCTGTCCAAACCTTCTTTCGTTCCTCAACAAGGTCCTTGACCTCGTATGAATCGGGGTAGTTAATGAACAGCTCCAGCTCATCAGGGATGAAGAAGAACATGTCATCGGGAGCTCCGATAGTGCCAAACTTTACCAGTCTTTCCCCAATCTTCCTCGTCACGTAGCGGAAGGTGGTAAGGCACCCCTGCTCCCATGCCACGTCATGAGTCTCGCTGAAAGAGCTTGTCCTCTGGCTCACGCTAAGCAGTGCCAGGAACCAGTCCATATCGGGATATTTGGCCGCCTTCACCTTGTCAATCAGCTCACGGGTCAGCTCTTCCCGCTCCTTGACCAACCTAGGCCTGATACCATCAAGGGGGAAGGGGGCATTAACGTCGCCTGATAGCTTAAGGTATTGCTGAATGTGAGCGATAGCCGGCGTTGGGTCTTCCCACCATGAAGGCACAATAAATTCCATCATCCGCGGCGACCGCCAGCCATAGCCCTTCACCAGTAGAAAATCATTAAGGTCATTCTCCAACCATTTCTTACCCGTCGGCGTCTTTTTCAGGGCGGGGATGACCTCTGAGGCAGGATTCTTCTTGAAGATATCATCAATCTTAAGCTCTATGGCGCGGCTGCGCAGCTCCCATAGCGCCTTATCCTGTACAAAAAGGTCATTATCATAGCCGCGTATTATCTTATGCCAGGTGGGGGTAAACTCCTTTACCCCACCGTATTCCGCAGCAATCTCGGTGCAGCGCCAGTATGCCTCATACATGGGATACATCATGTAGAAATGAGTTTCCCAGAACCGGTAGAGAAGCTGTATCGCCTCTCTAAATATCTTGTACAACTCGTACTGAGTTGCCTTTTCGTAATCAAAGGTCCTGAGTTTATTACACCACTCTACCAGTTCTTTCTCCATACTCTTGTAAAGCTTGTCCCACTCCGGGGTATACTTTTCAACGATGAACTTCTTGAAGTTCTTCTCCCTTTCTTTAATCTCAGCCTCGTCGCTAATCCTGAGGGCGCCGGCCAGGGCACACCCCTCTATATTGCGAACCTCACTCCCCCTGATAGTAGGTATCCATGTCTCATTGACGCCATATATGAGGCCGTGTGCCAAGGGATAATTCCAGTGCCAGCCAAAAAGTGGGGTCCATGCCGGGTAGCTGTGGCCAAAGTTCATGAACCACATCGGGTATTTCTTCAGGTCCCTTTGCGGCATGAACTCTCTAGTATACAAATTCCACGTCCAGGGCATCTCTTTCTCCTTCCTAATCTTTTACTTGCGCAATACGCCATTATAACACAGCGTCCTTAGTTTGAGTAGATTATTCACCCCCTCTTCTAGTTCACCCGCCTGGCACCATTAATCATTAATGATTGACCGCTAACAAAGTCGCTATCATCGCTGGCAAAGAAGATAACAGCGCCAACTATGTCCTCGGGTTTCCCGAAACGCCCCATGGGGACGGAACTGGCGTCCATCTTTTCCATATTGACGTAACTTCTGGTCGCCGGGGTATCGATAACACCAGGAACTACCACATTAACACAGATGTTATATTGCCCCAGCTCTCCGGCAAGAACCCTGGTGATGCCAATAACGGCGGCTTTAGCCGCAGTATAGTGAATCAG
>Ga0315280_10011370_pt1 | contig 10946 bp, 6 predicted proteins | sample YL17G06_40_MG_FD_203697 | JGI IMG/M metagenome (GOLD analysis project Ga0315280, IMG submission 203697) | Sediment microbial communities from Yellowstone Lake, YNP, Wyoming, USA - YL17G06_40 | ecosystem: Environmental > Aquatic > Freshwater > Lake > Sediment | place: USA: Wyoming | collected... | reverse complement strand
TGATCAGCCGGTTTCCGCTCCACATCCAGGCCGACAGCGTGCAGATCGTGCCGCTGGAGAAGCTGTTCCTCAGGGAGCGACCTTGATCACCACCGCGGTCACGTCGTCGGCCGGCTTCCGCGACTCGGAAAACTCGAGAACGGCCCAGTAGAGGGCCTCGATGATCTCCCCGGCCGCTTGTCCCCGGTGGGCGCGAACGACCTCCAGGGCCCGCCCGGTGCCGAAGTAGTCTCCGGTGGGCGATCGGGCCTCGAGGATTCCGTCGGTGATCAGGAGGACTAGGTCCCCGGGCTCCAGCATCACGGGATCGCCGGGCGGAAAATCGACGTCCGGCCAAATGCCCAAGGGAACCGAGGTGCTCTCCAGGCAGGCCTTCACGCTCCCCGAAGCGTCCAGGATGTAGCCCGCGGGGTGGCCCGCGCTGGCGTACACGAACGCCCGCGTCCGCGGGTCGAGCCGCCCCAAGAGGAGGGTCACGAACTGGTCGTCCCCCGTCTCCCGCACGAGGCTGGCGTTGGCCAGCGCGAGGATCTCCCCGGCGTCGGTAAACGTCTGCGCGAGCGAGCGGAGGTGGGCGTGGGTGGACGCCATCAACAGTGCGGGCCCCAGTCCGTGCCCCGACACGTCCCCGATGGCAAACCCCGCCGAGCCGTCCCGCATGGCGAGGTAGTCGAACGTGTCCCCGCCGGTGAACTCCGCCGGGTAGGAGGCCCCGGCGACCTCGAAGCCGGACAGGACGGGGGTCTGGCCCGGCAAAATGTGCCGCTGGATCCGCTGCGCGGCGACCAGTTGGATCTCGTTCTCCCGCATAATGGCCTCGGCCCGCTTCCACTCCGTCACGTCGCGGATCGAGGCGTAGACCAGGACCCCTTCGTCCGTCTCGATGGGGCTCAAGGCGATCTCGGCGGGAAACTCGCTGCCGTCCTTGCGGCGGCCGTACAGGCCGGTCCGCGTGCCCATCGCCCGCACCCGCGGATTTGTCGCGTACTCGCCGCGCTGCGCCACGTGCTTGTCGCGGAACCGCTCCGGCGCGAGCACCTCCACGGGCTGCCCGAGCAGCTCCTCCCGGGCATAGCCGAACATCTTCTCCGTCTGCGCGTTGACGAGGACGATCTTGCCCTGGTCGTCGACAACCACCGTCGCATCCGGAGCCGACTCCACGACGCGGCGAAACCGCTCCTCCACCAGCTTCCGCTCGGTGACGTCTTCGACCAGGCCGTCGTAGCGGACCAGCCCGCCCGCCGCGTCCCGGTGGAGCACGATCGTGTCCCGCACCCAGCGGGTCCGGCCGTCGCGGTGGACAATCCGGTGCTCCAGCGGCCGCACGTCCTGGTTGGCAAGCACCTCCTCCGCGTGCTGCCGCACCGTCTCCCGGTCGTCCGGGTGCACCATGCGGATCCAGAGATAAGGATCGGACAGGTAATCCTCGGGCGCATAGCCGGTTGTCGCCAGGCAACCTTCGCTGTGCCAGGTCGCGACCGCCCGGCCATCGCGGACCTCCACCAGATAGCGGTAGCTGGTCACTGCCTCCAAGAGCCGACGGTAACGCTCCTGGCTCTCGCGCAAGGCCCCGTCAAGCTCCTTAAGCTTCGTGATGTCCCTGGCCACCGCGTAGATCCGCTTGGCGCCGTCCTGCGGCAGCGCTGTCCAGGCGAGCCAGCGATACGAGCCGTCCTTGCAGCAATAACGGTTCTCGAGGCGGATCGTCGGCCGTCCTTGCACCAGCCGGCGCAGCTCCTCCTCCGTCTTTTCCCGGTCCTCGGGATGGACGAACTCGATGAACGGACGGGCAAGAAGCTCGGGGATGCTGTAGCCCAGGATCCGCTGGAAGGCCGGGTTCACCTTCTTGAAATATCCATCCGCGCCGGCAATGCAGAGCATGTCCAGCGAAAGCATGAACAGTGCGCTGGCATCCGCATCCGCCGGGGGCTCCGCCCGGGGGTCGTAGACGCCGTCAGACGGGAATGCCATTGCAGATGCCGTCTCGTCCGACACGCTGATCTCCGCCCGATCCGCACTACCAAGGGACGCGAAGCGGTCGGCGAGGGTCCCTGCCCCTCCTCCATCCCGCTCACGGTCGATGCAGAAAACTATAAGCGCGACCCGCCGACACGGGTATCCCCTCGTATAACGTCCTGCCCTGGGGCGGAGGTTCTCGATTTACAGGCGCTCATGAGCGGCCTTTTCGTGGCTGTCCGGAAAGTACGTTCCATCGGTCCCCTCTCCCTCTGGGAGAGGGTTAGGGTGAGGGTGATTCGCAAGCAAGACGACTTCCTCACTTTCCCAGCTCCGCCATGCCCTCAGCCCGGCCCCCCCAAAGGGGGAGGGGAGCTTTCCGGACAGCCCCTGAGCAGTGTGACCACATTTTGCACTTTACACTTGTCACTTTGCACCCTACTCAAACAACCCATGCTAGCCAGTTTGCCTAGCCGCTCGGTCCTAATCTAATACAATACGCAGGCTACATCGAAGGACCTATCGCGCCCGGCCCCGTTTTCCAGCTATGTTCCCCGTGGCAGTCGGCGGCTATCATGGTCCGCAGACACCTTATTCGTCCGGCGGAAGCTGTACCTGCGGAGCAGTGCCATGCCGTGCGCGGTCAATCGCCGTCGCTTTCTCCAGACTGCCGGCGCCCTAGGTCTGGCCGGGGCCGTAACGCCGGGCTCAGCCCCAACTTTGCTCGCCGGGGAAGGCAAGCCGGGCCGCGATCCAGCGCTGGTGCGCCGCGAGAATCAGCAGTCCGGCTCCCCCGACTGGCAGTTGACCTATGTCCGGCTGGACACTCCGACCGGCTATCGCTCGCCGGGAATCGAGGGGTACTGCTCCCGGCAGTCGGTAGCGGCCGGGGAGACGATTGACTTCATGGTCAGCACGGACCCCCCGACGGACTTCGTGATCGAAGTCTTCCGGATGGGCTACTACGGGGGCCGCGGTGCCCGGCGGATGGTCCGGCTCGGGCCCCTCCGCGGCAAGATCCAGCCCCTGCCCGAGATCGGCCCACGGCGGCTGCGAGAGTGCCGCTGGGAGCCCGCGACCCGGTTGACAATCCCCGCCGACTGGCCAAGCGGTGTCTACCTGGGGCGGCTGTCGCGGGTCCCGGCCGACGGCGTGACCGATCCCTGGCAAAGCTACACGGTGTTCGTCGTCCGCGACGACCGGCCCGCCGACGTCCTCGTCCAGTGCTCCGACAACACCTGGCAGGCCTACAACCGCTGGCCCGACCGCTTCTCGCTCTACGACGACGGCAGCCGGCAAGATTGGACCTCGCTGGCGGGGATCGACGTGAGCTTCGATCGCCCCTACGGGAAGTACCGGCAGATCTACGAGAACCCGCAGTCGGTGGGCTCCGGCGAGTTCCTCTGCTGGGAGTTCCCGCTTTGCTATTGGCTGGAGCAGCACGGCTACGACGTGACCTACTGTTCCCAGGCCGACGTCCTCGCGCCCGACCGCGGCCGCAAGTGCAAGGCGTTCATCAGCGTCGGCCACGACGAGTATTGGGACCTGCGGGCGTACGAGAGCGTCAAAGCAATGGTCGCGTCGGGGGTGAGCGTGCTGTTTCTGTCGGGGAACACGCTGTGCTGGGTGACGCCTTTTCGGGCGGCCGGCGACGGCCGGCCCAACCGGATCATTACCCGGGCCGCCCCCTACAAGGGGCTGACCATGGGAGATCAGCCGGTCAAGGACTCGTTCCCCTCCGTCGGCCCTGACGAAGGGCTGCTTTTGGGGGCACGGAACGTGCTGCCGGTCAACGGGGGCGGCGACTGGATCGTCACCCGCCCCGATCACTGGATGTTCGCAGGGACCGGGATGAAGAAAGGGGATCGGATCCCGGGCCTGGTCGGTTGGGAGTTTCACCGCATGCCGGCTGAGATTCCCGGCTTGGAGGTGGTGGCGGAGGGCAAGGCGCTCCACGGCGGGACGACGCCCGTGGATTGGGCGGCCACGATCTACCCGACCGCCAAGGGCGGCTTCGTCTTCAACGCCTCGACGATTTTCTGGGCCCAGGGCCTGAGCAGCCCGCCGGGGCACATGCTCCCCTGGTCGCACGGCGCTCGGCCCCACGGCCCCGACGACCGCGTCCAGCGGATCACCCACAATCTCCTTCGCCGGGCACTCGGCTGACCGGCTGCTCCCGGCAATCATCCGGCGTACTTCGCCAACGCTTTGGCCGCAGGCAAGACCTCGACGGTCTGGATGGCAAGCAACCTTTCGATCGCGCGGTCGATGGCTTTCTCGCAGTTGCCCGGTCCGAAGCTGGTGCAGGTCAGCTTCGTCTGCCCCTTGTGCGGCAGTTGAAGACCGACTGCTTGGCGTCGAAGCCTTCCAGCTTGTCGGCGAACACGTCGAGGCAGCGGCGGATCAAGTCCTTCCCCTCCTCGAAGGAGACCTTCTGCAAGTTCTCGTGGCGATAGCCGTGGGGCATGATCTCGTGGCCCCGCTTCTTCAGCTCGTTCCAGAGCTGGAAGTCGCCCAGCGGGGACTTCTTGATGTAGGCGTCTTGGGGGAGCCCGGCGGCAACCACGTTGAGGCAGGCCGAGAGCTTGTGCTTCTCGCAGATTGCGGCGGTGCGGAGGAAGGACTTCTTGAACCCATCGTCGAAGCTCAGCGTGACGATGTGTTTCTTCGCGGAGTCCGGTGTTCCGGCATCCGTGGAAGCGTCGAACGGCAGCCCGCCGGTGGCTGTCGTCGCCGCTGCGGCGAGGAACTGCCGCCTATCCATTGTCGTCATAGGAGCTTCCCTTGGCATCCTGCGATCACAAGGCATCCGTTCACTCTTTCTCCACCACGTCGTAGACCCGCACGTAGTCGACGAGGAACTTGTCGGGGAGCTTCGCCTTGGCGATGTCCCCGCCCCAGTTGCCCACTTCGTCGCTCAGCTTGACGTACAGCGGCACCTGGCAGACCCCGCCCGCTTTGGTCCGCCACATTTCCTTCCCATCGACGTAGAAGGCGTACTGGTCGGGAAGCCAGAGGAGTGCGAAGGTATGGAAGCCCGTCATCACTCCGGGCACTTCGACCACCTTCCCCTGGGACTTGTGGGCCTTGCCGTAGCCGTCCCAATGCAGGGCGTAGTTGATCCGGTTGTCGAGCCACGGTTTCTCCATGATGTCGATCTCGGTGCCATCCCGCCCTTCGTTGCCCACCTTGCGCACGCTGGCGTTGTAGAGCCAGAAGGCCGACCAGTGGCCCGGCTGCTTCTGAAGCCGGATGCGGGCCACGTAGTAGGCGAAGGCGTGCTCGAACTTGCCTCGGGTCCGCACGCAGCCGTCGATGTACTTGCCGTTCTCCTTGAGCGTGCTGATGACCAGGTGGCCCTCGCCATCCAGGGAGACTGCTTTTCGCATCCACCAGGCGTCACGGCGTTTCCCCTCGGGCGGGATTTCCCACTTGCTCTCGTCCAGCTTCGTGCCCTCAAATTCGTCGTGCCAGACCAGTTTCCATGCTTTGCCCTGGGGAGCGGGCGGCAAGTCGTCCTTGGGGGAAGGTTGCTGGGCGAGGGCTGCCGAAGTGAGAGACGAGACGACAAACACCGGGATGCCTACCAGGAAGCGCTTCATGGTTCGATCCTCCAATCTGAGGGCATGGCTTGGACCTGCTCCCTTTGCCGGTGCGGCGCTCAAAGTTCCTTGGTGATTCCCGGGATCGGCGCGGGGTAGAGCCCGTCGGGCCCGGCCTTGAGCGGGGCGGGGCTGTCGAAGGTCATCCCATCGATGTCCTTGACGTAGGCGAAGTCCGACTTGAGGGCCTCATCCCAGGCGACATAGGCCCCGCTGTGGGCCGCCGCGCGGCCCATGATCGCCGCGAAGTTGGCTTCGGCCGCCCGCCGCGCCTCGTTGTGCCGCTTGTCCTGACGGATCGCGTCCAGGAGCACCTGCCATTCGACGTGGTACGGGTTGGGCTCGGCCTGGCCTTGCCGCCAGACGAGGTTCTCCGCGGTCATCCGCTGGTTCTTGAATAGCCGCGTGTTGGGCGTGCCGAGGTCGGTCATCAGGATCGCGGAGCCCTTGGTGCCGTGGGCGTAGTCGGCGTACTCGTTCCAGCAGCCCGCCATGTGCCGCGAGAAGGCGAACAGCTTGGTGCCGTCGGCGAAGGTGAACTCGACGGCGTAATGGTCGAAGAGGTTGCCCGCCTCCGGGTAGCACCGCCCGCCCATCGCCTGGGCCGCGACCGGCCAGGCGTTCTTGGCCCAGCAGGCCACGTCGATGTTGTGGCAGTGCCAGTCGATCAGAAAGCCCGCGCTGGTCCAGTTGAAGCAGGGGGCGTGGCGGAGCTGGAACACGAGCTCGTTGGTGCCCGGGGGGAGGCGGGGGCAGTGGACCGGCCCGTGCACCCGGTAGATCCGCAGCGTGTGCAGCTCGCCGATCGCCCCGTCGTGGATCCGTTGGATCACCTCCTGCCGCGCCTTGGAGTGGCGCCACATGAACCCCACGCCCACCTTGAGGTTCTTCTTCTCCGAGGCTTCGGCGGCCTTGAGCAGCCGGCGGGTGGCCGGGGCGTCCACCGCGAACGACTTCTCCATGAAGACGTTGACCCCCTTATTGACGGCGTACTCGAAGTGCAAAGGTCGGAAGGCGGCGTGGGTGGTGAGCATCGCCACGTCCCCCGGACCCAGGCAATCGATCGCCTTCTTGTAGGCGTCGAAGCCGACGAAGCACCGCTCGGGCGTGACGTCGACCCTGTCCTTGAAGGGCTGCCGGAGCTCCTTCAGCTTGTTCTGCAAGCGATCCTCGAACAAGTCGGCCATCGCCACCAGCTTGACCGGGCCGCCGGTGGTGGAAAAGGCGTCGGCCACCGCGCCGCCGCCGCGGCCGCCGCAGCCCACCAGGGCCAGCTTGATCGTGTTGTCGCCGGCGGCGTGGCAGCGGGGAACGGTCACGCCCGCCAGCGCCGAGGCGGCCAGCGCGCCCCCGGTGCGTTTGAGGAAATCGCGGCGCGAATTGGCGCGATCGGACCTGGTCGGATGTGTTGCGCTCATGAGTCACTCCTTCTCGGCGATCGAAATCATTGGGAAGAACAGGACAAGCCTCGATTCCGCAATTTCGCAAGGTCGCGTGGTGGCCGAGCCCCTCACTGCCGCATTCTACCTCGTCCGGCCCGAAGCGCGAAGCTTCACGTCCCCCGGACTGGTGCGGAACGTCAACGGCGAACAGCCGATCTCCCGGTGAAACACCGTGGCGAAGTACTGGCTGGAAGAGAAGCCCACGCTCAGCCCGATCTGGGTCACGGTCCGCTCCGGCTGCTCGACGAGCAACCGGGCAGCCTGCTTGACCCGGCAGTGGTTGAGGTGCTTGTTGGGAGTCATGTTGTACAGCCGCTTGGAGAGCCGGGTGAACTGCGGCGTGCTCAGGCCGCAGCGCCGCGCCATCTGCGTCACCGTCCAGGGCTCCCCCAATTGCTCGAGGTTGTGGGTCAGCTCGCTCCAGAAGAGCTCCACGGTCCGCTGCGTGCTTCCCAGGGATTCGTCGAGGCGGACCTCCTTGCGGCGGAACAACTCCAGGACGCGGACCAACAGCTCGTTGAGATACGCGGCCAAGAGCGAGGCGTTGCTCCCCGAGCCGTCCGTCTCGACCGCGCGGCCGATCCGCTCGAAGCAGCGCTGGACGTCGCTCGTGGCCTGCCAGACGACCTGCTCGCTGTGGCGGATGAAGCGGGTGATCTCCTTGCGATCGCCGGGGGTGAGCACGACCCACGAGGGCCAGGTCCACGCCTGGTGCGGACGGCGGACGCCCACGTCGAGAACCAGGAAATGCAGCCGGCTGGCGGCCACGTGGGGACCGCCCACGCGGTGCGGCTGCCAGGGCCGGGCAATGGTCAGGTCTCCGGCGGTCAGGTGATGCTCCTGCTCGTCGCAGGCATAGACCAGCGAGCCGGTCTCGAGGAACGTCAGCTCGATCCCCTCGTTGCGGTGCCAGTCCAGGCCCCACTGCTGGTTGTGCTTGGCGTCCCAGAAGCCGATCAGGCAGAGACCGGCAAGGGCGGTCTCCGGCAGGGGGCGGCCGGGATAATGGCCGCGGCTGAGCGCCTCGTAGCGGATCTGGCCCGATTCCATGGCGTGGGTCACCGGCCGGCAGGTGTCGGCCTGGTAGGTGCTCCCGTGCGCCTGGTACAGCGGGGGGAGCTTGGAGAACTTCCTCTGCAAAGCCGCTCTCCCGTTCATGGCTCGGGACTCCTGCCGCCCAACGAACTTGCCGGGGACTGTCCCCCTCGCACCACGGCGCGGCTCTCCAGAATACCACGCGGCCCGCCGGCAGGGAATCCCGCCGGAACGAAAGAAATCGCGTGCGGGGACCCTGCCGGATTGTCCAATTCCCGGGCGGCGTTGCCTAACTCGTCGTGCCGGCGGCGAGCCGGCATTCTCGCTCCTCGTCCAGGGCCTCCCGCACCGAGCACAACAGGGTGCCGGGGTCGAACGGTTTTTCGATCAGCCGCAGGTCTTCCTGAAGGATGAACTTGGACTGGTTGGTCCCGGGATCGTAGCCGCTGACGAAGATGACTTTCGCCTCCGGATGCTCGGCGGCGATCCGGCGGTAGACTTCGTAGCCGGTGAGCTTGGGCATGATGACGTCCAGCAGCACCAGGGAGATGGCACGGCGGTGTTTCTCGAAGACGCGGAGGGCCTCCTCGCCGTCGCGCGCCGTAAGGACCTCGTAGCCTCCCGACTCCAAAATGCGGACCACAATGTCGCGCACCAGCGGTTCGTCCTCGGCCACAAGGATCGTCTCCCGTCCGCCCGGAGCGGCCGTGGGCTCTTCCGGGAGGTCGTCCTCCGCATTCTGGCTGCCCATCGGCAAATAGACCTTGAAGGTCGTCCCCTTGCCCGGCTCGCTGTAGACGTGAATCGCCCCCTTGTGCTGCTGCACGACGCCATACACCATGGGCAGGCCGAGGCCCGTGCCCTTGCCGACCTCCTTGGTCGTGAAGAACGGCTCGAAGAGGTGCCGCTGCACTTCCGCCGACATCCCGCAGCCGGTGTCGGTGATCGTGAAGACCACGTGGCGTCCCGGCTCGATCTGGAAGCGGGGTTCCCAGAGGGATTCGCTGAGCGTGACGACGTGGGTCTTGAGCTGGAGCGTCCCGCCGTTGGGCATCGCGTCGCGGGCATTGAGGCACAGGTTCAGCAGGGCCCGCTGGAGCTCGCCCGGATCGGCGTGCACCGTTCCCGCGTCGCCCGCCAGGGCCAGCTCCAGCGCAATGTGCTCGCCGATGATCGGGCGGAGCATCTTGGCCAGATCGGCGACCACTTGGTTGGGGTCGAGATCCGTGGGGCGGAGGACGTGGCGGCGGCTGAAGCCCAAAAGCTGGCGGGTGAGCGCCGCCGCCCTGTCCGCGGCCTTGAGAATCTCCTGGAGGTCCTGGCGCCGCTGTTCTTGGGGGGAAAGGCCCTCCATGGCGCAGTTGGCGTAGCCGCTGATGGCCTGTAGGAGGTTGTTGAACTCGTGGGCGATTCCGCCCGCCAGTTGGCCGACGGCCTCCATCTTGTGCGCCTGGCGCAGCTCCTCGGCGTTGTTCCGCAGGGCTTCGGCCGCTTTCTTCTGTTCGGTCAAATCGATGCCGATCCCGATCAGAAATGCGCCCCCTTCGCCGTCCATCCGCTTGCCGGTGAGGAGGAAAGTCCGCGGCGCGCCGTCCTTCGCCAGGACGCCTGCCTCCGCCTCCGCATAGCCCCGTTGGAACATCTCCGCCATGGCCCCCGCGATCCGCTGGCGATCCTCTTCGCAGATGAACGCAAGCACGTCCTTCTGCCACAACTCCTCGGAGGAGAGGCCGGTCACTTCTTCCAGGGCCCGGTTGACCCGAAGGAAACGTCCTCGGCCGTCCAGGAGGTAGAAGGGGTTGGGGAGGCTGGCGATGATGATGTCCGAGAAGGTCTTCGCCTCCTGGAGCGCCTCCTCCGCCTTCTTCCGCTCGGTGATGTCTTCCACCAGGCCGTCGTAGCGATCGAAGACGCCCGCCTCGTTGTGGTGGCGGACGAGCGTATCGCGGACCCAGCGAACCGTTCCATCTTTGTGGACGATCCGGTGTTCGATGGGCGGGACGTCGTGGCCGGCCAGCACGGCCGCCACGTGCTCGGAGATCAGTGCCCGATCGTCCGGGGGGATCATGGAAAACCAGAGGTTCAAGTCGGAGGCGAACTCTTCCGGGGCATAGCCCGTGGCCGCCAGGCATCCCAAGCCGTGCCTGGTCGACACCGGCGCTCCGTTTTCCAGCCTGACGGAATAGACGTAGGTGGTGACCGCTTCGAGCAACTGCCGGTAGCGGTGCTCGCTCTGGCGGAACGTGTACTCGGCCCGCTTGCGGTCGACGATCTCCCCGCGGAGCTGGGCGTTGACGCTGCGGAGTTCGGCCGTTCGCCGTGCGACGATCGTCTCCAGTTCGTCGCGGGCCCCGCGCAGTTCTTGCTCGGCCTTGTAGCGCAAGCGGACCTGGCGCTCCAGCCGGCGCCCTCCCAGGACGACTCCCAGCAGCCCCAGGACCCACAGCACGGCGTCGCCGGCCAGGGTGTACGTCTCTTCTTTCTGGCCCGCGGCGTAAATCGGCGCCAGGGGAACCGCGACGCCGATCCCGCCGAGCATGTCCCCCGCTTTGTAGCCGTGTTTTGCATGGCACGGGAGGCAGCCGTCTTCCGCCCGCAGGGGCCGCATCAGCCGCAGGTAGGGTTGGCCGTCGAGGCCCTCGATCCCGGCAACCTCCGGGCTCCCCCGCTCCAATTCGCGCAGGGCTTCCTCTTCCCACGAATCAGGCGCGCTTCCCAATTGCGGAGTCCGAAGGCTCGTGGCGCGGCTTCGCAGGCCGCCTTCTCCCAGCGCAAGCCCGCTCATCTCGCGGAACACGTGGTCCGGGTCCACGGAAGTCGACTGGAGGTCGGGCGGGGGGACCGAATTCCCCTCCACGGCGAGCGACCGGTAGGCAAGAACAGGCTCGCTCTTCCTCGCCGGCGCGTACAG
>Ga0315280_10011369_pt1 | contig 10946 bp, 8 predicted proteins | sample YL17G06_40_MG_FD_203697 | JGI IMG/M metagenome (GOLD analysis project Ga0315280, IMG submission 203697) | Sediment microbial communities from Yellowstone Lake, YNP, Wyoming, USA - YL17G06_40 | ecosystem: Environmental > Aquatic > Freshwater > Lake > Sediment | place: USA: Wyoming | collected... | reverse complement strand
CTTCTGGGAAGGCGCCTGCGTGGTGGCGGGGCATCAGTTTCTGGCATTGCACGGCGAGTGTGGGTTTGTGGATGGCGAAGGAAATCCGAATCCGCATTATGCGTCGGCGGATGAGCGCATCAAAGCCTTTGCGAGAATCGGCGCGGCGGTGATGCAGCGATATCACGAAGCGTGCGGAGGGAATCAGGTCTCAAGCCCCAAATCTCGGATTTCAGATTGACGACCTGAGGAAGGCACTTTGACCAACATGACCACAACGAGCGTCTGGCCCACTTTCCTCTCAAGCGACGATCCCCTCGACGTGATTGTCAAGCTGTCGCGTTTCTTCGGTTCCGACCCGTCCATTGTGCTCGCCGGCGGCGGCAACACTTCGTGCAAGATCGATGACTTCCTGTATGTGAAAGGCAGCGGGACTGCGCTGGCAACGATGACGCGCGATGGCTTTGTGAAGATGGATCGCAAGAAGCTGAGCGAGCTGGCCAACGCGACGCTAAACGAAGATCCCAAAGCGCGTGAGGCGCAATACAGGGAATTGATCAGCAGTGCACGATGCGAGCCGGAGAAGGGCCAGCGCCCGTCGGTCGAGGTGTTGCTGCATCACCTCGTCCCGGCCAGGTACGTCGTGCACAGCCACGCGACGATCGCGAACACGCTGACTTGTCAGACCGGCGGCCAAGCGCTGGCCGAGCAGATCTTCGGGGACGACATCGTGTGGGTGCCGTATGTCGACCCCGGGTGCATCCTCGCCCAGACGTTGAAGCAGGCGCTCGAAGACTACCGTGCACGCACGGGTCGCGAGCTGGCGAAGGCGATCCTGATGGCGAACCACGGCCTGATCGTCGCTGGCGACGACCCGTCAGCGATCCGCGCCAACACCGATGAGATTCTGCAGAAGATCGCTGCGCGGCTTGGTGATGACTGGCAGACGAAATCGATTGGCAGAGTCACGCGCGTCGGCGACGCAAACGGGTTCGTGCGAAGGATCGGTCCCGCGTTGCGCGCTCTGCTCGCCGAAGATCCCGGCGGGCCGTTGAAAGTGGTTACCTTCGACGATTCGGACATCGCACTCGGCCTGATCGGGACCGAAGCCGGCAAAGCGATGGCGTGTGCCGGACCGATGACGCCCGATCAGATCGTATACTGCAACAGTTTTCCCCTGTGGTTCAAACCAAGAGACGGTAAAGACGAGGACGCGCTAATCTCGCGTTTGCGCGACGCGATCGATCAGCACGCCAGGGAAACCCGCTTTCCGCCCAAGGTGGTGCTGGTACAGGATGTAGGCCTGTTTGCTGCTGGCGACGATTTCAAAATGGCCAACACCGCGCGCGAAGTGTACCTCGACGCGATCAAGGTGATGGCCGGCGCGACGCGCCTGGGTGGCGGTTCCGGGGGCGTTAGTTACCTGACGGATCGCCAGCGCCTTTTCATCGAAAACTGGGAATTCGAGGTGTACCGCAAGAAAGTCGCCGCGGCGAGCGCCGAAGCAGCCGGTCGCCTGAAGGGTAAGATCGCCATCGTGACCGGGGCCGCTCAGGGTTTCGGTCTTGAGATCGCTCAAAGTGTCGCCGCCGAGGGCGCTCACGTCGTGCTGACCGATATCAACGAGCAGGGCGCGGCCACCGCTGCCCATGACCTGCGTGAGGTGCACGGCATCGGTCGCGTGATCAGCCTGCCGATCAACGTCACCGACGGTGGGGCGATCGCGGAGTGCATCGATCAAGTCGTACGTACCTACGGCGGATTTGACCTGTTCATTTCAAACGCGGGCGTGTTGAAAGCCGAATCCGTCAAGACACAATCCGAAAAGGATTTCGAATTCGTTACGGATGTGAACTACAAGGGTTATTTCCGGTGTGTTCAAAAAGCCGCGCCGATTCTCGCCACCCAGCACAGGGCAGACCCAGCCTACATGAGCGACATCATCCAAATCAATTCGAAGTCGGGTCTTGTCGGTTCCAGCCGCAACGCGGCGTACGCGGGTAGCAAGTTCGGCGGGATTGGTCTGACTCAGTCGTTCGCGCTGGAACTCGTCGCCGACGGCATCAAGGTCAATTCCATCTGCCCCGGCAATTTCTTCGACGGCCCGTTATGGTCCGACCCGGAAAACGGTTTGTTCGTACAGTACCTGCGAACCGGCAAGGTGCCGGGCGCGAAAACCATCGAGGACGTGCGTCGCGCCTACGAAGCCAAAGTGCCGATGGGTCGCGGCTGCACGACGGCGGACGTGATGAAAGCGATCTTCTATCTGATCGAGCAGCAATACGAAACAGGTCAGGCCCTGCCTGTGACGGGCGGGCAGATTATGTTGAGTTGAAGAGTGAGCCACGGTATCCGCGGTCAGAAACACGGGGTGTCAATGACATGACCGCAACACTTCCTGAAACCCAACACGCGGTCCAGCTCGTTGGTCCGGGCGCGTTGAAATTGAACACATCGAAACCGGTGCCGACGCCCGGGCCGCATGAGATTCTGGTGAAGGTCGAGGCCGTTGGGTTGTGCTTTTCCGATTTGAAGCTGCTCAAACAGTTCGACAAGCACGCGCGCAAGACCGAGATCGTCGGCGGAATCGAGCCGGAGGTTCTGAAAGGTATGCAAAGCTACCTGCCCGGCAGCTTGCCCACGGTGCCGGGACACGAAGTGGTCTGCCGGGTCGTTGCCGTCGGTGATCAGGTGAAACATCACAAGGTTGGCCAGCGCTGCCTCGTGCAGGCCGACTACCGCCAGTTGCCCACGGCGGGCGGTTCCAACGCGGCGTTTGGATACAACTTTGAGGGCGGCTTGCAGGAATACGCGTTGCTCGACGAGCGCGTGGTCATCACGCCGGGTGGGGATCGTTTTCTGATTCCGGCGGGCGAGGACAAAAGCGCCTCGGCGGTGGCGCTGGTCGAACCGTGGGCGTGCGTCGAGGCTTCCTACGCCACCCGCGAACGAAACACCGTCAAGGCCGGCAGCAGGTTGCTGGTCGTCGCGGCCGACGGGCGCGGGGCGAAAGGCGTGACCGAGTGCTTTTCGCCGGACGGCGAACCGGCGGAGGTGCAGACGTTTTCGGCGAGTAAAGTCGCTGATCTTCCCGACGAAAGCTTCGACGACATCGTCTACTTCGGCTCCGACAAGGCAACCATCGACGTGCTCAATGACAAACTCGCGGCCGGCGGCATTATCAACATCGTGCTCGGCGGCCGGAGAATCGGCCAGCTCGTGTCGGTCGGCGTCGGGCGCGTTCACTACGGCATGACACGCTGGGTCGGTACGGCGGGGGACCATGCGGCCGAGTCGTACCAACACATCCCCGCCACCGGCGAGATTCGCGAAAACGACAGAATCCTCGTCGTCGGTGCTGGTGGGCCGATGGGTGAGATGCACGTGATTCGCAACATTTGTCTTGGCCTCTCGGGCCTGAGTGTCGTCGGTACGGATCTCGACGATCGGCGAATCGAGGCGCTGCGGCGCAAGGCTGAGCCGATGGCGAAGACAAACGATGTGGCATTGCGGTTGGTCAATCCGCACATCGAGCAACTCAACGAAACGTTCACCTATTCTGTGTTGATGGCACCGGTGGGGGCGCTCGTCGCCGACGCGATTCAGAAGGCCGACGATGGCGCGATCATCAACATCTTCGCCGGCATACCTGCGCCAACGAAACACGATCTCGACCTCGATGCGTACATCGAAAAGCGCTGCTTCATGTTTGGCACCAGCGGTTCAACCATAGAGGATATGCGCATCGTGCTCAGGAAGGTCGAGCGCGATCAACTCGACACAAACGCATCGGTGGACGCGATCAGTGGCATGTCGGGGGCCACGGACGGCATCGCCGCAGTGGAAAACCGCTCGCTGGCTGGAAAAATCATCGTCTACCCGATGTTGCACGACGTTGGCCTCATTCCGCTGGCCGAGTTGCACAGACATTTCCCCACCGTTGCCGAGAAACTCGACGACGGCAAATGGACCCGCGAAGCCGAACGAGAACTGCTGCGCGTTGCGGGAGGGAATCGTTAATGGACTCGGTATGCCAGTTCGATTCGACTGATCGTCCAAAAATGTCGCGCGGGGGAAAAACGTTCCTCGGTTTCGGCTTCGGGCCGATCCAAAGCGCGCTTTTTCTCTACGAGGCGTATTGCTCGGGCAATTTCGATCGTTATGTGATCGCGGAGGTCGATGCGAGACTTGTCGGCGCCGCGCGCGCAGCCGGGGGACGGTATGCGATCAACATTGCGCATCCTGATCGCATTGAAAAGGTGGTGGTCGACGGTGTGCGCTTGTGTGATCCCGCCGAGGAATCAGACCGCAATGAATTGGTGGAAGCGATCGCCGCCGCGGATGAAATGGCCACGGCGCTGCCCAGTGTGCGGTTCTACGATACGGGCGACGCGGGGAGCGTGGCGAAACTGCTCGCCGACGGCTTCCAGCGGCGCGACCCGTCGAAGCCGGTGATCATCTACGCGGCGGAGAATCACAACCGCGCGGCCGAAATCCTTTTAGAACGGCTGAGCGCTCAGGTCCGGGCCGATGCCTTGAGCAAGGTGCAAACGCTTAACACGGTCATCGGCAAGATGAGCGGCGTGATCACCGATGCTGACACGATCCGCCGGCTCTGCCTTGCTGCGCTCACGCCCGACACGCCGCGAGCCGTACTGGTGGAGCGGTTCAATCACATCCTCATATCCCGCGTGACGCTTGAAGGTTTCCAGCGCGGCATCGAGGTGTTTGTCGAAAAGGACAATCTGTTGCCGTTTGAAGAGGCCAAGCTGTACGGTCACAACGCCATTCATGCGCTGATCGGATATCTGGCTCGTCTTAGAGGACTGACCACGATGGCCGAGGCCGCTAGCCACGGCGACATCATGGCAGCCGCACGTGCGGCTTTCATTGACGAATCGGGCGCAGCGCTCGTGAAAAAATACGAGCAGATCCATGACCCACTTTTCACCGCCAACGGCTATCGTGCCTATGCGGACGACCTGATTGAGCGCATGGTCAATCCACACTTGAACGACCTGATCTCTCGCGTCACGCGCGACGCCCGGCGGAAGCTCGGGTACGATGATCGGCTGTTTGGGACGATGCGGCTTGCGTTGGCCCAAGGCATTGAGCCGATCCACATGGCCGAAGGCGCCGCAGCCGCGTTGCTGTGCGCGAGTGACAACACACCCCAAACGAGAGAGGACGTCGGTGCGACACTGCGCGAGGTTTGGGGTGAGCAGGCGGACGAACTGGCTGACCACCTGATCGCACTGACGTGGGAGGCAATGCCATCGTCAACGGACCGGTGAGGATTCAACCTGCCCTTCAGAACCAAAAGGTGCTGGGAAATCCACAATGCCCGCCTCGGCAGAGTGCGCAGTTGATGCTGACAAACTGATCAAGTCTTAGGCTGATCGCACGCCGGTACACAGTGAGCTGCCGTGGAGTTTCGTATGCCAAGAACAGAGCCATTCGAGAAATACAGCGATGCGTACGACGAATGGTTCGAGAAGAACCGCGAGCTGTATGATGCCGAAGTAGAAGCCATCCGCCAGCTTGTTCCTTGGCCCGGAGCCAACGGGGTGGAAGTAGGTGTGGGTTCCGGCAAGTTCGCCGCGCCGCTGGGAATACAAATTGGCGTTGAGCCCTCAGAAAAGATGGCAATTAAAGCTAGAAAGCAGGGAATCAGCGTTTGTCGCGGCGTAGCGGAGGATTTGCCGTTTTCCGATGGCACGTTTGACTTTGTGCTGATGGTAACGACCATCTGCTTTGTTGATGATGTCATTGAGTCTTTCAGGGAGGCGTATAGGGTCTTGAAGCCCGGCGGGTGCATCATTGTGGGATTCGTGGACAAAGAAAGCGAACTGGGCAGACAGTACGCGGATAAGCGCGATAGGAGCAAATTCTACAAAGACGCCACCTTTTTCTCTACTCAGGAGGTACTGGACTATCTCAAGGAAGCGGGGTTTGGGACCGTAAGAATCAAGCAAACCCTTCTTCGCAGACAATCGCAGAAATCCATTCTGGATGGTTTTGGGAAAGGCGCTTTTGTTGTAATTAAAAGCGTGAAATGAGAGCAGCTAGCAATCCTCTATCCGCAGCGCAAGCCCGTGTTCGCAGAGTTGCAGGAGTCGCTTCAAGGAAACGAGGAATAATAACCTTGGCCACCGTCTCCAGGTGGCACGGCAGGTAGATGTCCTCGTCATCCCAAACGGCGAAGGCTCGGCTAGTCGTAGGTTGGCAGCAGTCGATCTATCCAGTCGTCTTCTTCAAGTTTGGCGTTCTCCGCTTTAGGCTGGCCCACAAGATCGGTCGGGGTCGCTTTGGCCCGTGCCTTGACGGCTACCCTTTTTTGGGGCGGCGATGTCTTCTTAGCTGCGGCTCGAATTACCTGACGGCAATGCGGACAGGTTTTGCATCGGGGATGCACTGGCTTGCTGCAATGCGGACAGGGACGAGTCGCTCCAGCTTTGTTCTTTTTAGCCATTTGCCTTCTCCTGATGGTTGCACTAACCACAGAGTAGCTGACTCAATAATAACACACGAGACGTATGACAAAAGCCTCGTACAAGAACTGTAACGGGGCTTTACTTCTACTGTTCAAGGTCTTCAAGAGACTCAAGTCATCCTGTGAATTGGAGTAACGTCAAGGTGAACGTGCCACGCGAATCACCCGGCGCGCGGTTCGCGGAAAACCCGATATTCGGGTCTCGGCGGACGTTCACTGCCGTGTTCGTCCATCTCGGGAAACATGCCGACCACGTCGGTGACGTCGATCAGGCCGATGGGCCGGCCTTCGGGGTCGACCACCGGCAACTCGCTGATCTTCCGCTGGGCCATTGCCGCCACGGCGTCGATCATCTTGGTGCCCATCCGGACGGTCACCGGCCGGGCGGTCATCACCTCCCGAATGGGCCGGTCCAGGGCGTGTTCACGCCGGTGCTCGAACAGCCGTGCCAGGTCGCTATCGGTGAAGACTCCGCTGAGCTTTCCCTCGCCATCGACGAGCATAATCGCGCCGGTCCGTCGCCCGGGGACGCTGAGGTCGACGAATATCTGGCGGACCGTCTTCTCCTCGGACGCCACCCGACATCGGGCCAAGGCGCGGAGGTGATGGTCGACCTTGCTGAGCTTGCGTCCCAGGCTGCCGGCGGGGTGAGAGCGGGCGAAGTCCTCGCGGGTGAAATTCCGCATCCGGCTGGTCACCAACGCCAAGGCGTCACCCAGCGCCAGCATCGCGGTGGTGCTCGTCGTGGGAGCCAGCCCCAGCGGGCAGGCCTCGTCGAGCGGCCCAAGTTCAAGCACGACCGCGGCCGCTTGTCCCAACTTGCTGTCGGCCCTGGCCGTTATTGCCAAGATGGGCAGCCCAAACTCCCTCAGTGAGGGGAGAATCCGAACGACTTCCTCCGTCTCGCCGCTCTGGGAGAGGATCAGCATCACGTCGTCGTGGTACACCCGACCCAGGTCCCCGTGGACGGCCTCCGCCGGATGCAGGCAGTGGCTACGTGTGCCGGTAGAGGCCAGCGTGGCCATGATCTTCTGTCCCACCAGCCCGGCCTTCCCTATTCCGCAGACGATCACACTGCCGCGGCACCTATACAAATAGTCGACCGCCCGGCAAAACTGGCTGTCCAGCCGTTGGGCGACGTCCAGGAGGGTCCTGGCTTCCTGCTCGATGATCTGCCGGGCGAGACGAAGCTGTTGGAAAGGGCTGAGCGCGTCCGGCTTCCGGACGGGATCCGAACTCATCGACCTGTCCTCCCTGACATCCGTCGACGGAAACGCACAGTAATGATCAGCCGATTGTACCGCCGATACCGATTTCGAGCAACGTGGGTTTTTCAGCTTGTACGGACGCCTGGGCCCGGGGCTGGCTTGGGGGACGAACCGCGGCGGCGGGGATTGCGACCGCGGCGGTCGTTGGTTGTGCTCGCTTCCCCGTGTAGTCACGGGGGGGCCAAATAAAGGGGGAAACTACTACGGAGTCCCGTTCGTCCAGGCTTGCAGCGTCTGGAATTGACGGATGAACCCCTGCTCTTCGACGCCGTAGAGGCTCTTGAAGAAGCTGGCCAGGAAGGTCGTCAGTCCCACGTGGCCGCGGCGCCGGGCCAAGTCGGTGAAGCGGATCACGTCCAGCACCAGTGGAGCGGCCAACAGCGAGTCGCAGCCCTGCCGGATGAACTGCAACGTCATCGGCGTGCCCAGCTCTACTTGCTGGAAGGGGGGTAGCCGGCTGACTAGTCCGGCGTCCGGGACAAGACCGTCTTTCAGCGCACAGAGTCCCGTGATCGAGGTCGTCGCCACACCGCCTCGGGCCCCGACCAACCAGTCCGATATTCGACGTCGCCATGAAGGGCAAAGTCCGCTTGGCTGACTTCCGGCCACTTGGAGGAACGTTTCCGGGAGAGCATGATTGTCGCTCGCACGTCCAGACGCGTCAACCGTTCGTCACCACCTTGGAGTCGTTCTTTGTCCCCGACTATTTCACGCGTTGTCCAGGCCCTACAACCGTCGGCGACCATCGCGACGGCGACCAAGGCCAAGGAATTGGAGGCCATCGGCGACCATCTACCATCTGAGCCTCGGCGAGCCCGACTTCGACACGCCCAAACACATTTGCGACGCGTCCGTCAAGGTCATGAAGGCCGGGTGTACCCATTACACAACCGCCGGCGGGATTGTCGAGCTGAAGAAGGCCGTCGCCGAGGCGTACCGCTAGTTGTCGACCACGGTTCGATCCGACCTCACGTGGCCGAGGCCGGGGTGGCTGTGGCCCCCCGGCGTCCGGCCGGGGGTTGACAGTCGGCCCGCCAACCGCCACAGTCGATGGTTTGTGGAATCGGAGACTGTTTGAACAATGTGACGGCATTTACTGAGTGAGGTCGGTCAATGGAAGTCATCATCAGCAACACCTACGAGGAACTGAGTAAGGCTGCCGCCCGGACTGTCGCCAAGACGCTCAATTCCAAACCCAAGGCCGTCCTCGGATTGGCCACCGGGAGCACGCCCTTGGGGCTCTACAAGGAGCTGATACGAATGCACAAGGACGAGGGGCTCGACTTTTCTCAAGTCACCACGTTCAATCTCGACGAATACGTGGGCCTGAACCAGGACCATCCTCAGAGCTACCACTATTTCATGCGCGAGAACCTCTTCAAGCACATCAACATCGCACCGCGCAACGTCCACATCCCGTCGAGTACGACCGACAACTACCAGGCGTTCTGCGAGTGGTACGAACAGAGGATCGTCGAATGCGGCGGCATCGACTTGCAGGTGCTGGGGATCGGCTCCGACGGCCACATCGGCTTCAACGAACCGTCCAGTTCGCTCGGCTCCCGAACCCGAATCAAGACCCTCACCAAACAGACCATCGATGACAACGCCCGATTCTTCGAGGAAGGGGAGAGAGTTCCCGCCTATGCGATCACGATGGGAGTCGGCACGATCCTGGAAGCCAAGAGAATCATGCTTTTGGCTAACGGTGAAGCGAAGGCCGAAGCCGTGGCCAGGGCGATCGAAGGCCCGCTGACCGGCATGAATACGGCCAGTGCGTTGCAGCGTCACGAGCGGGTGATCTTCTACCTGGACAACGCTGCGGCCGGCAAACTGGAAATGCGCGAATACTTCGAGTGGATTCAAGCCAAGATGCCCGGTGGGTCCTCCTGAGGCAAGACATGTCCGAACGGGAGTGGAACGGACACATTCGCGGTGAATCTCACGGGACCCTTCCTGACGTGTCGCGAGGCGGCCCGCCGCTGGCTGGCCTCGGACCGTGAGGCGAGAATCGTCAACGTCAGCTTCTAGGCCGCCTTCCGCGGCTCGACCACCGGTCACGCCCATTACGCTGCGTCGAAGGCAGGGCTGGTAGCATTCACCGTTTCCCTGGCCCGAGAGGTGGCCCCGAACGGCATCCACGTCGATGCAGTGGCCGCGGGCATGATGGATACCGAAATGGTCATGAGGTAAACGAGAACCTGATGCTGGTAACATCGAAACAAGTGCTGGACGACCCCCGGGCATCCCGCATCCTTAGGAGGGAGCCATCAGGGCTTGTGGATGCGGACAGACGGCGGGTACGATGACCGGTAGCGATCATGGGAACCGCGCTTTCCTGGGATCGTTAGAGCCGGCTGGAGTCTAGCTGCCAATCGCCGCTTTGGCTTGGGCGACGACGTTCTCTCGAGTGATGCCGAAGTGCTCGTACAGATATTTGAAAGGGGCTGAGGCGCCGAACGTGCGCATGCCGACGAAACGCCCTGAAATGCCGATGTATTTCCCCCAGCCCTGTTCCACACCCGCTTCCACGGCCACCCGACCGGTCACCTCCGGCGGCAGCACCGCGTGGCGATACTCGGCCGGTTGGGCGTCGAACAGCTCCCAGCAAGGCATGCTCACCACCCGGGCCTTGATCCCTTCGGGGGCAAGCTGCCCGTGGGCCTCCAAGCAGAGCGAGAGCTCGCTGCCGGTACCGATCAGGATGAGCTCGGGCTTGCCGTCTGGGGCGTCGGCCAGCACGTAGCTGCCGCGGTGCAATCCTGAAGCCGGGGCGTAGACGGTTCGGTCGAGCGTGGGCAGGTTCTGACGCGTGAGCACCAAGGCGGCCGGCCGGTCGGTGAGTGAGATGATCGCCCGATAGGCCTCGGCCACTTCGTTGGCATCGGCCGGTCGGATCACCAGCAGGTTCGGTATCGCCCTCAGCGCGGCCAACTGCTCGACCGGCTGGTGCGTAGGCCCGTCTTCTCCCACGCCGATCGAGTCGTGGGTGAAGATGTAGAGGACCGGGAGCCCCATCATCGCGGCCATTCGCATCGAGGGGCGCAGGTAGTCGCTGAACACTAAGAAGGTGCCGACGTAGTTTCTGTTGCTGAACGTCGGTTGTGTGCCGTGTGATGCGGCGGCGAGGGCGGAGGTACCACGCTGATGGCCCTTTCGGCTGGCAGGCCGGCTCGCGTTGGCGGCTTTCCTCGCGCGAAGCCGCC
>Ga0315280_10011368_pt1 | contig 10947 bp, 3 predicted proteins | sample YL17G06_40_MG_FD_203697 | JGI IMG/M metagenome (GOLD analysis project Ga0315280, IMG submission 203697) | Sediment microbial communities from Yellowstone Lake, YNP, Wyoming, USA - YL17G06_40 | ecosystem: Environmental > Aquatic > Freshwater > Lake > Sediment | place: USA: Wyoming | collected... | reverse complement strand
GTAGTCCCGTGGAAACATGGGGCGACCCGCAAGGGAGCCAGCCGAGGTGCTGCATGGCTGTCGTCAGCTCGTGTCGTGAGATGTTGGGTTAAGTCCCGCAACGAGCGCAACCCCTATCCCATGTTGCTACCCCGTAAGGGGAGGACTCTTGGGAGACTGCCGCGGATAACGTGGAGGAAGGTGGGGACGACGTCAAGTCATCATGGCCTTTATGTCCAGGGCTACACACGTGCTACAATGGCGTACACAGAGGGAAGCAAGACCGCAAGGTGGAGCAAATCCCCAAAGTACGCCCCAGTTCAGATCGAGGGCTGCAACTCGCCCTCGTGAAGGAGGAATCGCTAGTAATCGCGGATCAGCACGGCCGCGGTGAATACGTTCCCGGGCCTTGTACACACCGCCCGTCACACCACGAAAGCCCATTGCAACCGAAGCGACAGCTTGGCTGTCGTGAAATTGTGATTGGTGATTGGGGTGAAGTCGTAACAAGGTAGCCGTACGGGAACGTGCGGCTGGATCACCTCCTTTCTATTCTCTCGTCTCACGACGAAGGGATAGGTCGAGCCCTCGCAGACGGGGCGCCTATTGGCTGGCAAAACGGATCCGGGCCCTTAGCTCAGCTGGGAGAGCGCCTGCTTTGCAAGCAGGAGGTCGGCGGTTCGAGCCCGCCAGGGTCCAGTCGCGCAGGTCGCGGGATCCGTTGTTCCGATTGTTGCTCTTTCACAATTCATTCGGATTCTCTCGAAACACCGCGTCCCGTAAAGACCCCCTGGGGCGGGGAGCGGCAAGCCGGGAGATGCTTAGCAAAGAATACGTAGGCGTCTCACTCAATTGCCTGGTCCTTTTGACCGGCGACCAGGCGCGATGGAAGAATATGGTCAAGCTACGTAGTGCATATGGTGGATGCCTTGGCACCAGAAGCCGATGAAGGACGTGATAAGCTGCGATAAGCTCCGGGGAGCCGCACATAGGCTTTGATCCGGAGATCTCCGAATTGGGCAACCACCATGGTTGAAAAACCATGGACTGCGGGATAAAGACCTGGCCGTCAGGCCGGGGGATAGTCCCGTGGAGACAACCCGGGGAAGTGAAACATCTCAGTACCCGGAGGAAAAGAAATCAACCGAGATTCCCTTAGTAGTGGCGAGCGAACGGGGAATAGCCTAAACCGCGGCGGCGTGCCGCAGCGGGGTTGCAGGGCTCATCCGGTGCAGAACCGGGGAGTTACCAACCGGCGGATAGCGGAACGGTCCTGGAAAGGCCGACCAGAGAGGGTGCTAGTCCCGTACGCGAAATCCAGCCGGCTCCCGATGAGTTCCTAAGTACCACGAGACACGTGTAATCTCGTGGGAATCCGGGGGGACCACCCTCCAAGGCTGAATACTCTCTGGTGACCGATAGTGAACAAGTACCGCGAGGGAAAGGCGAAAAGAACCCCTGACGGGGAGTGAAATAGAACCTGAAACCGTATGCATACAAGCTTCACGAGGGCTATGCGACGACCGCCTCACGGTGGTCGACGAACGCCTAAGTGAGTGCCTGTTGAAGAATGATCCGGCGAGTTGATGGGTCGAGCGAGGTTAAGGGTCATACTAACGTATGGTCCGCAGCCGTAGCGAAAGCGAGTCTGAAAGGGCGAAATGAGTTCGACACATCAGACCCGAAGCCAAGTGATCTAACCATGGCCAGAGTGAAGTTGGGGTAAAACCCAATGGAGGCTCGGAGTGTTAATCGTTGAAAAGATTCTACATGAGCTGTGGTTAGGGGTGAAAGGCCAATCGAACTTGGTGATAGCTGGTTCTCTCCGAAATAGCTTTAGGGCTAGCGTCCGCCGTTAAACCGCGGGGGTAGAGCACTGGTAGATGTAGGGGAGGCAACCCCTCCTCCGAAGTCTGTCAAACTCCGAATACCGCGGCGAACTAGCGGGCAGTCAGTTCGTGGGGGATAAGCTCCACGTGCAAGAGGGAAACAACCCAGAACGTCGATCCAGGTCCCTAAGTGCATGCTAAGTGGAAAACGCTGTGGATTTGCTCAAACAGCCAGGAGGTTGGCTTAGAAGCAGCCATCCTTCAAAGAGTGCGTAACAGCTCACTGGTCTAGCGAATCTGCGCGGAAAATGACACGGGGCTCAAGCATGCCACCGCAATCGCGTCTGTCTCCGGGCTTCGGCCTGGGGGCGGGGTAGGAGAGCGTTCATAATGCGGCGAAGGCATACCGTAAGGAGTGCTGGAGCGTTATGAAGTGAGGATGTCGGAATAAGTAGCGAGAAACAAGGTGAGAATCCTTGTCGCCGAAAACCTAAGGTTTCCTTGAGCAACGTTCGTCGGCTCAGGGTCAGTCGGTCCTAAGGCGAGGCCGAAAGGCGTAGCCGATGGGCATCCGGTTAATATTCCGGAACTAGGTCATGGGCGTTAACTTAAGGGGTGACGCAGAAAGGTAGGCGGTCCCGTGTAATGGTTGTCGCGGGCCAAAGCCGTAGGGGTGCTCTTCCAGGAAAATCCGGAGGGGCGTCAACCTGAAAGCTGATGGGGACTGCGGGGAGACTCGCGGGAAGTCGCTCAACTACGCTGCCGAGAAAACCCTCGTAAGTTGCTTGTGATCTAACCGTACCGTAATCCGACACAGGTGGGTGGGGTGAAAATCCTAAGGCGCGCGAGTGAGACTTGGTTAAGGAACTAGGCAAAATGATCCCGTAACTTCGGAAGAAGGGATGCCCCTCGCAAGAGGGGCCGCAGTGAAATGGGGACCGTGACTGTTTAGCAAAAACACAGCACTCTGCTGAAATCGCAAGATGAGGTATAGGGTGTGACACCTGCCCGGTGCCGGAAGGTCAAGGGGAGCTGTCAGCTTCGCGCAAGCGAGGTGAAGCGGCGAACTCAAGCCCCGGTAAACGGCGGCGGTAACTATAACCGTCCTAAGGTAGCGAAATTCCTTGTCGGGTAAGTTCCGACCTGCACGAATGGTGTAACAAAGGTCCCGCTGTCTCGACCAAGTGCTCGGCGAAATTGTGGTACGAGTGAAGACGCTCGTTACGCGTGGTTAGACGAAAAGACCCCGTGGAGCTTTACTGTAACTTGACATTGTGTTATGGTTCTGAATGCGTAGCATAGGTGGGAGCCGGCGAAGCCTGGGTTGTGGCCCGGGTGGAGGCGAAATGTGAAATACCACCCTTTCGGGACTGTGGCACTAACCTGCGGCCGTAATCCGGCCGGGGGACAGTGTCAGGCGGGCAGTTTGACTGGGGCGGTCGCCTCCTAAAGAGTAACGGAGGCGTTCCAAGGTTCCCTCAGGGCGCATAGTAATCGCCCATTGAGTGCAATGGCAGAAGGGAGCTTGACTGCAAGGCCTACAAGCCGAGCAGGGACGAAAGTCGGACATAGTGATCCGGTGGTACCTCGTGGGAGGGCCATCGCTCAACGGATAAAAGCTACCCCGGGGATAACAGGCTGATCGCGTCCAAGAGTTCACATCGACGACGCGGTTTGGCACCTCGATGTCGGCTCATCGCATCCTCCCGCTGGAGCAGGTGGGAAGGGTTGGGCTGTTCGCCCATTAAAGCGGTACGTGAGCTGGGTTCAGTACGTCGTGAGACAGTACGGTCTCTATCTACCATGCGCGTTAGGAAACTTGAGGGGAGCCGGCCACAGTACGAGAGGACCTGGCTGGACGGACCTCCTGTATACCAGTTATCCCGCCAGGGGTAGCGCTGGGTAGCGGTGTCCGGAAGGGATAAACGCTGAAAGCATCTAAGCGTGAAACCCGCCCCAAGATTAGGTTTCCCGTCCCTGCCCGCAAGGGCAGGGGCCTGAAGGACCCCGGCAGACTACCGGGTTGATAGGCCGCGAGTGTAAGAGCCGCAAGGCTTTCAGCGAAGCGGTACTAATCGTCCGTGAGGCTTGGCCATATTCTTCGATCGGAAGTGGACGCCTTCGTTATTCTTTGACAATCATGACCCAGGCGAGTTCGCCCCGAATAGAAATCGGAGCGATGTATGCCCCGGAAAACAATATCGGGGTATCCAACCATACTCCCACCTTAAGATTTTATTGGGTCGAGGGGTGAATGAGACCGGTGATATTTCCGACAGGGATACACCCGTTCCCATTCCGAACACGGCAGTTAAGCCTGTCAGGGCCGATGGTACTAACGCCCAATCCGGCGTTGGGAGAGTAGGTCGTTGCCGGTCTCGTCCGCCCCTTGACCGTGAATTGTGACGTCGGACGCATATAAGGATATTTGTCGTCGTTTGCGCGGGGCCGTGCTGTCTATTGTTTCGGCATTGCCCAGTTTGAGGACATTTTGATGAAACTGACCAAAAACCAGAAGACCGAGAAGGCGAAGGAGCTGGCCGAGAAGCTAAAGTGCGCCCCGCACCTGTTCTTCACCGAGTACCAGGGCTTGAAGTTCCAGGAACTCGACGAATTGCGCGCGAAGCTGCGGCCCCTGCGCTGCCGCTATGCAGTGGTCAAGAACAGCCTGGTGCGCTTCGCGCTCAAGAACGCCGGTCTCGACGCCGTCGACGCCCATCTCCTCCGCGGGCCTGTGGGCATGGTCGTTTCCGAGTCCGACGACCCGGTGGCCCCGGCCAAGGTCCTGGCGGCCTTCGCCAAGCAGTATCCCTTTTTGAAGATCAAGGCCGGCCTGGTCAGCCAGAAGTGGATGACCCCGGCCGAGTGCCAGAGGCTCTCGACTTTGGGCTCCCGGTCCGAGCTTCTGGCCAGGCTCGCCGGGACCCTGTACTCGGTCGTGGCGCAGCCTGCGGCCGTGCTACAGGCTCCCATCCGGGACATGGTCCTGGTGCTGCAGGCTTTATTAGAGGAGCAGAGAAAGGGAGAATCTCAGAAGAACTAAGGCAGTCCCCCAAGGGATAAAGCCCGAAGCCGGGGCGCTGTCAAGGAGACGAAGGAAATGGCAACAGCAACGAAGCTGGGCAAGGACGAAATCGTACAAGCCATCGCGAACCTCACCGTCATTGAGCTTTCCGAGCTCGTTAAGGCCGTTGAGGAGAAGTTCGGCGTCAAGGCCGCCGCCGTGGGTCCGGTCATGGCCGCCCCGGCCGCTGGCGCCGTCCCCGCCGCAGGCCCGGCCGCCGCGGAGGAGAAGACGGAGTTCACGGTGTTCATGATCAGCGCCGGGGACAAGAAGATCCAGGCCATCAAGACCGTGCGCGAGATCACCGGCCTCGGCCTCAAGGAGGCCAAGGACCTGGTGGAAGCCGCGCCCAAGGCCATCAAGGAAGGCGTGCCCAAGGCCCAGGCCGAGGAAATGAGGAAAAAGCTCGTGGAGTCGGGCGCTGCGGTCGAGTTGAGGTGACGCGGGGATAATGCCGCTTCCGAGGTAGAGCGCCGCAGGGAACTGTCCCTGGCCCGCCGTGGCGGGCCAGGGACGGTTCCGTTTTTCTAGAACGCAGCGAAGGGGTGAGAGCGTGAAACAGATCAAATTCGGAAAGATCCCGCAGGCCATGGAGCTTCCCGATCTGCTGGAGATGCAGAAGAAGTCCTTCCGCGACTTCCTGCAGCTCGAAGTTCTGCCCGACCAGCGCAAGCTGCTGGGACTGCAAGCCTCTTTCCTGGACGTCTTCCCCATCGAATCCAGCGACGGCAGCATGGTCCTGGACTTCGTCCGCTACGAGTTCGCCCCGCCACGCTACGAATCCCCGGAGGAGGCGCAGGCCCACGACGCCACCTATTCCCGGCCGCTCAAGGCCATCCTGCGCCTCTCCTCGCGCCAACCATCCGGCAAGCTTAAGCAGATCCTGGAGCAGGAGGTCGTGCTCTGCGAGGTTCCCATGATGACGCAGACGGCCTCCTTCATCATCAACGGGGCCGAGCGCGTGGTGGTCAGCCAGCTGCACCGCTCCCCGGGCATCATTTTCGAGGAGGACGAGGATAAGAAGATATCTTCTTTGGGCAAGAGGCTTTTCTTCGCCAAGATCATCCCCTACCGCGGAGCCTGGGTCGAGTTCGAGTTCGACCTCAACAACATCCTCTACGTGCGTATCGACCGCAAGAAGAAGTTGGAAGCCACCACCTTTCTGCGCGCCTGCGGCATCGAGTCGGACGCCGACATCCTCAAGATATTCTACCCCTACGAAGAAGTCGCGGTTTCCTCCGAGACCATGGTGGGGCTGCTGCACCGCATCTCGGTGGAGGACGTGGTGGACCAGAATTCGGGGGAGGTGCTCCTCGAGGCCGGCAAAAAGGTCACCCATGAGGCTATCAAGCGCATGCTCGACAAGGGCGTGGCCGCGGTGAAGCTCCTGACCGGCGACCCGGAGAAGGACGACCCCACAATCATCGAGACCTTGCGCAAAGACAAGATCAAGAGCGTCAAGGAGGCCCAGCAGGACATCTACAAGAAGCTGCGCGGCCAGGAGTTCATCGTCCCGGGCCAGGCCGAGGCCTACCTCGACAACCTGATCTTCAAGAACCTGCGCAAATACGATCTTAGCAACGTCGGCCGGCGCAAGATCCACGCCAAGCTCCATCACTTCCTTTGGAAGCTGGCCACCCGCCGCGACGTGGTCTGCCGGCCCGACAACCGGCGCCATAAGTATTTCGCCCTGCCCGCCTACAACCGCCGCAGCCTCTGCGTCGAGGACATCGTGGCCACGATGCAGTACGTCATCGCCTTGAACCGCGGGGCCACGTACTACGCCGACGGACTGCCCAGGACCAGCCCCATGCCGATGCGGCCGGCCCCCTATGCGACGGTCAACGAGTATAAGGCCCTCGTCCAGGATTACGCCAAGAAGATCAACAAGGAGGCGTTGGAGGGCTTTCCGGTCATCGACCTGCACGAGAAGGACTCGGACGACGACCCCGAGGCGGCCAAACAGGGCCTCAAGAAGGACCGCATCTCCTTCTGGGATCTCGGCGAGGCCATCGCGCGCTGGCGCGACGCCGTGCCCGGCTTCTTCGACCGCAACTTCGCGGTCAAGCTCGACGACATAGATCACCTGGGCAACCGCCGCGTACGCGGCGTGGGCGAGCTCCTGGAAAACCAAATTCGCGTGGGCCTGGCCCAGATGTCCCGGGTGATCCGCGACCGCATGAGCGTGCAGGACAAGAGCACCTTGACTCCGCGCAACCTCTTGAACACCGCGCCCATGGTCGGCATCCTGCGCAAGTTCTTCGGGACCTCGCAGCTCTCGCAGTTCATGGACCAGATCAACCCCCTCTCCGAGATAACCCACAAGCGGCGCCTCTCCGCCCTGGGCCCCGGGGGCTTGAACCGCAAGCGCGCCGGCTTCGAGGTCCGCGACGTCCACCACACCCACTACGGCCGCATCTGCCCCATCGAGACGCCGGAGGGCCCCAACATCGGCCTCATCACGAGCTTGGCCACCTACGCCCGCATCAACGAGTTCGGCTTGATCGAATCGCCCTATCGGAAGATCGCCAAGGGGCGCCTCACCGGCGAGGTCCTCTACCTCGGGGCGGATGAGGAGTCGGGCCAGATGGTGGCGCAGGCCAACACCCCGCTGGAGAGGGACCGCCTCGCCTGCGACCTGGCCGCCTGCCGCTCCCGCGGCGACTTCCCCCTGGTCGAGCCGGCTCGCGTGGACTACATGGATATCTCGCCCATGCAGGTCGTCTCGGTCTCGGCGGCGCTCGTCCCCTTCCTGGAGCACGACGACGCCAACCGGGCCCTCATGGGCTGCAACATGCAGCGCCAGGCGGTGCCGCTCCTCGTCTCCGAGCCGCCCTTGGTGACCACGGGCATCGAGGAGGCGGTGGCCCGCGACTCCGGGGCCTGCGTAGTGGCCAAGCGCACAGGCCGGGTCATCTACTCGGCGGGCGACCTCGTCGCGGTCCATGCCGATGGGGCCAAGGGAGGCGACGGCGGCATCGACCTCTACCAGCTCCGGAAGTACCGCCGCTCCAACCAGGACACCTGCATCAACCAGGCGCCCGCAGTCCGGACCGGAGACCACGTCAAGGCCGGGCAGGTTCTGGCCGACGGGCCGGGCACCGCGGAGGGGCAGCTGGCCCTGGGCCGCAACCTCTTGGTGGGCTTCATGCCCTGGGAAGGTTACAATTTCGAAGATGCCATCCTCATCTCCGAGCGCCTGGTCAAGGACGATGTCTTCACTTCCGTCCACATAACCGAGTTCGAGGTGGAGGCGCGCGACACCAAGCTCGGCGCGGAGGAGATCACCCGGGACATCCCCAACGTGGGGGCCGAGGCCCTGGAGGCGCTCGACGAGCAGGGCATCGTCATCCCCTCGACCAACGTCGCGCAGGGCGACCTGCTCGTGGGCAAGGTGACGCCCAAGGGCGAGCAGCAGCTCACCCCGGAGGAGCGGCTCCTGAAGGTCATTTTCGGCAAGAAGGCCGAAGACGTGCAGGACGCCTCCCTGCGCGTGCCCCCGGGAGTCTCGGGCAAAGTCATCGGCGTGCGCGTGTTCGTGCGCCGGGAGAAGCTCTCCAAGCCCGAAGAGCGCAAGCGCCTCGACGCCGCCAACGACCGCCTGGAGAAGGCTCTGGCCTCCCTGCGCCAGCACCGCAAGGAGTCCCTGGGGGCCCTCGCGGACCTGCCCGCAGCCAAGCGCGGCTCCGAGACAGAGCGGCTAACCATGTTCTACAAGATCATGGAGGGGAAGCTGCGCAACGACGCGGCCCGGGAAAAGGAGAGTGTGCGGCAGGGCGATGACCTGGCGGTCACGGTCAACAAGGTGGTCAAGGTCTACATCGCCTCCCGCCGCAAGGTACAGGTCGGCGACAAGCTGGCCGGCCGGCACGGCAACAAGGGCGTGGTGGCCAAGATCCTCCCCGAGGAGGACATGCCCTTCCTGCCGGACGGGACGCCTCTTGACGTAGTCCTCTCGCCTCTGGGCGTGCCCTCCCGCATGAACATCGGGCAGCTCCTCGAGATGATGCTGGGCTGGGCCGCCCAGCACCTGGGCGTGCAGACCGTCAATCCGGTCTTCGACAGCGCGACCGAAAAGGACATAGTCGGGATGGTCAGAGAGGCCAAGGCGGCTCTGCGCGAGCGGGGCATCCCCGAGAAGTACCTTCCTGCGGACGACTGCCGCATCACCCTCTACGACGGCCGGACCGGCGAGCCCTTCCATGAGAAGGTGTCGGTGGGCTACATGTACATTATGAAGCTCAACCACCTAGTCGAGGACAAGGTGCACGCGCGCTCTACGGGCCCCTACAGCCTGATTACCCGGCAGCCCCTGGGCGGCAAGGCCCAGTTCGGCGGTCAGCGATTCGGCGAGATGGAGGTTTGGGCCATCGAGGGCTACGGCGCGGCCTACGCCCTGCAGGAATTCCTGACGGTCAAATCCGACGACGTGGCGGGCCGCACCAAGATGTACGAAGCCATCATCAAGGGCGAGCCGCCGGCTCATCCCGGTGTGCCGGAGTCGTTCAAGGTCTTGGTCCGGGAACTGCAGGCCCTGGGCCTCAACGTAGAGCTCCTGAAACTGGGCAGGGATGCGGAGGCCGTAGCCGGCAAGAAGGAAAAAGAAGCGGGCTTGACAACCGCGAGGAAGGCCTAACATGGGATATCTAGCGGTCGCGGAAAAGAGGCTGGCTTTGGGCGGCAAGAAGAAAAAGAAGTCGGACGGCCTCGACTTCTTCGATTTCGACGCCATCCGCCTCTCCATGGCCGCCCCGGAGCAGATCCTCTCCTGGTCCTACGGCGAGGTCAAGAAGCCCGAGACCATCAACTACCGCACCTTGAAGCCCGAGCGAGACGGCCTCTTCTGCGAGCGCATCTTCGGCCCGGCGCACGATTTCGAATGCGCCTGCGGCAAATACCGCTGGGTAAAGTTCAAGGGCATCGTCTGCGACCGCTGCGGCGTGGAGGTGACCGAGGCCAAGGTCCGCCGCGAGCGCATGGGGCACATCGAGCTGGCCGTGCCCGTGGCGCACATCTGGTTCCTGAAGAAGACCCCCTCGCGCATCGGCATCGTGCTGAACATGAAGACGGTGGACCTGGAGCGGGTCATCTACTACGCGATGTACATCGTACTCGAGGATATGGTGGACCCCGCCGGCCGCACGGTCTACAAGGCCTGCGACCTCCTATCGGAAGAGGAGGTGCGCAAGGCCAAGGCCGAGTTCAAGAGCAAACTTAAGGTGGACATCGGCGCCGGCGCGATTCGTGCGCTCCTCGGCAAGGTTCGGCCCAAGGAGGAGGCGGGCAGGATACTGGAAGACATCCAGGGCGTCATTTCGGAGGCCGAGCGTTCGCGCCTGATCCGCCGCCTGCGCATTCTGCAGGGCTTCGCCGATTCGGGCCACGAGCCCCAGTGGATGGTCATGACGGTGCTGCCGGTCATTCCGCCGGAACTGCGGCCCTTGGTCCCCCTCGAGGGCGGCCGCTTTGCCACCTCGGATTTGAACGACCTCTACCGCCGCATCATCAACCGCAATAACCGCCTCAAGCACATCGAGGCCCTGCGCGCACCCGAGGTCATGGTGTTCAACGAGAAACGTCTCCTCCAGGAGGCAGTGGACGCCCTTTTCGAGAACGGAGCGCGCGGCCGCGTGGTGGTGGGGGCGGGCAACCGCCCCTTGAAGTCCCTCTCGGACATCCTCAAGGGCAAGCAGGGCCGCTTCCGGCAGAACCTGCTGGGCAAGCGCGTGGACTATTCCGGCCGGTCCGTCATCGTGGTCGGCCCCAACCTCAGGATCAACCAGTGCGGGCTGCCCAAGGAGATGGCCCTCGAACTCTTCAAGCCCTTCATCATCCGTGAGCTCATGAAGTTCGAGAGCCTGACCCTGAAGGCCGCCAAGCGTATGTTCGAGAAGGTCCGCCCCGAGATTTGGGACATACTCGAGTTCGTGACCAAGAAGCACCCCGTGATGCTCAACCGCGCCCCGACCCTGCACCGGCTGGGCATCCAGGCCTTCGAGCCGGTCTTGATCGAAGGCAAGGCCATCCAGCTTCACCCCTTGACCTGCGCGGCCTTCAACGCCGACTTCGACGGAG
>Ga0315280_10011367_pt1 | contig 10947 bp, 13 predicted proteins | sample YL17G06_40_MG_FD_203697 | JGI IMG/M metagenome (GOLD analysis project Ga0315280, IMG submission 203697) | Sediment microbial communities from Yellowstone Lake, YNP, Wyoming, USA - YL17G06_40 | ecosystem: Environmental > Aquatic > Freshwater > Lake > Sediment | place: USA: Wyoming | collected... | reverse complement strand
TGACAATGCCGGAATGTTTCAGGTAAGCCAGATGTCTGGATATTTTGGACTGAGGCTCACCTAAAATGGCCATCAAATCACATACGCAAAGCTCCCCCCGCATGAGAAGCATCACGATTCTCATTCGAGTTTCTTCTGAAAGGGCGCGAAAAAGCTGGATCAATAATTTCATTTGATTCGCCTATATTTGTAAATCCGCATATGCGATTATAATAAATTAATGACCGATTCCCTGTCAAGGTTAATTTACTGGCGAAAAGCAGCCAATATTCCAAGGCCCCCAAATTTCTTTCACCGGTAATGCCCTGGTACGGGGAATCCCGCAGCCCGGAGAAACTCCAAAAGGACTGTATGTTTATCCTCGAATTCAGGGGGGAGCAAAGGCCAAGAAGATCTCTGGGCGAAAAAGGCCGGGCATCTCCCTTTTGCGGGTGCGCGCAGGGTCCGGCCTAAAACCATCATAATTCTTCAGGAGGGACGATGAGCACCGGGCAAGGAAGAAGGCGGACGACCTTCTCCGCTGTGCTGCCAAAAAAAAGCCGGTCCAAATCAACGGTTCCCCCGCAGCCTCCAATGACAATCAAGTCAGCCCTTATTTCCTGGGCCTTCCTGACAATTTCCTGAAAAGGTACCCCCGGTACGATCATTTTTTGCACCTGGATATCCCCGAATTTCTCATCCTTAAGGAATTCTTCGAGATTTTGTTTCGTCTTCTTCCATATGATTTCCTTGATTTTCCCCTCCTCATCCAGGCCAAAATGGCAGCTTTGGTCAATCAGCTTCTGATCCAAAACATGAAGAATGGTGACGTCTGCCTGAAATTTTCCCGCCAGAGAAAGCGCATAGCTCAGCCCCTGCTTTGAACAAGAGGAAAAATCCGTGGGAACCAGAATCCTTTTAATCATCTCCAATTCTCCTTGTGCCCCGCAAGATAATAGGCTTCATCTCCCATGACCAGAGCCGAGCGCACCATCTTCCAGAGTTGAGGGAACGAGCCCAGCCTCCGCATCCAAGCGGCGAGGCCTTCCCATCCCAATCCCACATGCAAATAGCCCGTCTTATAAAGATTGGAGAATTCCCGGTAAAACTCCGCCAGGCTGAGCCGGGTGGGGAGGACGGCATGGACCAGGTCAAAGAGCTCTAAATTTTGGGTGGTCAGCTTTTCTTTGAGGCGGCGGAAAAGATCGGTTCCCGGCAAGGGAGTCAGAACGGTTAAAGATGGAGAATAGAGTTTCCACTGGTGGATGTATCGCCGCAGCCGCTCAAAATCCTTACGTTCATACTGAGGGTCGACGATGAAGGAAGCGCAGACCTGAATTTTATGGGCTCGCAGGATTTTCAGGGCTTCTTCATTGTTCTTGACCGTATTGTTCTTCTTCAAGGCGGAGAGCTCTCCCTCTTCAATCTTTTCAAAACCGATAAAGACCTTCCAAAGACCCGCCTTTTTCCACAAAGAAACAATCTCAGGATAAGCCACAATGGCGTCGCTCCGGACTTGAAAGGTGATGCGTTTTTTGATCCCCCTGTTTAACATAAGCTCGGCAATCTTTCTGGCTCGTGGAACGGAGATGAAAAAATTGTCGTCGCTAACAAAGAGGTACTTGGCCCTCAAAGAGGCCATCTCTTCAACCACCCTCTCGGGAGTTTTCATCCGACAGGTCTCCCGGTAGAACTTCCATACGCTGCAGAACTCGCATCGATGCGGGCAGCCGCGGGCCGTTTCCACCATCGCCAGGGGTCTTTGAAACCCCAAATAATACCCTGATTCGTATTTCCGGATCAGATGACGAGCCAGGAAAGGTAAGGTATCCAGGTTCTTTACAGTTTCCCGAGGGGCGGTTATTTTCTGTCTCCTCTCCTGGTTGATCGCCAAGCCGGGAACATGCCCAATGTCCCTCCCATCCTCCAGGGCTGTGGCCAGTTTGCAGGCCGTCACCTCTCCTTCCCCCAACACCACCGCATCAACCGATGGATGAGAAAAATCGGAAGGGTTCAGGGAAGCATGGTGGCCCCCTATCGCGACGAAAATATCGTTCTTGATTTCCTTGACCCGCGCCGCAATTTTAAGGGCCTGGTAAACGCCAATCGTGAAGGAGCAACTGATGCCGCATACGGAAGGAGCAAAATCTTTTATCCATTTTTCTAAATTTTTCTCAATCCGGAGGTCTAGAATTTCAGTTTCATGGCCATGAGCAAGGAGCGAAGAAGCGACCATCTCCAGCCCCAGCGGTTCAACGAAGGCCGTTCGCTGGAACCCTAATCCTTTGCCGAAGCCCGGTTGGATCAAGAGAATTTTCACATCCGCCCTCCACTCAACTTTTCCCACTTTTCCCGGTTGTTGATACACCCTGGATCGGACTCAGTAAGGTCCCCAAAATACCCGTAGACGCGGGCCCGGCATCCACCGCAATAATCACGAAAATCACAGAACCCGCAATGATAAGCCAGGTATCCCCGATTTCGAAGGACCTGGCAAAGCCCTGAACTCTGCCAGATATCGATGAGCTTTTCTTTCCTTAGGTTCCCGATAGGCAGGGGGATATAGACACAGGGAGTTACGGTTCCATTCGGTTGGATGGCGCAATAACAACGTCCAGCCCCGCATCCGCCTACATATTTGGCAATCGTTCGCGCTCCCTCCCCCGCCAGAAAATCTCTCCCGGCGGAGGCCATTTTGCGCAGGAGTTCAATGAAGAGAAAAGCCGGGAGATATCGGGCCCCGCTTAGCAGGGAATTTGGAGTAGTTTTATAGGCCTGTAAAATATTTTCCAACGGGCAATGACCATCTTCCTTTTTCACGGTCAGCATGCGGAGAAAAAACTGAATAACGGAGCGATCCAGTATCTTCTCGATGAGGTGGGGGTGGGCCGAAGGGGAATGAATTTCATATTTTTTTTATTTCTGGGTGGCAGGGAATAGCAGAAGTTGCTTCCATCTTCATCACCTCCCGTCGGATTTCTGGCTGGAAAGACCGTCATCCGGCAACCAACCCGACATGAGGGGCTCGATCCCCGATCCTTTGAATATTCAAGATTTCCCTCCCCCCTGGGATGGGGGGAGAGCCCGGGCGGAGGTGATCCCCCTCCCCTTCATCCCCTCCCGCCAGGGAGGGGAGATATTTGAGGGTTTTTTTCACCTAAATCCCCAGGTATTTTTCAAATCGTTCGAGATGCCCTTCCATGGCCTGAGCCTCCTGGAATACCTTCCTGGCCTCTTTCCCTACAATGGACCCTCTGGCCTGTCGAGTCAGGCGCCGGGAGAGGCCTCCGATGGCCGCAATCCGGTTGCGAAAATTGTGAGCGGTCTCCTTAACCACGACCTCCTTTCTCCAGTAGGATTCGATGAGTTGGTCCACCAGTTCGGCCTTCCCGGCTGCCGCTCCGATCAACTCTCCCACGATCTTCAGGTATTCGAACTCCTCGTCGGAAATAGGCCCGCCCTCTCTGCCGCCATCGACGATCAGGGCCCCTACCTTCTTTTCGGCCTGGGTTACGGGGTCTACATACCACAGCGGCACAACGGCTTTGATCTTGACCGCCGCCGGCAGAGTATGCCGGTATCCTTCCGTCTCCCGGACATCCTTCAGATTCAGGGGGATGCCGTTCTCCACCACTTTCCACACAATGCTTTCCTTGCAAACCGGAACCTGTTCCATGGGGCAATCATACTTGCCTACCCAGCAATGCATCTTCAATTCGCTTTCCTCTAATAATACGCATCGCGCCCGCTTCCCCAGGCTTCGGCTCAGGTGGTCCAGACAGGTTCGAAAGAGATAATCCCGGTCCGTGCACCAGCTCACCAGGCGGGCAATCTCCAAAAGATCCTGGTAACGTTTAACCAAGTCTTTTTTTCTCTTAACCTCTTTCCCTCCCATTCCACCTCCGCCTTTCCCGAGTATTTATCGGGTGCCGATTTCCGTACCGTCTAATGGACTGCAACCGGGCCATTTTCAATTCCGATTACTCTCAGCAAGTCTACAGGAATGTCGTGAATAATGATGCCACGCGATAGCGGGTTTAATTGGCCTTCAAGCAAAGGAAGATCTACCAGCGCCAGGCGGCGGTGTAAAAGGACCTTTTCCAGGAGACCATGCTCGGTCGGATAGAGAAATCCAAGAACAATTTGCGCGATGGAAGGCCAGGTCATCCGCAAAAAGACCCACCAGTAATCTTCTCCTGGCGGGAAAAAAACTTCCCAGCGGGCGAAGTGATCAACCGTTCCTTCATCGGCGGATTCGATTCGCTTCCATCCTTCCCACTGAGGAACCGGTATAAAAAGCAAATTTTCTGTCAAATAATAACCCGTGTCCTTAAGAACCTTTGCTTCCCGCAGTCGGGAGGCCAACTCGCTAAGAGATTCGTTGTCCTCTTTTAACATGGCTCCCTCCTCTCTCTTGCTGGGCCTAGTCTTTTTTATTCCCGGATTCCGGGTACAGGATAACCCGTAGCCCGGAGCATCTCCATAAGGAGTTGGCGTTTTTCTTTATATTCCGGGGTGAAAAGCGGCGCACAACGGACAACGGACTTTTGCTCCATCAGCAATTTTACCGCAAACACCAGACAGGTCATTTCATCGCAGACCTGGCAATTGGTTCCCGGAAGGAGTGTATAGATATCCGGGGCTTTCAGCTCCATTCTCCGGCTATAGTCGGGCTTGATCTGCCCCTTCTTGGCAAAAGCTTCCCGTATCAAATTTTTCAACCACTCCATGGTTTCCTGAGCGTCCTTTTCATCCACCGCTTTGGCCACGGTCACCTTCCTGGGATAAAGGGTGATCATCTTTCCATCTTTCTTCAACGTTAGAGTCATTGCCGGGTGATTATAAATGCATTCTTTGAACCAGGAATTGATATAGGGAAAAGATTCCTGGATTTCTTCATTCAATTCCACAACGGCCTTTATCTTGTCGGGGTCGGCAGGACAGGGCAAAATATGGGTAACCCGGTATCTTTTAAGCACGATGGTTTATTTCCTTTTTGTGTCGAATCACAAAATCAATCACCGTCAATCACCCTATCAAGGGCCAAAGTTTCTAACTAACCCAATTTGCTTTCCCTATTTATTTTCCGTTTGGCTAAAGCCTCCCGGATCTTCTCTTTCAGCTCCGTCAGGTCCGAAGATTTGATCACATACGCTTCCGCTCCCCATCTCTTGTAACAATCGCTATCCAAGGGAGAAGCCGTATTCAAAATCACGGGAAGGTCTCGATTTATTTCCAGGAGGGCCTTGAGCGTCTTCAAGGCGTCCATTATTTTCAGGCGAAGGTCTAGAACCACCACCTGGGGAGATTCCTGATCGTATTTTTTCAAAGCTTCCTTGCCGTTTCTGGCTAAATGGACTTCATATCCCTCTTCGGAAAACTCTTCCTGGTAAAGTAAAAGAAGGATCGGGTTGTCATCTACGCAAAGGATTTTTTTCATGGGTTCCTCCTCTGTTTTCCTTTCCAGAAGGCTTTTCCCGTGCTTTCGTTCTTTCTTCCTTCCTTACCCATTTCGGAATGTTATGTAGATGGGAAAGGATTTCTCCCACTTCTCCCATAGTATTGTCGATAACCCGAGTTCCGTGTTTTTCCAGACAAAATTTGGTTGGCCAATCAATCCCGCCGCAAATCAGGAGATCTATGCCCAGGGAAATGAGTTTTTTCCTCCTTTCGAATAAAGAAAGCTTAGAGAAACGAAATAGAAAGGTGGAGCTAACCTTTTGGCCCTGAGCCAGGATCACCAGCAGCTCAGGAGCCGTTAAAAAATTAGGCGAAATACGCTTCCGGAATAAAGGAATTGCCACTTTCATTTGGGTCTCTTCAAAGTATTAAAATAGCAATTCCCGTGCCATTCCTTAGTGAGGGAAGAAATATTTTTTCATTAAAAAACGATAGGTTGTGAAAATTTCGGGAAGGGAGAGAAAAGCAGGCGAGTCATTGATGAAACTGTGGCAGAAAAAATGTTTCACCTATGAAACAGAAGGACTCTCATGGGCCCTCTGCGGTGATCAATCCAGATGGAACCTCTTGATCTTGCGCCAGAGGGTATACCGACTTATCCCAAGCTCACGGGCCGAGAGAGTACGGTTACCCCTATGTCTTTTCAATACTTGCTGAATAGCCTGAACTTCCGAAGCTTCCAGCGGCTTTATGCTCGCCTTCGCTTCATCTTTTCTGGCTACTTTCTCTATAAACTCCACAGGCAGGTGTCTCTTGCCGATCAGAGAGTCTTTGCACAGGGCATAGGCATGTTCCAAGATGTTCTGCAACTCCCTGACGTTCCCCGGAAAATGGTAATTCATCAGGAGATTCAATACCTCCTCGGAGACCCCCGTGATGGCCTTTCCTTTCAGGCAGTTCAATTTGGAAATGAAATGTTCAACCAGAAGGGGAATGTCCTCCCTTCTTTCACCAAGAGGCGGAAGTTCAATTTTTATGATGTTCAGCCGATAATACAAGTCTTCGCGGAAAATCCCTGCCTGCACTAATTTTTCGAGGTCCCTATTGCTGGCCGCGATGATCCGGACATCTACCTTCGCAGGAACGGTCCCGCCCAAAGGGATAAACTCTTTATCCTCAAGGACCCGGAGAAGTTTCCCCTGAAGGGCTGGGGATGTATCCCCTACTTCATCCAGTAACAGGGTTCCTCGATTCGCCAGAACAAACCTTCCGGGCTTGTTCTTCTTGGCATCGGTAAAGGCCCCTTTCACGTATCCAAACAGCTCGGATTCAAGGAGGGTATCGGGAATCGCCGCACAGTTGACCTTTACAAAAGGTTTTTCTCTCCTTGGACTCGAATCATGGATGGCACTGGCTAAAATCTCCTTGCCCGAGCCGCTGGGCCCCTGGATCAGGACGGTGCTCTCGCTTTCCGCCACATCGGGCAGGATTTCAAAGATCTCCTGCATTCGCGGATTTTTACTGACCAAGTCGCCGAGACGATATCTCCCCGAAATGGTCTTTTTCAAGGATTCAACCACGGTAAGGTCCCGGAAGATTTCAACTCCCCCCACCACTTCTCCCTGATCATTCCGAATTGGGGCGGTGGTGATGCTGACGGATATCTCCTGACCCTTCCTGTTGATGATCACTGCGGGGCAGCCGTAGAGGGGGATACCCGTCGCCATGGTCCGTTCCAGAGGACATTGGGTCTGACAGAGATCGGAGCGAAAAATGTCGAAGCAATACTGGCCCACCGCCTCCGGCGAAGAGAAACCGGTAAGCTGCTCGGCCGCCCGATTAAAGAAGGAGGTGATCCGCCGGCCTCTGTCTACGACAAAGACCCCGTCAGCGATACTGTCGAGAATCACGCAACAAGCCGTAGCATCGCCCCGACCCGTGCAGGCCTTTCCCAACAAAGAGGAAGGCCCGGCGACTGTGTTTGTCGCCCCAATGGCCATATCTTCTATCGGATCTTTTTTGAATCCGGGCTTTTCCATCCACCTCTCTCGAAAGAAGTTATTTTTGCAGCCAGACCGGAGGAGTAAACGCTAATAACAGACATCATAGTTCAAAATGGTTTCTCGAAGAGGACTTCGCTAATATCCTCTTGAAGGTGGGCAATGCAGTGAAGGGACTGGAAACCTGGATTACATTTTGCCCTGAAAATTTCTTTCGTGTAGCCTCTCAGCAGCATTATGGTTCCTTCCCATGCTTCCATTGAGCGGCTTTCAACCATTCGATGATCTATTTTCTTGGAGGAATCCTACCGACGCATTTGACCTGTCCATTGATCACCAAGGCGGGAGTGCCCAGGACCCCCAATTTGCCGATTTCCCTTATATCCTATACATGATCGAAATCAGCGGCCAGATTCAGCCCCGCCAAAGCAGCCATGGTTTCTCTTTCAAGCCATTGGCAATTGAGGCATCCAGGCCCCAGGATTCGAACCTGCAAAAGGAAGACATCTTCTTCCATTTTCTCACCCAGCAATTTCTTAAATTCCCTTGCCAAGGCTCTGGCATACCCTCCGCTGTATGGGGAAAACAATTCTTTTTCTTACTCTCTTCCAGCTGCAATTTTTCCACTTCTGCTTCCCTAACACCTTTCAAATCTTTGGCCCGGAGAAAAATTTTCTCGATTTCCACTATCCCGATGGTCTTTCCGCTTACCGAAATCTTCAGAATTTTTTATTCCATTTTATTTCTCGTCCATGAATTGGGTTCTAATCCCTATTATAACGGTCTTTAAGGATTCTCCTCCCCTCCGGGGAGTTCGAAAGCGGGCGTTCCATGAAGACGTGGAGGCCTCCCCATCTTTCTTCAGGATTACTTTTCGGATCATCTCCAAAGCCTCGTCCCGGGTCCGGTCCAGGGCGATGCGCTCCAATTGGATTACATCCATCGGACTGAGAGATATGACGACCTTAGGTTCTATGCCACGATGCGGGGATTAAATTTAATTGCCGCCTTGGGGCTCTTATGGGCATCGGATCACGCCTTGCGCCCACAGACAGCCTCCACAGGTGGGAAAAGTATTCCCAAAACAATCTTCCTCATTTGCCTGCACAAGGTCACAGCCCCCACAATGGGTGCAGAAGGAAAAATCGAATTTTTGCACACGTTCCCGAAAGGCCATGTATTCTGGCACATTCCACAAATCAACCAAATCATGTTCGACCACATTGCCGATTGCATAACGGCGCGAGAAGCGTCTCTGCTCGTCCAGAAAACTCACATGATTATGCATCAGCGGCAGGCATGGACTGAGGTTTCCATCCCAGCCAACCGCTGTTGCCCCGCTTTCGATGAATGGGCAGCGATCATTTACGGCCTGGCCAAAGTAGACTCCAGCGAAGGTAATACTCTTACAGCCCCGCATGATTTTGTAAAGCGCTTCGCGGGTAATCTCATCCACGTTTATTTTGGGCAGCTCCAGTTGTGATACTGAGGGTTGGAATACGACGTCATTCAACGCGCGTGAGTACAATACTTCTTTGCACATCTCGGCAGTGTATGGCAGAACATTGCTCACCAGGAAGCGTTTTGCCCCCAAATGACTCCCCAGTCTTAAAACAGCGGGTAAATCTGCAATGTTGCGTCTCATGGCTACAAAGGCGATCCCGAGCTGGGGGGTTGAAAGATGGGCAGCCCTGCGAGTATCGCGGAAGTTGGCGAGATTTTTTAGCACCTCAGGCAGGGTCGCACCCGGGCGTACATCAGAGTAACTTTCCGGCGTGGCCCCATCCAGAGAAACCCACAGCATATCCAGACCGGCCTCGATCAATTGTCCTGACAACTCTCGCGTGAGAATCGTCCCGTTCGTGATCAGTTCCACCGGCGCGTCGAGGGCTTTGGCCCGGGCTACCATTTCGACGATATGCGGATGAGCCAACGGCTCGCCAAAACCGCCAAAAAAGACATTGGGCGCGGGGGAAAAGCCACGCAGCCCATCGATAATATGTGCGAAGGTTGTGTCGCTCATCTGGCCCAGCGGCTCATCCCAACTCTTACGGATGCAGGTGCGACACTCCAGGTTGCAATAATTGGTCGGTTCAATATACACTTTCGCCAGATGCGTGACAGGCTGGCGCAGACGTAGGCCATTCACCACTTCGTCAATACGAACTTGAGTTCCAGGTCTCAACCCATAGCGAAGACCCAGGTCTGGTGGCAAGACCAATCTTCCTTCCTCATCCACTCGCGCTCGCAATTCTGGCTTCGAGCCCGTTACATCACCTTGATTTTGCACTGCTTCCATAGGTTCTTTTTACAGATAGACTCCCGGCACAGGGTAATCGGCAGCCCGGAGCAGCTCGAAAAGGACTTGGCGCTTATCCTCGTGTCCGGGGGTAAAGAGGGGGGCACATCGAACTACGGACGTCTCCCCGCTGAGCATCTTCACGGCAAAAGCCAGGCAGGTAAGTTCATCGCAAACCTTACAGTTGGTCCCAGGAAGGAGCTTGTAAATATCCAGGGCCTTCAATTCTACGCCCCGGCTGAAGTTGGGCTTGATCTGTTCCTTCTTCTCGGAAATCTCCCGGGTAAGATCTCTCAACCATTCCATGGTCAACCGGACATCATCCTCATCTGTGGCTTTCGCCACGGTCACCTTCCTGGGATAGAGGGTGATCATCTTCCCGTCCTTCTTCAAAGTCAGGATCATGGCCGGGTGATTATAGATGCAACCTTTGAGCAGGGCATTGATGTAGGGGAAGGCCTCGTGGATCTCCTCGTCTAGTTCAATGATGGCCCTGATCTTCTCCGGATCTGCCAGGCAAGGCAGGATGTGGGCAATGCGGTATCCTCTCAGGACCACTGGACTATTTCCCTTTCGTCCCTTCCAGCAGCCAGTTTTTTATCTGTTCCCTCCTGGGAATCCGGCCGACGGATTTGACCTGCCCATTGATCACCAGGGCGGGAGTTCCCAGAACTCCGTATTCAGCGATTTTTCTGATGTCCTGCACATGTTCAAAATCAGCGGCCAGATTGAGCTCGGCCAAAGCGCTCATTGTTTCCTGCTCAAGCTTTCGGCAATTCAGGCAGCCCGGACCCAGGATGCGAACCTGCAAAGTGGAAAAATCCTCTTCCACCTTCTCTCCCAGGAATCTCTTAAACTCCCTCCGCAAGGCTCTGGCATATTCCCCTTCGGCCTTGGCGGGGATGAAATTTTTCTTCTTGGCCTCTTCCAGGAGAAATTTTTCAACTTCTGCTTCGCTCCCATTCCTCTTCTCTTTAGCCAGAAGAAAAATTTCTTGCAGGCCCACCATCCCCACAGCCTGCCCGCTGACAGAAATTTTCAAAATTTCTTCTTCCATTTTATTCTCTCTGCAAAATGGTCTGTGTTTGCTTAAGTCTTTTGCCCCCCTCCGGGGAGCTCAAAGGCCGGCCTTCAATGAGGTGCAGAGGCTTCCCGAATTTTTTTCAGGATGACCTTTTCAACCATCCTCAGAGCCTCGTCCCGGTCCTTGTCCAGGGCGATGCGCTCCAACTGCATCGCCTCCAGCGGGCTAAGCGATATGACAATCCT
>Ga0315280_10011366_pt1 | contig 10949 bp, 7 predicted proteins | sample YL17G06_40_MG_FD_203697 | JGI IMG/M metagenome (GOLD analysis project Ga0315280, IMG submission 203697) | Sediment microbial communities from Yellowstone Lake, YNP, Wyoming, USA - YL17G06_40 | ecosystem: Environmental > Aquatic > Freshwater > Lake > Sediment | place: USA: Wyoming | collected... | reverse complement strand
TGCGGCCGGCGTCAAGGAACTTCAGGCGGCGGGAGTTCGCGTCATGCCTTACATCAACGGCCGCTTGTGGGACACCGGCCTCGAGGATTTCGGAAAAGCCGCCCGGCCCTTTGCGTGCAAGAACGAACGCGGCGAACCTTACATCGAGGAATATGGTTCGAAGCGGAAACTGGCTCCCATGTGTCCGACCACCAAATTCTGGCAGGACAAAGTCAACGAGATCGTCATGCGCCTTGTCGGTCCGGAATGCGGCGTGGACGGCGTCTACATTGACCAGGTCGCCGCGGCGAAACCCTGTCTTTGCTTCGACCGCTCGCACGGCCACCCTCTCGCCGGCGGCCACTGGTGGACGACTCTGGGCTATTGGCCGATGCTCGAACGCCTTCGCGCCGACATGCGAAAGCCCTATCCCCACTCGATGATCACCACTGAGTGCAACGCCGAACCCTACATCCAGGTCTTCGACGGCTACCTGACGTGGCATTGGCAGCACAACGGCCAGGTGCCCGTGTGGCCGGCGATCTACGGCGGGCAGGTGCAGATGTTCGGGCGCGCCTATCGCGGCGGGCCGACCAAAGACCTCGCGCTTCGAATGAAAGCGGCGCAGCAGCTGGTCTATGGGGAACAGCTCGGCTGGCTCGGTCCCGAGGTGATCCACGAAAAAGACAACGCCGCATTCCTTCGGCGCATGGCCAAACTGCGCCATGTGTTGCGCGACTATCTGGCCGACGGCGAGATGATGCGACCGCCGAAACCCGTCGGCACCATCCCCAACGTCGCGGCCGACTGGCAATGGTCGGGAGTGTGGCCCGTGACCGACCGCGCGATCCAGGCCGGCGCGTGGCGGGCAAACAACGGCCGTCTGGCGCTGATCTTCGTCAACGTCACCACCGGCACTCTCTCGTTCGAGCTCAATTTCAACGGGAAGGACTACGGCCTGACCGGCAATCAGCTCCGCCTGGCCGCTCGCACCGAAACCGGCCCCGGCGAAACAGTTACCCTGCCCCTCACCTTCCGCCGCTCCGTCCGTCTGGAACCAATGGATGCCGTGGTGTTCGAACTGGCGGGGGGAAAAGGACAGCGGTCGGAGGCACAATAGATCTGCCCGACGGCGGCCCGTCGGGGCCTATTTGGCAGAATGCGGGAGAACTTCGTAGCGGAACCCCAGGCTGCGCGATTCGCCGGGTGATAGGTCGAGCAGGCAGTGGGCGAACATGATGGAGCCCTGGTAAACGCGCTCGAAACCGGCCTCGGAGATACTGACCGTTTCGAGCGGAAAGCGCCACAAGGTCATGGGTTCGGCGGGCGTTACGCGCGCCTCGAGCTTCAGCCACTCATCCACCATCGCGAAATTCCTCACCAGTTCCTCGGCGCCGATCGAGGCCAGATTCGACGGCATCGGTTTGGCATCGTTGATCTTGTAATAGCGGTCGAGCGCGTCGCCCGCGAGGAAGTTAACGCAAAACTCCACGCCGAAGCGCGTCTGAACCGGTCGCCCGCTTTCGTTGGTGATTCGATACTCGGCGTCAATCGTGGCCTCGTCGCTCGCGATCACCAGGTTTTTGGCAACACACATGGGGAACGTGCCCGCGGGGCGATGGAGCGCACCATACCGCGCGAGGGAGACGCGCAACGCCCCGTCGAGTTGCTCGCACTGGACCGTATACGGCTGGTTGACGAAGTCGCCCTCTTCGCGCTGGCGGCTTTCGGCAAACTGCTCGAGCGTGGTGTCGGGGGCGATGAAGTGATCGAGGAACGACGCGCGACGATGCCAGTCATAATGGAGAAACCGTTCCAGGCCCGACTCCTTGGCGGTGACGCGTTCGTGGATGCTGGCCGTGCCGGTCTCGCCCGCGGTTTTGCGCTTGGCCATCTCGACGACGCGGCGATGATAGCCTTCCTTGCGGCGACCGAGCACATCAATGAGGTTGAACCGCGAGGCGACGTGGTCGTGCTCGACCAGCGATCCGCCCGAAGCCGGTTTGAATACGAGGATGTGGGCGGGGGATTCGGCGATCAACTCGTCGTGTCCGTCGCAGTCGAAATCCGTCATGTCCACTTCGATCCACTTCTTGGCGCGATGGGTCGCTTCGTTGGCCAGCGCGTTGGCTTCGATCAGGCAGCGATACATGGCCGAGCGGAGGTGGGCCAGATACAGGCCGCCGAAAATGCCGTGCCAATAGGCGCAATTGCACTGACCCTGCCAGAGCGAGATTCGCGCGCGCTGGAGCTTTTTGGCGGCGGCAGCGCCCTTGCGCGCGAAGGCCGACTCGATCTTCCGGCTGATGTAGATCATCCGTTTGTGCAGATGGTTGCCTTCGTCATACTTGGCGAGGAAATTGCGCCAGAAGCCCCCGCGCACGAAGATCTTTTCGTTCGCCCAGTCGGGGCGGGTTTCGAGCGACTTGACGAAATCTTCGTAGCGCTCGATTGCGGCGGCGGGCAGCGCCCACTCCATCATCTCGCTGTAGGAGGCGGTGGGCAGATAGATTCGCCCCAGCGGATTGATCTGGTCGAGCGCCTCGCCGAAGTTGAGCTGTCGAATCCATGAGAGGTTCTCTTCGAGCGCGATGAAAAAACGCTCCAGCCAACGGTCCTCGTAGCAGTGCTTGTGCGTCTCGGGCCAGATGCCGAACTTCTCGCCATCGTCAATCATCACGACCAGGCGGCTGCCGTCGTCGGTCGCCACCGAGCGAAGATAGTCAATCGTCTCGATGGGATCGCGGAAGGGGATGGCGTAGCGCAGTTTCTCGTTGATCGGGAAGACGGCGACCGGTTGTGCCGCGTCCTCGGTCAGATAGTAGCCGTAGGTCTGGCGCTCGGTCAGTCCGGCGCACTTAAAGTGGGAATCGTCGAGCGCGGCAAATTCGATTCCCGCCTCGTGCATGTAGCGCGGCAGCTGCGGCTCCCACACGCGTTCGGCCAGCCACATGCCGCGCGGCGTGACGCCGAACATCTCCTCGATCTTTTCGCTCATCAGGCGCATCTGGCCGATCTTGTCGTGATCGGGAATGACCGGCAGGATCGGCTCATAGTAGGCGCCGCCAAGAATCTCCGCCTGGCCGTTGGCAACCAGCGCGCGGAGGCGGTCGAGATAGTCGGGGTGGCGCTCGGCGATCCAATCGAGCAGGCAGCCCGTGTTGTGAAAGGCAAAACGAATGGATTGGTGGCACTCGAGAACGTCGAGAAACGGCCGGTACGCTTTTTCATAACCGTATTGGAAGACGTGGTCGAAATTGCCGATTGGCTGATGGTTATGGACGCCCAAAACGAGGTTGACCGTTTTCATGAGAACCTCCGCGAAAAAACGAAGAATGAACGATGAATTATGAATGAGCAATGAAAAGCCAAAAACAAAACCGCCTGAATAGACCTACTGACTTCCCATCCCTCGGATCATTTTCCTCTTTCCGCAAGGTGGCAGCAACTCGACCCTCTCTTGGACCAGCCGTTCCTGGTCCGTTTTCATTCATCCTTCATCCTTCATCATTTTCTTCTGTGCGTTCCGGTCGGTGCGGGGGTGCCCTTCGAGGCCTCCTGCATGCGCCGGACCAATTGTTTATCGAGCGAGCGGGCCGGGTTGAAGCCCGTGTTCTTCAACCGCTGGTTCATGGCCGCCACCTCGACGAGAATGCTGAGGTTGCGGCCCGGCTCGACCGGGATGACGTACTCCGGCAGGTCCACGTCGAGAATCGTGCGGGTTTGATCTTCCATGCCGAGGCGCTCGTATTCCTTGCCGATCTGCCACTGCTCGAGCCAGATGACCAGGTCCACGATTTTCTCGTCGCAGACGGCGCCGGCGCCGAACAGCGACTCGACGTTGATGATCCCCAGGCCGCGCACTTCCATGTGATGCTTGGTGAGGGGCGAGCTGGTGCCGATAATGGCGGTTTTCGATTGGCGGCGGAGAATGACGACGTCGTCGGCGACCAGGCGATGGCCGCGCTGGATCAGCTCGAGCGCGCACTCGCTCTTGCCCACGCCGCTTTCCCCCACCAGCAGCACGCCCATGCCGAAGACATCGAGCAGAACGCCGTGGACCGACATCGAGGGGGCGAACTCGGGTTCGAGCAGGTACATGAGCCGGCCCACGAAGCGAGCCGTGTGAAGACCGCTCTTGATCAGCGGAACATTGTGTTTTTCGGCCAGCTCGACCAATTCCTTCGGCATCGGGTAGGTCGAGGTCACCACCATGCACGGAATCGCATAGCGGAAAACGCGCTTGAGCCGATTCAAGCGTTCGCGCTGGGTGAGACTGCCCAAATAGGAGATTTCGGTGTTGCCGATCACTTGAATACGGTCGAACGAAAATACGTCGAGGAAACCGGCCAACGCCACACCCGGCCGGTTCCATTCGCTGGTGACGATGGGGTTGTTCAATCCGCCTCGGCCCCCCAGGATGCGCAGCTCGAGCGTCTTGCTGCCGAGCTCAACGAACTGCTGGACGGTGAGCACCTTTTTGGCCGGCGAGATCCGACCCAACAGTCGTTTCTTCTCGTGTATCGTTTTTGATTTCCGATTGGCCATGGTTGAACCCTCTGGAGGCATTTTTGTCAGAGCTAAATCCTCTGCTTCCTAAGTTCGCTGACGTATGGTTTTTGACAGGATAACGGGAGGGACGGGATTGGGTGGAATCCGGTTGATCCTGTCTAACGGCGCCTCAGCGCGCGTTGCGAATCTCCCGCAAGAGCGACTCCCGTGCTCGCGCAATCGCCTGGCGCCGCTGGGCGTTCCAGCGTTCCATCGCGCGGGCTGCCGCTTCGAGTCGCGCGAGACCGGCCCGAACCGCCGACGGCGCGGGTCCGCCCAGCGATTTCTTGGCTCGCACGGCGCGCGCTGGTCGAATGGCGGCCTGCCATTCCGCCCGGGCAACCTTTTTCGCAAGGCCGTTTGCCGCCAGCGCCCGCTCGACCCTGGCCGGAACAAATCGTCCCTCCAACTCGCATTCGCGCACCAAACCCGCCACAATCTCATAGGCCTTGCGGAAGGGCAAACGCGCCCGGCGGGCAATCAGGTCGGCCAAATCCACCGCGACCAGAAAATCATGATCGGCCGCCTCCGCCATGCGATCGGCGTGAACCGTCATGGCCCCGACCACCTCGCGGAAGATGGCCGGCGCCTCGCGCAATTCCTCGACCGCATTCATGACCAGATACTTGGACCATTGCGAATCGCGATTGTAACCGGAAACCATTCCCTTGCTCAGCGCGAGAAGCGATTGGAGGATTCCCTGGACGACCGCGGCCTTGGCGCGCGTCACCTCGGCGAAGTCCGGGTTGCGCTTCTGGGGCATGATGGATGAGCCCGTCACGTGGCGATCATCGAAGGTGATGAACCCGATCCAGGGCATGGACCAGACAATGAGGTCCTGCGCCAGAAGCGACAGATGGCTGCCGGCAAACGCCAGATCGGCCACGAAGCGCGCTTCCATCTCCCAGCGGCTCGAGACGCAATCCACGCTGTTCTCCTGGACGCCGTCGAAGCCCAGGAAGCGGGCGGTCGCCGCGCGATTGATCGGCCAGGAAGTGCCGTGGCCGGCGGCGGCGCCCAGGGGAGAAAGGTTGATGGCCAAATAAGTGGCCCGCATCTGCTCGGCGTCGCGCAGCATCGCCTGGGCATGGGCGGAAAGAAGGTGGCCCAGCGTCGTCACGCCCGCCGGCTGCGTGTGGCTGAGGCCGGGCATCAGAGTCTCGACGTGCTTGCGCGCGCACTTCAGCAAATCGGCGACGAGCGCGAGCCATTCGCTGTGAAAATCGAGCAGCGCATCCCGAATGAACAGGCGGACGTCGGCCGCCGACTGGTCGTTTCGACTGCGGCCGGTGTGGATCCATCCGCCCGCCGCATCGCCTGCGCGCTCGCTGACCGTGCGTTCGATGTTGACGTGGACATCTTCGAGAGCCGGATCGAGCGACCAGCGGCCGGCACGCCATTCGCGCTCGATTGCCCCCAGGGCGCGTTGGAGCTGGCGGTGAACGCCTCGCTCGATGATCCCCGCCCGGCGGAGCATCAGCACGTGGGCCTGGTTGACCCAGAGGTCATAGGGAATGAGGACGGCATCGGCCATCGGCCGCTCGCGGACGTCCCACCCGGCGCAATAAGCCACGTGTCGGGCCGACGGGGCGCGATGCATCCTTGCCTGCCAGATCGTCGAGTGTTTTCCGGCTGCCATTCGCAAGACTCCTGACGGGTTGCGGCTCACCGACCCGCATGCGCTAAGAAGATCGCGTTGTCCGATCCGAAATCCACAATACCCCAACAGACCGTATTCATCTTTCGACAAGCCCAAACCGAACAGCAGTAATGCACAATGGATAACCGCCCGGAGCCGTTCGGCGCAATGAAAAAACATGCCACAACAGACCTGGACACCGGGATTCTCAAAAGTCGCAACATAGAGAGTGTGGGAGAGATGATGGATGTTGGGAATAGCCTGCGTCGGCCCGGAAAGGGAGAGCGAGATCAACCTGTGAATTGACGTCAGCGTTCGACCGCTGTTTTGAGACCACCTCTTGCCGGTCGGACGTTGTCCTTGAAAACAGAACGGCTGCACGCTGCCCCCGCTCCACATTATGCGGTCGTTTTGCAGCCGCCGCCAAAGACTAAATTAAGGGTTTACATTTAAAAGCCGATGAAACTAGGATTAGAGCCGCTCAAATTCGAGAGACAGGAGGGGGAGTTCGTGCGTCCCGCAGATTCCCGTTCAGCTGAGGTGACAGTGATGAAAACCGTTCTGCGGCTCCCGGGGAAGAATGCCTTGGTTCGTTGGGCGGGCCAACTGATGTTGTTCGCCATGCTGGTGTGCACGGCCGCCAGTCCTCCCCCGCGCACGGACCCGGCGGCGGGCACGAGTGCAAGCGAATCGAAGGCCCCCTCCACCACCGCGACCGCCGCCGTTCGCCAACCGGCCAAACCCCTGATGGCGATGCTGGATTTCACCACCGACGACGTCCCGGCCAACGAAGTTGATGCGATCTGTCGAACGTTATGGCAGCGCCTCTATGAGCGGAAGCGCGTCACCTTGATGGTGCGCGCCGCCACCCGGATCTCCCTCGACCAGTGGGGACTGCTCACCGAGCGCGCCAATCAACAGCCCAACAGTTTCGGCCGCATCGCGCGGGCGCTGGCGGTGGACTACCTGGTCTTCGGCCATGTCAGTCGCTCGGGCGGTATCTATGCGCTCGATGTCTCGGTTTTCTCGGTCCGGCAGGGAACCACCGTGATCAGCGAAACGCGCCTCTACGAGAAGGGATTGGAGCAGCTGCTGGCGGATATGGACCCGCTGGCAGGGGTTCTTCTCTCGCAAAAAACAGCGATCCCGCCGGTCGCCGTATCCACCCCAATTCAAGTGGCCTCGGCAGTCACTCCAGCCCGTACGATCCCCTCCGCTCCCGTCAGTGCCACACCGGCGTTGCCCGAAGTCACGCCGGCCGTTCGCATGGTCCAAACACCCCGGCCATCGCCCACGCCCCTGCCCGAGACCGAACCAATCTCTCCCACGCGTCCCGTTGTCCGAACGCCCCGGCCCCAGCTGACGGCGACGCCGAAGCCGCCGGAACCGACTCCGACGCCAAGGCCGCCCGAACCAACGCCTACGCCCAAGCCGCCGGAGCCCACGCCCGAAATCAAACCGACTCCGCAAAAGGTCACCCTCGTCGCCACTCCGCGACCGGCCGAACCAACGCCCAAGCCGCCGGAGCCAACGCCTACGCCCAAGCCGCCGGAGCCCACGCCGACACCAAAACCGCCGGAGCCAACACCGACACCGACTCCGACACCGACGCCGACGCCCACACCGATACCAACTCCGACACCGACACCAACGCCGACGCCCACACCGATACCAACTCCGACACCGACGCCGACACCGACGCCGACGCCCACACCGATACCGACTCCGACACCGACTCCGACACCCACACCGATACCGACTCCGACACCGACGCCGACACCGACGCCGACGCCCACACCGATACCGACTCCGATACCAACTCCGACACCGACTCCGACTCCCACGCCAACGCCAACTCCCAAGCCGACCGCGTCACCCAAAGCGGCGAAGGCCACACCGGAGCTCTCGAAGGCCGATGCCAAGTCGCCCATCATGCGGGCCAGGGATCTCCATGCCCAGGCGGTCAAGCTCGGCGAGAGCAGACCGGAAGGGCTCAAACTGCTGGTTTCGGCCGTCGAACTGGACCCCGAGAATGTTTCCTATCGCTATGCCCTGGCTCGCGCCTACTATTACAACAAGGACTTCAAAAACGCGGTCACGCAGTGCTCCGAGGTGCTCAAGCGCGACCCGCGGCACCCGGACGCCCTGACGGTCATGGGGTCGGCTTACTTCTACCTGGAAGACTATCCCAAAGCGATCGAGGCGCAGGAACAGGCCCTCAAGATCAACCCGCGCAACTTGTACGCCCAGTTCAATCTCGCCCACGTCTGCATGCAGGTGGACAAGAACCGTGCGCGGACCGAGTTCCAGAAATTCATCGAGCTGGCCGGGAACGATTCCTCGCAACGAGAGAACGTGAAGAACGCCAAGGATTGTCTGAAGGCGCTCGAATAGGCGGGAAAGGGGAAAACAGGAGTTCGCCCCGACAGGCATCATGGCCGAGATGGTTGGTTCGAGCAGCAGAAAAATCGGTCCCTACACGGTGGTCGGCTCTCTGGCGCGCGGCGCCACCAGCGAGGTGGTGAAAGCCATTGACGCCGACCTGAATCGCGTGGTGGCGATCAAGCTGCTTTCCCGCGACTTTGTCAAAGACCCCGAGGCGCTCGAACGGTTCGAACGGGAATCGCGAACCGTCATCGGTCTGAGTCATCCCAATATCGCCGCCATTTACGAAGCCGGCGTCACGCTCGACGGCCAGCCCTACTTTGTCATGGAGTTTGTGGACGGGAGAAGTCTGAGGGAGCTCCTGCTCGACAAAGAGGAACTGTCCTTCTCGCAGCAACTCGATCTGATGATCCAGGCGGCCGAAGGGCTGCGCGCCGCGCTCAACCGCAACATCGTCCATCGCGACATCAAACCCGCCAACTTGATGGTGGACCGCGAGCGGCGGCTCAAGGTCGTGGATTTCGGCCTGGCCAAAGTGATTGGCGAGAACGCTTACAAGAGTGTGGCCGGCCGGGTCATGGGCACGCCGAAATACATGGCGCCCGAAGTGGCCCTGGGACGCTCGGCCGACTATCGCTCGGACATCTATTCGCTCGGCGCGACCTTCTATCACCTCCTGACCGGCCGGCCGCCGTTTGACGGCGAGACGCCCGCCGCCGTCATGATGCAGCACGTCAACAGCCCCTTGCCTCCGCCCCACTTGCTCAATCCGCAGATTCCCGTTGACGTCTGCGAGATCGTTCAAAGGGCGATGGCCAAGGATCCCAACCAGCGCTATCAGGACTATGACGAATTGCTCTCGGACCTGAAAGCGGCGAAGGTGGGTCGGCTGACGAAAGAGCGCGGGGATTCGTTTCCGGGGGTGCGGCGTGAACCGGCCGCTCGAGAGGAGCCCGCGCGGATCGAGCCCCTTCGCCCTCGCCCCTCCTCTTACATGACGGAAGGGAAGGTCGTCGCGCCTCCACCGGTGGCGGCACGGGGCGATTCCTACTGGACGCGGCGGGCCAACAAGCATCTCCGAGTCCTGGTGCTCTTGTTCGCGGTCGCCTTGGTCGCGCTTCTCTATGCGGCATGGCCGGCGGCCAGAGAGCAGTCCAATCGTGGACTGCGCTCGATCGTCGGCTCGCTCATGAACCGTTTGACCAGGCCCGAGCCGCCCGAGGACACCTACTTCTTTCAATATACCGCGAGCTTGCGCAAAATCGAGTACCTCCGCCTGGGCGTGAAAGAATACGTGGCGGCCACCGGCCGGTATCCTTCCTCGCTGGAGGATCTGGCCACGCGCAAGATCGTCGGGAAAACCGATTTCGTTGACGGCTTTGGCGGGCCGATTCGTTACGAGCCGATTCCTCGTCTCATTCGCGCGGCCGGGCCCGATGGCGTGCTGGGTTCGGGCGACGACTTTGTGGTGGATGAGAATGGCAAGTTCCTCAACCTTCCTGCCGAACCCGAGCGTTATGCCCTGGAGAAAGACACCCAAGTCCTCGAGCGTATGAAGAAACCCGACGTAGACGGGCCGTAGTGCAGCAAACCGAATGATTGGAGACGCTTCGCCGAAAAGTGCTATCGCGCCTTTGCCGCGGCGCCTCGCGCGCTCTCGACGTCCTTCTTGACATCCTCGAGAGTCTTCATCCCGTCGAGTTCCCGCGTGCGGGCGAGCAGCTGCGGCCGGTACTGTTTCGCGGCCGTTGTCGCATAGCTCTGCCAGGCTCTCACCGCGTCGAGCAGGTATTGGACGGCCGCTTGTTTGTTCGGCGGATCGCCGGTTTGCTCAAATGCGTACAATTCCACGGCGCCGCCGATTTTCGAAGCATAATAGTTGCCGAGATAAGCCATCGCCTCGATGTCGCCCAAGGTGAGACGCAGTTCTTTGCTCATCTTCGGTACCTCGCGACGAATTTCCGCCACAGCCTTCAGACTCGATTGTGCATATTTCTGCAGCTCTTCGGCCACTTGAATGGGACTGATTCCGATCGTCGCTTCGTTTTTGACCGTGCGGTTCACAAACTCGGGAATAGACAGAATCCCGCTGCCTTCCATGGGCTTGGTCTTGATGAAGTCTTCCACCGTGTGAAACCCTTTTCGTTGATCCATGCAGCCTTCCACCGCCCACATGAAATCCCAGTCGCACCAATGAAATCGGTTCACCAGCGGGATGATCTTCGAGGCGGTTGACCAGGCGTCGTACAGGGCGGTTTTTGACGCCTCGGGAAAATGCGAGGCCAAAACGTTTTGGAAAAAACGACGATCGAGTTCGGGTGAATATCCCAATCGCCCCCACAACAGGAAACTATACCAATGTTTCTTGATCTCAAGTTGGCGAGGCGTCTCGGGT
>Ga0315280_10011365_pt1 | contig 10949 bp, 11 predicted proteins | sample YL17G06_40_MG_FD_203697 | JGI IMG/M metagenome (GOLD analysis project Ga0315280, IMG submission 203697) | Sediment microbial communities from Yellowstone Lake, YNP, Wyoming, USA - YL17G06_40 | ecosystem: Environmental > Aquatic > Freshwater > Lake > Sediment | place: USA: Wyoming | collected... | reverse complement strand
CTGTTGGTGGCGGCGATCAGGCGCACGTCCACCTTGATGGTGCTGACTCCCCCCACCCGCTCGAACTCCCTCTCCTGGAGCACCCGCAGCAGCTTGATCTGGGTGGCGGGGGACAGGTCGCCGATCTCATCGAGGAACAGGGTGCCGCCGTCGGCCAGCTCGAAACGCCCCTTGCGCAGGGAGATGGCCCCGGTGAAGGCCCCCTTCTCGTGGCCGAAGAGCTCGCTCTCGATCACCGTCTCCGGCAGGGCGGCGCAGTTGACCTTGATCAAGGGCTTACCGGCCCTCAGGCTGTTGTAGTGAATGGCGTGGGCCACCAGCTCCTTGCCGGTGCCGCTCTCCCCGCGGATGAGCACCGTGGCGTCGCTTTTGGAAACCTGGGCGATGAGGTCGTAGACCTCCTGCATGGCCCTGGAGTTGCCGATGATGTTGGAGGGCTTGAAGCGGTCCTGCAGCTCCGCCACCAGGCGGCTATTTTCCTCGATCAGCCTCTGACGTTCCTCCTGGGCCTTCTGCCGCAGCCGGACAGCTTGAGAGATCAGGGAGGCGATGATCGAGAACAGGCGCGCGTCCTCTTCCAGGTAGGAGTGCGGCGAATACGGCTTGTCCGCGCTCAGGGCGCCGATCACCTTCTTCTCCAGCTTGATGGGCACGCTCACGAAGGAGACCTCCCTGCTCTCCTCCGGGCTGATGGCCCCGGTCCGGTTCAGGAAGGCCGGCTCCTCCGACACCCTGGGGACGATGGCGGGCTTGCCCGTCTGCACCACCCTGCCGATCACCCCCTCACCGATGCGGTAGCGCCCCTTGCGCTGCTGGCTGGCCGACAAGCCGTAGGCGGCTTCGGTGGAGATCTCCCCCGTCTCCCGGTTAAGGAGGGTGAGGCTGCCCCGGATGATCCCTTTATGCTTGGCGATCACCTTCAAGACCGGGCCCAGCACGTCCCTCAGGTCGAGGCTGGAGTCGAGGATCTGGCTGATGTCGAAAAGAAGGGACAACTCCTCGATCTTGTCGTTCACGTAGGGCGGTGAAAGCGTTCTGACCATCGGTTTCTAAAACTACAATTGCGTAGGATTCGACAAAATTGCTTACCTTTCTGTAGACTATTCCGGGGTTTGTGTCAATTCCCCGCCGGGCCCCGGACCCAGGGATAATCGAGGGTGGGAAACTTCAACCCCTCCCTCAGGTGGGCATGGAAAAGCGAGCGAGGGATCTCCACGGCTCCCAGCCCGAGCAGATGCTCGGAACTGGCCTGGCAGTCGATGAGGATGAACTGCCTCTGCTTCACCCACTCCACCAGATGGAACAGGGCTACCTTGGAGGCGTTGGGGAGCAGGGAGAACATCGATTCACCGAAGAAGATCCTGCCCAGGGACAAGCCGTACAGCCCTCCGCACAGCGTTCCCTCCCGCTTCGCCGAAACGCAGTGCACCAGGTGGCGCCGGTACAGCCGGGTGTAAGCCTGCTTGAAGCGCTCATCGATCCACGTTCCCCTCTGCCCTGGCCTGGGCACGGAGGCGCAAGCGGAGATGACCCCCTCGAAATCCTCGTCGAAACGCACGGAGAATCGCCCCTGCCGCAGGACGCGCGCCAGTCGCCTGGAGAGGTGGAAATCCTGGGGATAGAGCACCAGGCGGGGGTCCGGGCTAAACCACAGCAGGGGAGGGGCGTCCATCCAGGGGAAGAGGCCCTTGCCGTAGGCTTCGATCAGGACCGCCTCGGAGAGATCGCCCCCCACGGCGATCAGGCCGTTTTCGTCCGGCTCCAGGCCTTCCGGGAACACCGGCCTGCGGGCCGGATCGACGACATAGGGTCTGTTCTGGGGCGAGGCCATGGGAGGGCTCAAGGGGCCAGGATTTCAACCAAGCGGTCCAGGGCCGCCGCCGGCAAGCCGATGAGCTTGTGAGGGGCGCTTTCGCCGGCCAGGATCTCCACCTCAGCTTTCCGCAGCGCGAGGGCCTTGCTGAGAAAGCCGGCGAGCTCCTTGTTGGCCCTGCCCTTTTCGGCCTGGGCCTTGAGGCGGATCACCAGCTCCTGGTTCTTGACCCCCACGATCCCGCGGCGGCCGGCCCCGGGCATCACCTTAACCTGGAGGCACAGCCTGTCCCCCCTCACGGTGTACAAGAGGTTCCGATTCACTTCGCTCTGGCGCCTCCTCTCCCCCGCAGGGTATTCCCCGCCGAGACGGCGGTCAAGGCCTGGAAGCGGATGAGGGCCGGCGGCCTCGCGGCGATGAGTTCCCCAATCCATCCCTTCATGCTACCATTGCCTCTAGCGATGCTGACGTCCCCGAGCAGAGCTCCGAACTGCCTCAAGTGCGCCTATTTCTTCGTCTCCTGGGATCCTGGGTTTCCCCGCGCCTGCAGGGTCTTCAGCCTCAAGTCCAGGCAGCTCCCCAGCTACGAGGTCTTCCTGGCCACCGGCAGACACTGCCCGGCCTTCGAGGAATCTCCCCGGCTGAAGAAGTAAATCTCCCATTCCCTCAATTTCGCGCACCCTCCGCTAACCTGCCTGGGGGTCAGCTCCCAATACCAAGCCAATCCTGCGGATGAGGAGAGTGGCGTAGCTTCCCCGGGGCAGGAAGAACTCCAGGATGAGCTTCTTCCGCTGGGGGTATAGCTCGTCCTCTCCAACCAAGGGAGGGATGAAGCCCTCGGGCAGAACGATCATCCTCCGCTCCGTGGACTTGATGCGCAGGCGGGATATTTGCCTGGCCTTCAGATCCTTCAGCTCGACCCCTTCCCGTTCTAGGACCCTGCGGGTGATCTCCGAGATGACTGGCTCTCGAATCTCGCTGTCGTGGGCGGGAACGGGCAGGTAAGTTTCCCGCAGCCTGCCGAAGAGCTCCTCCGGCAGGCAGGCGTAGAAGCGGTACTCCCCCATCCGGTAGGGCAGGCCGTGCAGCGAGAAGCCGTGCTGCCTCTGCAGCTCGAGCAGGTAGTCGGAGAGGATCTCGTTGAAGAGGAAGGACTGGTAGGCGTGGAGCATGAAAACGAGCAAGCGCCGGTCGATGAGGGCGAGAGCTTTCTTGAAGGCCCGGGGATGGACGCTCAGGTACTCGAGCAGCGGCCTGAAGCCCCCGCAGGCCAGGGGCAGGCACTTCTCCCAGCCTCCCCAGTGCTCCTGGAGGCAGCTCTTCAGCATCCGGGTTTTCGCGTCATCCTCCCTGGAGGGCTCGAAGTAGAGCCGCAGGGCCCGTTCGCGGCGGCGGAGGAAGACCTCCTTGCCCATCAGCCCTTTGCCGTGGCGGGCCGAACCGAAACGCTGCTCCCCGTAGTAGTTGGGGAAGCCCCAGCGGCGCACCTGCTCGCAGGCCTCGAGGCAGGCCCGCAGCTCCCCTTCTCTCATATCGCGCAGGGTGATGCGGAAATGGTTCCCCCGCACGCTCTGCGCGGAGAGCGGCTGGGAGGAGTAACCCAGGAAGCGGAGGCTGAAGTTCCTCTCCTCCAGCTCCGCAAGGCTCCTGCCGCCGCTGCGCACGCAGAGCAGCTGGCTGGTGTCTCCATGGCGGTCCTTATAGCCGCCCAGCCGGATATCGGCCCGCTTCACGCCGAGCCTCCTGGACAGGAGGTCCAGAAGATCGAAGGTGTCCCATTCCCTCTTGGTCAGCCGGAAGAGGCTGTACTCGGCGGGATCCGGACCAAGGTCCGGGGAGGACTCTTCACGCACCTGGAAGTCTTCAGGCTTGACCTTCACCTTCATGGCGGGCTTGCTCCCTCCCTATTGTAGCGAAAATCCTACCGAAGCGCATCCGCCGCTACAGATCCGAGGTCTCGATCAGGAGCTCCCGGATATGGGAACCGCTCATCTTCCGTACCGTGAAGGTGGTGCCCCTGACCCTGATCTTCTGCTCCAGGGAGGGGGAGCCCTGGCACAGTTGGGAGAGGAAATCGTTCAGGCTTTCGTCCAGGTCGGGCAGGCTCAGGTTCAGTTTCTGCCGCAGAGTCTGGACGTTTACCCCCCCCGCGGCGAGGAAGCGGTTCTCGGCGATCTGATAGAAATAAGCGGGCAGCAGGCCGGCCTCCTCGCTCGCCCCGCCCAGCACGGCTTCGAGAGCGTCCTCAAGGGTGGTCAGGCCGGCGACGCGGCCCTTATCGTCCTTCACCATGGCGATATGCTGGTACTCCCGGGTCAGCCTGTCCAGCAGGGAGGAAAGGCTATCCTGCTCGCCGACCGTGATGATGGGACGGCAAATGCCAGCCAGGGAAGGATCAGCGGGATTGATCTGCAGAGCGCTGACGATGTCCTTGAAATTGATGTAACCGAGCGCTTCGTCAAGATCGCCCCCCCGGCATAGCGGAAAGCGGGTATGGTGGTGGAGGTGAGCCTCGACGAGCGCCTGGGAAAGTGACATGTCCGCGGACAGGACCTTGATCCCCTCCCTCTTGACCATGATGTCCCGTACCTTCATCCTGGCCAGGTTCCTGGCCCGGGCGAAGATACGCACCTGATCCTCCCTGCCGCCCTGATCCAGGGAGGCAATCCTCACCAGCAGGGAGACTTCCTTCAGCGTCTCGAGGTCCGTTTGCCCTTTTCTCCTGCCGCGCAAGGGCCTGCCGAGCAGGCGGATGAGCCGCGCGGGGGGAGCGAGCGTCCTGAGCAGCAGGTCCAGGGGGCGGGCCAACCAGGGGGCCAGGCTGCGGCTGTGGCGCGCGCCGATCGCTTTGGGCAGGATCTCGGCCGCGACGATCAGCAGGAGCGCATAGAGGAGGATGAAGGCCGCGAGCCAGGCGGACCCGAAAAGGCGGATCACCCAGGCGCCAACCAAAACGGCGCTGGCGGTTTGGGTAGTGACGTTCAGGATCAGGACGGCGTAGAGAGGCCCGTCCATGCCCTCCTTGGCGCGCTTCCATATGCGCGCCGCCCGGGGCTTGCTCTTGCCCAGCCTGGCCACGTCCGCCGGAGTCAGGCTCAACAGGCAGGCTTCGAGCAGGGAACAAAAGGCGGAGACCACCAGCGCGCTCAGGGCGATCAGGACCAGGACTGCCATGCCACCCCCTGGTCCCCATTTTAGTGCAATGCCTGGAAATGGCAACCGCAGGCTTCCCTTGACCTTGCCGGGGGACAGGAAATACAATGCAGGCCGCTTTGGCCATTATGAAGGACACACCCGCATCTCGCCATCAGTCCACCGTGCGCACGGCGGAGGAAGTCCTGGCCGGAAAGAGCCGCAGGGGGGCCCTGAGGAGGCTGTTGCCCTTCCTGGGACCCGCTTTCATCGCCAGCGTCGCCTATATGGATCCCGGCAACTTCGCTACCAACATCCAGGGCGGGGCGAAGTTCGGCTATCTCCTGCTCTGGGTCATCATGGCCAGCAACCTGATGGCCATGCTGGTGCAGGCACTCTCGGCCAAGCTGGGCATCGCCACCGGGCTCAACCTGGCCGAGCACTGCCGCACCCAATTCTCCCGCCCGGTGGTGCTGGGGATGTGGGTGCTGATGGAAGTCGTGGCTATGGCCACCGACCTGGCCGAGTTTCTCGGCGCCGCCTTGGGCTTCAACCTGCTGTTCGGCATTCCCCTCTGGCTGGCCGGCCTGCTGACCGCGGTGGCCACCTTCCTCATCCTCGGCCTGGAGCGCTACGGCTTCCGGCCTCTGGAGGCGGTGATCACGGTCATGATCGGGGTGGTCGCGGCCAGCTATCTCGCCGAAACCCTGCTCGAGCGGCCGGACTGGGGCAAGGTGCTGTTCCACACCGTAGTGCCGAGGTTTTCCGGCCGGGAGAGCGTTCTCCTGGCCACGGGCATCCTGGGGGCCACTATCATGCCCCACGCGATCTTCCTGCACTCCGCCCTGACCCAGGGCAGGATCGTGGTCAGGCAACCCGCCATGCTGCGCCGCCTGTTCCATTTCGAGATTGCCGACGTGATCATCGCCATGGGCCTGGCCAGTCTCATCAACGCCGGCATGCTGATCATGTCGGCTGCCACCTTCTTCAACAAGGGGTTGACTTCGATCGGGACCATCGAAGAGGCCTACCGCACCCTGGAGCCCCTGCTCGGCAGGGCGGCCAGCTGGATCTTCGCCGTTTCCCTTCTCGCCTCCGGGCTGTCCTCCTCGGCGGTGGGAACGATGGCCGGCCAGGTGATCATGCAGGGCTTCCTGCAGCGGCACATCAACCCCCTCTTCCGGCGGCTGGCCACCATGCTCCCCTCCCTGGTGGTGATCGCCGCCGGCCTCGACCCGACCCGCACCCTCGTGGTCAGCCAGGTGCTGCTCAGCTTCGGGCTGCCCTTCGCCATCATCCCCCTGGTTCTGTTCACCAGCCGGAGGCGGATCATGGGCCTGCTCGTAAACCGCCCCTTGACCACCCTGGTCGCCGCCCTGGTCGCCGCCCTGGTGGTCGCCCTGAACATCTATCTCCTGGTTCAGATTTTCAGCGGAGGTTAGCGGTGTTTAGACATCTGCTCGTCCCCCTGGACGGCTCCCTCCTGGCCGAGGCCGCCCTGCCTGCCGCCGCCCACCTGGCCGGGATCTTCGGGGCCCGTCTCACCCTGCTCCACGTCATCGAGAGGAAGGCCCCGGGGGAGATCCATGGAGAGACCCACCTCCGGGAGCCGGAATCGGCAAGGGCCTACCTGGAAGCTCTGGCCGCCCGTCCCTTTGCGGCGGGACTGAGCGTCGAGCCTCATGTCCATGTGGCCGAGGTGGAAAGCGCCGCCGCCGGCATCGCCGCCCACATCGAGGAGCTGCAGCCGGATCTGATCGTGATGTGCACTCACGGGGGGCCTCACCTGCGGCGCTGGCTTTCCGGAAGCGTGGCCCAAAAGGTGCTCGGGTTGAGTCGCGCGCCGATCCTTCTCCTCCAGCCGGGGGAAGGCGGGAGCGCCGCGCCCCTGAGCTGCCGGAGGCTGCTCGTCCCCCTCGACGGCCTTGCGGAGCACGAACAGGGGCTGGCTGTGGCCGCGGCCCTCGCCGCGCGATGTTCCTCTTCCCTGCACCTGGCCCTGGTGGTCCATACCTTCGTCACCCTTTCCGGGCTGAAGGCGGTGACGGCGCGGTTCCTGCCAGCGGCGACCTCCGCCCTGCTGGAGGCCAGCCAACTCGGGGCTGCAGAGTACTTGGAGCGGCAGACGGTCCCCCTGCGCGAGGCGGGCCTTTCCGTGACCGCGGAGATTTACCGGGGTGAACCGGCGAAAAGCGTCGTCAGGGCGGCCCAGAGGGTCGGAGCGGACCTTATCGTGCTCGGAACCCACGCCAGATCCGGGCTGGAGGCTTTCTGGGCTGGCAGCATCGCGCCGAAGATCTGCAGCCGCTGCCGCATTCCCCTGCTCCTCGTGCCCGTGGGCCGGTCAGGGGCCCTCAGATAATCGACCAGCTGCTCGAAAACGGCAGGCAGGACGAAGCGCCTCTGAACACCCCTCGAGTCCGCGGCCTGGTAGGGCCTCATACGCTGTAAGGGGCAAACCTCTCTTACCTTTACCTTGAATACCGTCCCGCACTCGGACAATAATAGATGAAACATGGCGAAATACTGCAGGCTCGGCTGCCTCTTATGCCTGGCCCTGGGGGCCGCGCCCCTGAGCTTGGGGGCAGAGATACCCTCCCCCCTGGACAGGTTCTCTCAATGGACCTACGTTAACGGGGAAGCCACGCACTACTACGACACCCTGGCTTCCGGCACTCCCCAGTTCACGCTCCTGCTCGTCCACGGCTGGCTGGGATCGGGGTACAACTTCCGCTTCCTGATCGAGCTATTCCCGCCCAGCGTGCGGGTGATCGCGCCGGATCTCCCCGGCTTCGGGCTTTCCGAGAGAGCGGAGGGGCCGTACACCATGGAGAGCCTGGTCGCCTTCCTGGATGGGTTCACCGACGCCCTGGGCTTGACCCGCTTCGTCATCGCCGGCAGCTCCATGGGCGGGAACATCACGGTGGAGTTCATCGCCGCCCATCCCGAAAAGATCGACAGGGTGATCCTCATTGCTGCGGACGGGCTGCGGGGGGAAGAGGGACCCCGCCTGTTCTGGGCCAGGCTCGGTCCCCTGGTGGACCTGGGAGCCACGCTTGAGACCAAGAACACGATCAAGCGCTTTCTGCGCAAAAATGTATTCTACGATGAGCAGAAAATCCCCGAGGAGCTGGTGGATTCCATTGCCCGCAGCATCCTGACCCGGCAGGGGCGCAGGCTGTCCGCGGAGGTGACCAAGCATCTGCTCGGCAGGAACCCGGTGGACGAAATTCTGCCCCTGCTGCAGCAGCCGACCCTGCTCATCTGGGGAGCGAACGATCCCCTGTTGAAACCGGTTTGGGCCGAGAGGTATCTGGAGCTCCTCCCCCATGCCGCGCTGCGGAGGATAGACGGCTGCGGCCATATGCCGGCGGTTGAAGCCCCCGAACAGACGAAGGACCTGATCCTTGAGTTTCTGGATTACCGCCTGCCCGTGTCCCTGCGCCCGGTCGGTGAAGGGTATGGACTTTCCCAGGCTGCGCGCTGTTGAGGTCGTGCCCTTGGAGGAGGGCACCTACGGCCTCCGCGACCCGTACCGCTACACGGAGAAAATCCTCATCGTGCCGCAGAACATCCTCTTCATCCTCAGCCTCTTCGACGGCAGGCACTCCATCCTGGACATCCAGTGCGAGTACACCAGGCGCTTCGGCGACCTCCTGTACAGCCAGAAGGTCCAGGAGATCGTAGACCAGCTTGACGGCGGCGGTTTCCTGGAAAGCGACCAGTTCACCGTCTTGAAGAAAAGAGTCGATGAGGAGTTCCGCCGCGCCGATACCCGGCACCCTTCCCACGCCGGCACCGCCTACGCAGGGGAAAGCGGAGCGCTGCGGGAGCAGCTCGCGGGCTTCTTCGCGTGGCCGGGGAAAGCGGCGCAGGCTTCCGAGGGGTCCCCGTCCGCCGGATCCCTCAGGGGCAGGTTGGAGGGGATCATCGCTCCCCACATCGACCTGGCCCGCGGAGGCGCCTGTTTCGCCGCCTCCTACTCACGCCTGGCCGAGGACTGCACCGCCAACACCTTCGTCATCCTGGGCATCTCCCACGTGGACACGCGGAACCGTTTCGTGCTCACGGAAAAAGATTTCGACACTCCCCTCGGGGTGCTGAAGACGGACAGGGGTTTTGTCCGGGCTCTGGCCGGGAAATGCTCCAGGGACCTGTTCGAGGATGAGATCGTGCACCGGCATGAGCATTCACTCGAGTTCCAGGTCCTGTTCCTCAAGTACCTTTCCCCCGGCAGGGAGGACATACGCATCGTGCCCGTGCTCTGCTCCTCCATCGACGACCTGCTTCTGAGCCCCTCCCCTGCCCTGGAGGACGCCGGGCTGGCAGAGTTTCTGCGCGGCTTGAAGGAGCTGCTGGCCGAGCGGGGAACTGGGGCCTGCCTGGTGGCGGGAGTGGACCTGAGCCATGTGGGCCCTCGCTTCGGGGACCGGGAGCCCCTGACCCCGCAGCTCGCCGACGCCGTGCGCAGGGAAGACGAGAAAATGCTCCAGCGGGTGCTCGCCCGGGACGCGGAGGGTTTCTATCAATCCATCCGCCAGGAAAGCGACCGCCGCCGGGTCTGCGGCTTCCCCGCCATTTACCTGCTGCTCAACCTCCTGCGGCGGGGGGAAAGCCGCCTGCTGAAATACGAGCAGGCGGTGGACGCCCAGGCCCAGTCCCTGGTGAGCTTCGCCTCGGTCGCCTTCTACCGCGATTGAGGGCCGTCCCGGGGCCGAGGGGTGGAGCGGAGCGGGCGGATCTTCCCTAACCCCCTGCCTTAGGCGGGAAAGCGGCTCCTGAGCTCCGCGGCGAACTGGCGGACAAAGGAGCGCAGGGATTCCTCCTCCAGGTCTTTGGTGATCAGGCTCTTCACCGGTCCGAGCACAACCTCCTTTCCCTGCACGTCCCCGCGCACCGCTTCCAGGGGCTTTCCAGTCTCCCCGGATAAGCCGGAAAAAACCACCGCCAGGCTTTTCCCCTCCAGCCGCGCCCTGTCCAGGAAGGTCCGCACCGGACAGGCAGGTCTGGAGGCCCAGATGGGGGTGCAGAGCACCACCGGGTCGAAAGGCTTGAAGGAAAAATCCATGGGCTTGATCCTGAACCTCAGGTTGAAAACGCCCCCGAAGCCCATGACCGGGTAGCCGTGCTCCTTCTCGGCGCGGATCTCTCTCAGTTCGGCTCCCAGCTCCTGGGCCAGGGCGCTGGCGATCCGCGCGGTATGGCCGAAGCGGCTGTAATAAACCACGACAGTTCTCATCCCTTCCTCCTTCGGCTGGATTGTAAAGCAGGCGGCTGCCGGCGGCAAGCCCGGCCCAGCCGAAGGGCCCAGCCGAACGGCCCAGCCGAAGGGCCCAGCCGAACGGCTTGCCCAAAAAAACTCCCCGTGCCATGATAAGAACCAACTTGAGGAGGGATTTATGCTCGCAGTCGCCATTCGAGCGGATGTCTACTGGATCGGGGTCAACGACCGCACCACGGACCTGTTCGAAGGCCTCTGGCCTGTCTCCCGGGAGGGGGTCTCGTACAACTCCTACCTGATCAAGGACGAGAAGAAGGTCCTGATCGACCTGGCCAAGGACCTGAAGACCGACGAGTTCTTCGAGCACATCCAGGAGCTCGTCCCCATCGAGGAGCTGGATTTTATCGTCCTGAACCACATGGAGCCCGACCATACCGGGGCCCTGAAAACCCTGGTCAGGATCGCCCGCAAGGCGGTGATTCTCTGCTCGGCCAAGGCCAAGGAGATGCTCGCTTCCTTCTACGGCATCAGCGAGAACATCCGCACCGTGGAGGACGGCGAGCTGCTGGAGATCGGTTCCAGGAAGCTGCAGTTCTTCTCCACCCCCTTCGTGCACTGGCCCGAGACCATCATGACTTACGACACCAGCCAGCGCATCCTGTTCTCCTGCGACGCCTTCGGCGGTTACGGGGCCATCCGCGGCGCCATCTTCGACGACGAGTGCGAGGACCCCTCTTTCTACGAGCGGGAAGCCCTGCGCTACTACGTGAACATCGTGGCCAA
>Ga0315280_10011363_pt1 | contig 10949 bp, 14 predicted proteins | sample YL17G06_40_MG_FD_203697 | JGI IMG/M metagenome (GOLD analysis project Ga0315280, IMG submission 203697) | Sediment microbial communities from Yellowstone Lake, YNP, Wyoming, USA - YL17G06_40 | ecosystem: Environmental > Aquatic > Freshwater > Lake > Sediment | place: USA: Wyoming | collected... | reverse complement strand
AGCATCCTCGTCACAAGGAAAATCATGGGTTCGAAGAAGGTCGCCGTGTACGTCGGTCTCGTGGCCGTGTTCTGCACGGCCGCGGGGCTGATATTCGGGATGTTTGTGAGGTGAGAAGCTGCCAGGCGAGTGCTGTCCAGGTAAATCCGTGTCCAAGCGCCTCACGGTCGAAGGCCAGGAGATCGGCATCTCCGAGTACGACACGATCATGCGGAAAGCGCTAGAGCTCGACCACGCCCTAGACGACGAAATCAGGCGTGCCATATTGAAGGAGCTCAAGATATACAATTACGTTCCAAGCACGGTTGAGCAAGACTATCTTGAGGCGATGTGGCAAGCGTTCAGGAAGTTGAGGGACGAGAGGAAGACAAGACAGGAGGGGTCAAAGGCATGAAGATCGAGGTCTTTGGAACAGGGTGCCCGAAGTGCAACATGCTCGAGGCCAATGTGAAAAAGGTCCTGAAAAGCCTCGGAGTGCAGGCCGAGCTGTCGAAGGTCACAGACATCGAGGAGATAGTCAACAGGGGCCTGATGACGACCCCGGCATTGGCCATCGACGGTGAAGTGATCGTGGCCGGCCGGGTGGCCTCGGTCGGCGAGCTGACAGCTCTGATATCTTCCAGGAGGGCGAAGGCTTGAGCCAGCGCATCCCCAGAGAGGAGATACCGTGGTTCCCCCGAGTCGATGCGGACCGGTGCACGGGGTGCGGCGTCTGCATCAGCTTCTGTCCCAGCAAGGTATACCGAGAGAGAAACGGCAAGCCCGAAGTCGTGAACCCCTATGGCTGCGTCGTCGGATGCTCCGATTGCACACGCCAATGCCCCTCGCAGGCGATCTCGTTTCCTTCTCTAGGTGAGCTCAGAGAGGTCCTGAAATCCCTCCGGGCGAAGTACGGACAGGGGGTGAGGTGAGACCATGTCGAGTCCAGCAGAGGCTTCCGGTGCAGGCGATGTTCCAGCAAAGAAGAAGCTCTCATTCCTGAACAAGTACCTCACAGTCTGGATCTTCCTTGCGATCTTCATAGGTGTCGGCCTGGGAGCAGCGATCCCCGGTATTGCTGATGGCCTGAACAAACTGAGCGTCGGAACGACCTCCATCCCAATCGCCATCGGTCTGATACTGATGATGTGGCCACCGTTGGCCAAGGTGAAGTACGAGGAGCTCAAGGAAATCCCCAAACAGCCAGAGGCCAAGAGGATGTTTGGCACCTCCCTCGCCCTGAACTACGTCGTTGGCCCTCTGCTCATGTTCACCCTGGCCTGGATCTTCCTGCCTGACAACGTCTATTTCCGCATCGGCCTCATACTTGTCGGCGTGGCGCGATGCATCGCGATGGTGATAGTCTGGAACGCCCTCGCGGAAGGTGATTCGGAATACGCAGCCATACTCGTCGCCCTCAACTCGGTCTTCCAGATCGCCCTGTACTCGTTCTATGCCTACTTCCTAGTGGCCGTTGCATCTGACTGGGTGTCCCCGGGCTCCGGCACGGAGATAAGCATCGGTGTGTGGGAGGTGGCGCAGAGCGTCCTGATCTACCTGGGCATTCCCTTCGTGATGGGCATAGCCACGAGGTATCTCCTGCTGCCACGAAGAGGAGCCGATTGGTACAACGACAGGCTCATGCCCGTGCTCGGCAAGGTCTCCCTGCTGGCGCTGCTGTTCACCATCGTGGTCATGTTCGCCTTCAAGGGCGAGTACATCCTCGACCAGCCGTTCGACGTCGTGAGGATTGCCATACCCCTGGTGTTCTACTTCGTCATCATGTTCTTCCTGTCGTTCGGGCTGTCGATCAAGCTGAAGTTCGATTACCCGCATGCGACAGCACAGAGCTTTACCGCGGCCAGCAACAACTTCGAGCTGGCAATCGCGGTCGCCATAGGGGTGTTCGGAATCGGATCGTTGGTGGCCTTTGCCACCGTCATCGGACCGCTGGTCGAGGTGCCGGTCCTGATAAGCCTGGTCAACGTGGCTTTCTGGATCAGGAAGAGATACTATGGCGCTGATGGAAGGCTGCTATCATCCCGAGCCGCTGTTGGAGGAACGAAATGATCTGTGAGACCTGTCGCCTCTACCCCGACTGCGAGCTGGAGACGCCGAAGGAGGGCGAGACATGCCCCTACTTCGAACCGAAGGAGAGGCTCCAGCTGACATTCACGGAAAAGGGATGGAAGATGGGGGAGTGATTGGTATCGGAAGAGTAGAAGCTGCGGGTTTGATCAAGCGCTTCGGCGAAATCGTAGCGGTAGATGACATCAGTTTCTCGGTCGGAGAGGCAGAATTCTTCGGACTCCTCGGCCCAAACGGAGCCGGAAAGACAACGACCATTCGTCTAATGACTGGCATCCTCGAACCGGACGCTGGCAGCGTCATGATTGATGGGATAGATCTGCTTGCTGAGCCTTTTGACGCCAAGATGAGGATAGGCGCAGTCCCGGAGGTTGGCAACATCTATGCTGACCTATCCGCCATGGAAAACCTGGATCTGGTCGGCAGGTACTACGGCCTCTCCAAGGAAGAGCGTCGCCTGCGCTCCAAAACCCTCCTTGAAACGCTCTCCCTTTGGGATAGGAAAGACGACCTTATCCGCAAGTACTCCAAAGGGATGAGACAGCGCGTCAGCGTTGCCTGCGCGCTCATACACGAGCCCCCTGTACTCTTCTTGGATGAACCCACTGAAGGGCTCGACGTCCAGAGCAGACGAATCATCATAGACCTTGTGAGGGAGATGAACAAGAAGGGCAGCTCGGTCATACTGACCACACACAATATCGATGAGGCGAGTCGGCTTTGTGAGAGAGTCTGCATCATCAATCATGGGAAGATCATAGCAATCTCCTCTCCCGAGCAGCTCCGTATGGCCTACGAGAAGAACCTGGCAGTCGAGGTGTCGTTCAACGAGAAAATCGACCGCTGCCTGCTTGAGGAGTGCACCCCTGGAGAGATCGAGGAATGGGGGGACAAGTTCAGGCTGCTCACGGCTGACCCGGACAAGACGATCCAGAAGATCATGGAGGTCAGGAAAGAGCACGATCTGAGGATAGTATCGATTCAAACAGTCGGACCGAGTCTCGAGGACGTCTTCGTCAAGCTCACGGAGGGACCCAAATGAAAGCGAGAATCGTTCTCCGGAGCGTCTTCGTCACGACGAGGAAAGACATCAGGATATATTACAAGAAAGCCCCCGTGTGGATATTCGGACTGCTCCTCCCACTCTTTCTGTTCCTTGCATTCTTCATCGGAAGAGAGCTGGACACGAAGCAGTATTTCCCGGGCTTCCTCGCTATGTCCCTCTTCTTCACGGCATCCTCGGTCGGGCCGCTCATCATCCCCTGGGAAAAGCAGGCTGGTACTTTCGAGCGATTGCTTTCGTATCCTGTGAGCTTGTCAACAATGATCGTAGGGGACATCCTCGCTGGCGCGATATTCGGCGTGGTGATAAGCTTGATAGTCGTGACTGTCGGAGTAGCGTTCCTCGCAATCGGAGTCACAGACGCCATGATGTTGTTCCTCTTCTTCGCTATCGGGAACCTCTGCTTTGCAGCTCTCGGGACCCTGCTCTCTGCATCTTCGGGGCGGGTTCCTTCGAACACCATGATGCTGTCCGCCCTCGTGAGGTTCCCTCTGATATTCATCAGTGGCGTGTTCGTTCCTCTCGGACAAATCCACGGGGCCGGTGCCTATCTCGCGTACGCGTCTCCCTTGACATATCTGGTCGACGGCTTCAACTCATCGCTCGGAGTCGGCTCGTTCGTGTCAGCGTTTATCGGAATCTTGGTGCTTGTGCTGTACAGCCTCCTGTTCTTCGGTTCGACCGTAGTTCTGCTGAGGCGGAATTTGATGAAGGGGTTGTGAAAGAAATGTGTGGGATCTACGCAAGTGAGCTGGAAAACAGCTAGCGGAAGGTGTTGGACATGAACCTCACGAAAGAGACATCGAAGGGAATGCTCAGGCAGCAATCGTTCACGATCCTGCTGCTGCTCGTCGTTGTGGTCCTGTGGGCAGTATCTGTTGCTATGGGCGCGAAAGCACCCAAGGGCACGCCTGAGACGGGCACGTTCATTGCTGTGACACTCGTCGTGGTTGGCCTCTTTGCTGGGCTCCTTGGAGGCCTAATTGGCACGGGCGGATGCAGCGTGATGCTGCCTATACTGCACTTCTGGCTCGGCTACCCTGCCCCCGTGGCCATAGGAACGACCTTGTTCGCGGTGATCTTCACCGCGGCTTCCGGAGGATATGGACACCTGGTCCGTCGCAACCTGGACAGGAGGGCAACCATCCTGCTTGGCGCGGGCGGGATCCTGGGCGTGATCCTGGGGTCCTGGATGTTCACCTCCCTTGCAAATGACGCGGCCCTTCTGGGGCTCATACTCGGACTGGCGTTCCTGCTACCGGCCATCAGAATGATCATCGAAGGCGGTCTGAGAAAGGGGCCGAGCAGACAGGGAGACAGGATCACTGGCTCAAGGCCTGCCTTGGGGGGCTTTGGCGCGGTTATAGGCGTCCTCACCGGTGTGGTGGGCCTTGGAGGCGGTTACGCGCTAGTCCCGGGACTGATCTACCTATTCGGGGCCCCTGTCTACATAACCATGGGCACATCCCTCGCCACCATGATACCGCTAGCCCTTGTCGGCGGCGGCATCAAGCTGGCCGAAGGTTATGTGGCTCTGAGCGCCGGCCTCCTGCTCGCAGGTGGGACGGTCGTCGGGGCGCAGGTCGGTGCTGCAGTAATCAAGCGGTTCAAGCCGACAACGCTGAAGCTCATCTTCGGTGCCTACTTCCTCTACGTGTCGCTGAAGTTCGTGACCGCCTACTTCGGAGTGGCGATATGGTAATGAAGCTCGTCCCATTCGGCGGAAGAAGGTTTAGCGCAGGACTCTACTCAGTCAATGAGACGAACAAGATCTCGAAAAGAAACAGGAATAAGAACGAAGTGAAAACATGAACAAAGAAGAAGCAGTTGTGCTACCGGACTGGACATGGGAGTTCCATGGCCACCGCTGCCCGTTCATGCCGATAGGGTATCGGATGGGCGCGATAGCTATGCGCGAGCTGGGAATCGAGAAGATAAAGGACCACGGCGCGTTCGCGCTGTCGGAGATGGGCGTTGGCCACCCGCAGACATGCATGATGGACGGAGTGATGTCCGCGACGGGATGCACCTATGGCAAGCTCATGATGGAGCGGCTGAACTACGGCAAGGTCGCGACTATCGTATACGCGCCCGGAAAAGGCGCTGTGAGAATCTATCTCAATTCCGATTTCCAGGACGAGCTAGACAAGGAAGAGTTCTTCGCATACAGGAAGCGAGGAATCGAGCCGTCGGACATACCTTTCGAGGTGACGGAGCGCGCGGTCAAGATCGTGCTCGAGACTCCCGAGGGCAAGATGTTCAAGGTCGAGAAGCTGCCGGATTTCAAGTTCTCCCGGCCGAAGGGCTCCTTCGCGAAGGTGAAGTGCTCGAAGTGCGGGGAATACGTCTTCGAAAGATATGTTCGGACAGTCGAGGGCAAGCCCGTGTGCATACCGTGCTCCGGATTCACAGAGTCGAGGCTGGACGCCCTGAAAGGCATGCAGTGAAGGAGATCGAACATGGACCTCACGCTTCTGGCCACCATCATCTCCGTCTTTCTGATCTCGCTGATATTCTCCATGTTCGGCCAGGGCGGGGGCTCCCTCTACACCCCTCTGCTGTTCCTCCTGGGATACGCGGCGCTCATCTCGATCTCCACCTCTCTAGTGCTGAACCTCATAACCGCGCTGTCGGCCACCATAATCTACTACCGGAACAAGATGGTGGACCTGAAGCTATCATCGGCCTTCGTCCCGGGAATCTGTGCCGGGTCACTGATAGGCGGAGCCGCGACGGGATACGTGGACTCGACGCTTCTGATGTGGGGGTTCGTGGTATTCCTCATCGGCGCTGGCGCCAGGATGGTGTACACCCACTGGGAAAGGGATAGGGAGTCCGAATCATGTCTGCTGAAGCTTACGCCTAGGATGCTCGCCATAATCGTGGTGTTCAGCTTCGCAGTCGGAATCCTGGCCGGGCTCCTCGGAGTTGGCGGCGGAATAGTCATCGTGCCGTTCCTCATATTCCTGTGCCGTCATCCGACCAAGGGAGCAGCTGGCACGGCCGCGTTCGTGGTGATCTTCTCCTCCATATTTGGGGTCATCGGACACTCGGCCGTCGGCCATCTGGACACGGGTCTGATACTCGCGACCGTGGTGGCGGTGTTCGTGGGAGCACAGATAGGCGCGCACTTCATGGTCAAGGCGAAATCCGAGATGATCAAGGTCGGGTTCGGACTCATAATGTGGCTGTTCGCCGCCCAGCTCGTGCTGAAGCTGCTGGGATACGTGTGAAGGGTGCATGAAAGGGGGTGAATCAAATGGAAAGCAAGGACGAGAGGCAATGGACAGCCAGCCCGTGCGACTCCATCGTCTACTTCTCCGCAAAGAACACGTTCTCAGGCTTCGGAAGCTGGTCGTATGCAGGTTGGTCGAACTCCCCGCCCTGTCTCCTCCTACGCCTCCCTCTGGTCGCGACCTTCGGAGGGGAGGCGGCACGGACGGATATCACCGTCTCCGCGTTCCTTTCTCCAACTCTTCCGCGCTGAAGCCAATCAGAGATTCTTATGAAGACCGAGTATTCTGAGGCAAATTCGGCCCTTTTCAGTGATTGAATAGATTATCCAGTTGTTTCGTCTCTCAGAATTCACCAGCCCCTCCTCATGCAAGACTCTCAGATGATATGAGAGCTTTGATCCGCTTGTTCTGGTGATTTCCTTCAGATGACAGGGGCACCGACGTTGCTCGTCGAGAATGTAAAGGATCGTCAGTCGGGTCGCATCGGCCAACGCGTAGTGATGATGCGCATATCTTCGAAGCGTTTCGCAGTCTGGCATCCTCGATGGCCTCTCAGCAGAGTCTAAAGCATCGCTGTTGGCAAAGTTAGCATCGGTGAGCGTGTCTCGTCTTCTTGCGCGCGTAGAGCGATCAGGCATTCCAGTTTTTTTTGAAACCACAATAGTTATATAGATGCAGAAGTATTTCTATTTTTGTTGAAATCCCTGAGAAAGCCCATGAATTTCTTCCAAGAAGCAATCGGCCCGCCCTTCCCACGCCTAGCTCGCGCTGCCTCTGGCTGCTATGTCGATGGAGCCCGATCGCTCCTCGCCTTGCCCTCGGTTGCCCCTGCAAACTTGCGTGCTTCCAGAAGGAACACCGCAATGAAATGCTTGGGTTCCATATGTCAGGTTTTCACCTTTGGCCGATTAGTATTGCCCGCTAGCCACGTCTTGTGCAAGTTATCCGGCCATCAATTCGGGCTTGAATCAGGAGAGCCCACCAATCGGAGTATTCCGTCCGGTTTCGATGGATGCACACCGTCTGCAAGATTCACTGTGCTGGCGTTTGCCAATGCCGAATTTGTGCAAGTCAGAGAAGATCGACACTAGGAGATGGAAGATTGGTCGAAGAAAAGCAGTTGGAATGGAAAGCGGGAAAGAACACGCATGAGAATGTAATCTATGCGTGTTTTGGAGGACTGTCGAACACAGGGATTACAGCTGCCCTAGCCAGCATGGAGGCAGTGAAAGAACTGGGCCTGCAGAAAGTAGCGATTGGATGTCTTGGAGGGCTTCCGACCGACGTCGGCCCGGTTTACGGGAAGAGCAAGGCAGCAAAGAAGATAGTAACTGTCGACGGCTGTCCCTTTGAATGCGGCAAGAAGATTGTTGAAAAAGCAGGCTTTGCGGTGGCGAAAAGCATCGTGCTGGTAAGGGACATTGGAATGGTGAAGAAAGCTCTCCATGAGGACATCGCTAGCGGGACCGTGAAGCCTCTTGTGGACTACATTTCGGAGGAAGAAATCAGGAAAGCGAAAGAGCTCATACTCAAGGCACTGAGTGAGTAGCTGGGTGTAGTGCGCTCTTGTTCGAGCCTCACGGCTCAGGGCCATGCGGCGAAAGGGCTCGGCTGAACATGAGAATGAAGCACCCAGGAACCAAAGACAGATGTGATGGAAATGACGGAGATGAAACTCACGACAAATCATGATCCGAGCGGAATGAAGAGCAAGGCTAAGGCGATGTACCACTGGGACGATTACCATAGAATGACAAACAGCATAAAGGGGATATGTGACGAGGACGTCATCAGCCTCTACCCTCAAATCAAGCGATTCCTTCTGGAGTCCCAAGAGGCTTCCCCTATAAGGCTCTATCATGCCCTGTTCGATGAAATCAAGAGTATCTGGAACAAGGACGTCCCCTTTCCCCTGGGGGGTGCCTACCATCACCTCATCGTTCCTGGCGTTATCCTGTCGTGCTTGCGCAATTGCGGTTTTGCTATCAGCAACAAGGACGTCGAGGAAGGGATGTACAGGGGATCGAAATTGGCGCCCCATTCCTGCGGATTCACGGGCATCTCGGGAGCGGCCCACAGCGTAGGCATTGTCGTCAGCGTCATTAACAGGATTACGCCTATGCACGACGAACGCCGCGAGGTCGTATCTGCCGCCGCTCACACTCTTCTGGAGATCTCAGGGTTTGAGAAGCGGTGCTGCAAAAGAAGCAACTACACCGCGATTGCGAACGCGATTAGGCAACTTGCCTCCAACGGCTACACCTTGCCCTCAGAGAAGATCGAATGCAGGTTTTTCTCAGGAAACGCTGAGTGCTCACGCGAGAAGTGTCCCTTCTTTCCGACATCGGCCACCTACGCAGACAATACTAAGAGATGATTGGGATGTCAGACATAGAAACGCAAAATAACAGCCAATCAGGTGTCTCAGGGGATGGAACGCACAAAGACGAGCAAGTCCCAGAAAACGCGATATTCTGCTGCTTCGGCTGCATGTCTAGTGTGGGCGCGCTTACCGGCGTCGCCGTGCTGGAGGCCTACAAGCAGATGGACCAAAAGAGAAACGGTCTCTTTTGCACATCCGCCATCGCGGCCGGTGTGCCGAAGCACAGAAAGAGCACAGAAAAGGCTAAGAGAATCATCGTGGTGGATGGATGCTACAACAAATGCGCGAGAAAGATCCTTGAGAGGGACGGGTTCAGAGTCGACGAGTATCTGAATCTGCTGTTGGATCTGAAGATACCGAAGATCGGCCCGTTCAAGCCGTTTGATTATAGTGCAGAAGATTTGGACAGGGCTGTGCGCGCAGTCATCAAAGCGTGCGAGGAGTCAGGATAGAGATGGCCGGAGACACTCACCTGTGCTTGAGATCAAATCTCGGCATGATGGGCATTGTACTGCAGGAGCGAGAGATCATCCAGATGCAGTTGTCTGGGGGTAGCACATGAAGGCGATATTCACATATGCCAGGATTGTCAGAGAGAGGTACACGTTCATAATCATAGGTACCCTGATCATTGCATTGGCAATCGGTCTCTTCACTTCGAGTCCGGGGGTCTTCATTCGCCAGTTCAATGTCCCGCTCATCGTAATTCTGATAGCAGCGATGAGCTTCACCATCACTTTCAGCAGCCTGGGAAAAGCAGTCAAGAACTGGAAAGGCACAATGGCGGGGCTGGCGCTAAACTTCCTCTTTGCTCCGTTCCTGTGTTGGGTTTTGGCCACACTGCTTCTCTTCGACTATCCAGAGCTCGCTGTCGGCTTCATTCTGATTGGGGTCGTCCCCTGCGCCGGCATGGCAATGATGTGGACCGGCCTGCTCAAGGGAGATGTCCCTCTGTCAATCGTCATTGAGACTGTCACCATGCTCATGGCGCCATTTATCATCCCCTTCCTGATGATACTGTTCGCAGGCAAGTTCGTCACAATCGATACATGGTCAATGCTGAAGCAGCTTGTGTACACAGTCCTCCTGCCAGTAATCGGCGCAATCTCGCTGAGGGAGCTCCTGGAGAGGCGGTCTCGTGTGGACAAGTACTTGCCGATAATGCCGGCGATATCCGCGACCATGGCAGCAATCCTGATGTTCATGGCGATAAACACGGCGGTCCCATCGATTATGAAGAACCTTCATCTGATAGTCCCGATAGTGATATCGACAATCATGGTTTTCCCCATCCTGTTCGTCGTGGCACGCTACGCAAGTGTCAGACTCTTCCCTCGAGGCACGAGCATAGCCGTCACGTACTCTTCCGGGATGAAGAACCTCCCCCTGGCGATAGGCATAGCCACAATGAGCTTCAAGGGTTTGGCACCGCTGCCCATCGCGGTTGCCTTCGCGTTCCAGATGTTGACGGCCGTCATCTTCTATCAGCTGTTTCGCCGAAACGCGCCTGAACATGAAAAGAAGGAATGAACATGGATGAAAGGACCATCGAATTGGTTGGGATTGCCGCTTCTGTCGCTGGCCGTTGTCAGCCCTGTCTGCGATATCACATGAGCGCGGCGAAGAAGCTTGGAATCGAGAAGAAGGATGTTCGCGCGGCGGTCGCGCTTGCGAAGGCCATCAGCAAGGCGGGTGACGAGTCGATGGCAGAACTCGCAGGCAAGTTGCTGGGCAAACCGTAGAACAGAAGGATGCCATCTGCGCGTGGTCGGCGCAATTCAAATCTATGCGGAGGTCCCATTGGCAGACGACATGAAAACAGAATCGAGCAGAAGGTACCGCGTAGCTTTCATCTGCGTCAAGAACTCGTGCAGAAGCCAGATGGCAGAAGCGTTTGCCAGGCATCTTGCCAATGACGTCATTGACCCGATTAGCGGGGGCACAGAGCCCGCCGAACAAGTCGACTCAGGTGCTGTGGCGGCAATGAAGAAGATCGGAATCGACATATCTAGAGCGCGCCCCAAGCAGCTGTCAAGAGAGACTCTCGAGTCGTTGGATCTCGTCGTTCATATGGGATGCGGCGCACCGGGAATGTGTCTGATCGTACCTGGGGTCCCGAGCGAAGATTGGGGAGTAGAGGATCCGGTCGGAAAACCTATAGAGAAATACAGAGAGGTCAGGGACATTATCGAAATGAAAG
>Ga0315280_10011362_pt1 | contig 10950 bp, 8 predicted proteins | sample YL17G06_40_MG_FD_203697 | JGI IMG/M metagenome (GOLD analysis project Ga0315280, IMG submission 203697) | Sediment microbial communities from Yellowstone Lake, YNP, Wyoming, USA - YL17G06_40 | ecosystem: Environmental > Aquatic > Freshwater > Lake > Sediment | place: USA: Wyoming | collected... | reverse complement strand
CTTCGCGTGCACGCGCAGGATCGCGAGCCTGCCTTTGCGATCCGGCCGATCGACGAGCACCTGGCGGTCGAAGCGGCCGGCGCGCAGCAGCGCCGGGTCGAGGATCTCCGGGCGGTTTGTCGCCGCCAGCAGCACCACGCCCACGCTCGGGTCGAAGCCGTCGAGCTCGACCAGCAGTTGGTTCAGCGTCTGCTCGCGCTCGTCGTGACCGCCGTAGCCGGGGAAGGCGCCGCGCGCCTTGCCCAACGCGTCGAGCTCGTCGATGAAGATGATCGCCGGCGCGTTGCTGCGCGCCTGCTCGAACAGGTCGCGCACGCGTGCAGCGCCGACGCCGACGAACATCTCGATGAATTCCGAACCGCTGATCGAAAAGAACGTGACACCCGCTTCGCCGGCGACGGCGCGCGCGAGCAGCGTCTTGCCGGTGCCGGTGGGCCCCATCAGCAGCACACCCTTGGGAATGCGCGCACCCAGGCGCGCATGTTCCTTCGGGTTCTTCAGGAACTCGACGATCTCCTGCAACTCGGCCTTCGCTTCGTCGACTCCGGCGACGTCGTCGAACGTGACGCCGGTGCTCTTTTCCATGTAGACCTTGGCCTTGCTCTTGCCGATGCCGATCAAGCCGCTGCCGCCCAGGCCTCCCATCTTGTCGGCGAAACGCCGGTAGATGAAGTACCACAGGCCGAAGAAGATCAGGGCCGGTGCGATCCACGAGATGATGTCGTGGAGCCAGGTTGACTGGATGACGCGCGTGTACGGCACCTTGTACGGAGCCAGCCGCTCGGCCATGGCCGGCTCGACGCGTGTCGCGATGACGACCGTCTTGCCGCCGGGGTCGGGTGCCTTCAGGCGCCCGGTGATGAGGGTGTCGCCGACCTCGACGCTCTCGATCCGCCCCTGCGCCAGGTACTCCTCGAAGCGGCTGTACGGCACGGCTTCGACGCTGCGCACCTGCGCCCACCAGTCGCGCACGAACACCACCGCGACCAGCGCGAAGATCAGGTATCCGAGGTTGAGACCGGTCTTCTTTTCCATGGCAGCGACAATTGAGGCACGCCCGCGCTTTGCAGCGCTTGACGCCCGTCAAAGGCGCCGATCCGGCCCGCGCAGTTGATCCGCCGCAATCAATGCAGCCCCTGCGCGCCGCACATTCGAGACGATGGGGGCCGGCCTTGGCGCCATCTGGAGTGGCCATGTACAAGAAACTGCTTGTCGCCGACGACGGAAGCGAACCCTGCGCCGCTGCATTGAACGAGGCCATCAACCTGGCCAAGAGCGTTGGCGCCGAGCTGCACATCGTATTCGTCGTCTTCCACCCGAAGACGTTCGGTCACCCGATCGTCAACCTCGCAGCCGTCGAGGATGAGCTGCGGGCGGAAGGGCAGGCCATCCTCGATCGTGCGGTGGCGCAGGCGCGAGAGGCCGGCGTGGCGGCGACCACCGATATGGTTGAAGCGACCCGGGAGCCGATCCCGGTGACGCTGCTCGCGGCAGCGGCAAAGGCGCACGCAGACCTGATCGTGATGGGCACGCATGGCCGAAGCGGGATCGGCCGCGCGGTCTTGGGCAGCGTCGCGGAGAGCCTGCTGCGCGCGGCCACGCTGCCCGTGCTGCTCGTGCGCGGGCACGCTTGACACCGGTTCGTGACCGCTGCGCTGCCCCGCAGCCGCGCGCCTGGGCCGGGACCTGGTGTCGCGCGCCGCAGCCGCGTGAGATTGTTCTTCGCGCTCTGGCCGGACCAGCGCGTGCGTGCGCAGCTCGCGCATTGGGCTCGCGAGCTTCACGCGCTGTGCGGCGGGCGGCTGGTGCGCCCGGAGAACCTGCACCTCACGCTCGCGTTTCTCGGCGATGTCGACGAAGCGCGCGTGGCGCAGGTTCAGCAGGCCGCCGGCGAAGTTGCGCCTCGAGCTTTTTCACTCGTGCTGGACCGCCCGGGTTATTGGAAGCGCAACCGCATCGCGTGGGCGGGCGCCAGTGTCGTGCCGAGCGAGTTTCAAGCACTGGTCGCGCAATTGCACCGCGCGCTCGCCGCAGCGAACATCGCCTTCGATGCGAGGGCCGAGGTGCCTCACGTGACGCTGCTGCGCGATGCCCGCGCGCCGCGGGCGTTGCCGGCGTTGGCGCCTATCGACTGGCAGGTGGACGCGTTCGTACTGGTGCACAGCGTCACGCAGGCTTCTGGCAGTTGCTACAGAATCACGAACTCCTGGAAGCACTGAGCCATCGCGCCGTTATGTCATCGAGTCCGCTTGCTGCGCTGGAACGCTCCCGCCTCGAGTTTGGGCCCGGAGCCGCTGACTCAAAGCTCGCGCTGCTGAAGCAGCTCGCACGCACGCGGCTCGGCAGCGCGCGCAGCGTGATGCGCCTGCACGAGGCGCTGTGCTTCATCCGCGCCTACCCCGACAATCCAAAGCTGCTGGCGCAGGCGCAAGCCATGCTCGCCGGCTTTGCCCGGCGCGCCGACCTGCGCGCCCACCGCTTGGCGCTGGCCGACAGCGGCATGGCCGGCACGCCGATCCACTACCGCTTCTTCGCCGGTCAGGCGTCATGGCTCGCCATGCGTTGGCCGAACAGCCTGCGGCTGGACCGCAGCGACAGCGACGCGCAGGCGCGCATCGCGCGCGCCCTGCCGCCGTTGCTGACACCGGCCGAAGCGCAGGCGTTGTCCGAGTTGAAGTTGCCGGGCTATGCGGCGATCGATCGGCTGCGCGGCAGCAACGAAAGCGATGCGGTGTTCCTGCTGCGGCGCATCGCCGCGATGCCGGGCAATGGATTTACGCGCGAGTTCTATTCCGACAACATCGATGCGAGCTTCGTGCTCGCGCCCGGGGCCGGGGCCGGTACGCCGTCGCGCAGCGCGGCTCATTTTGCTCGGGCGCCGGTCGTGTTTCGAAACGAGGCGCCGCCGCGCGCACGCCCCGACCTGCGCGCTGAAATGGCACGTGCGCCGCGCTCGGTGCGCCGCATGTCGGTGCGCGACGGCGAGGCCGTGATCGACCTCGCGCGCGGCGCGATGGTCACGCGCGCGCGCTCGCTCGAGGCGTTCTCGTTCGCCGATGCGCGTGACGCATGGTTCGTCGACGATGGCGACGGCCTGGCCTTTGCGCTGATCGGCGTCTTGCCGCAGCGGCGCCACGTCGTGGCTTCGTTCTACGGCGGCCTGACGCTGCGCAACGGCGTGCCGATCGGCTACGCGCAGTCCGACATCGTTGGCCGCTGCGCAGCGCTGTCGTTCAACACCTTCGAGACCTTTCGCGGCACCGAAGCGGCGTTCACTTTCGGGCGCTGGCTGGCTGCGCTGCGGCATGTGTTCGGGTCCACGTCGTTCAGCTTCGAGCCATACCAGCTCGGCAAGAACAACGACGAAGCGCTTGAGTCGGGTGCCTGGTGGTTCTACGCCAAGCTCGGTTTCGAGCCGCGCGACGCCGCCACGCGCAAGCTCGCGCAGGGCGAGCGCTCGCGCATGCAGCGAGACCCTCGGCATCGCAGCGGTACCAGCCTGCTGCGCCGGCTCGCGCAGCAGTATCTGTTCTTCGACCTCGATCCGACGCAACCGCACCAGCCGCTGCCGCTGGCCGAGTTGGGCCTGCGCGCCGGTACCGCGCTGTCTGCGCGGGCAGGCCCGGACCGGGAGCGCGGCGTGGCGGTGACCAGCGCCGAGCTGTTGCGCCACTGCGGCCTGACGACGCTGCGCGGATTCTCGCCCGACCAGCGCGAGGCGTGGCGCCGTTTCGCGACCATCCTCACGCGGCTCGATTTGGGCGGCTTGCGGGATCACGAGCGCAGCGCGCTGGTCGACCTGATCCGCGCCAAGGGCGGGCGCAGCGAGCGTGACTACGTTGCGCGCTGGCTCGCCAATCCATGGTTCGAGGCTGCGCTGCTGGAGTGCAGCGGCGCGGGTGCGTTGCCCTGAGAGCCCGCCTGCTGCGAGCCTGGTGCGCTGGCCGCCGGGGTGGGCACAAGCGTACGCTACCCGCCACGAGCACAGCGCCGCCCGAGCCCTGCTTGAGCCGGGTGACCTCGGCCGCGACATCGCGCGCTATCACGTGGCAGTTGTTCCAGGTTGGACTCTGCAGCGTCGTGCACACCGGTTGGTTTCTTCGCGGGTCACTGTGCCGCACCGAGCGTTGGCAGAGAACTGATTGCACCCCCAGCTTTCTTCTCTGCGATTCGCAGGTCATACAGCGCTTGAAGGTTCAGCCAGAACTGCGGGCTGTTGCCGAAGAAGTGGCCCAGCCGAAGCGCCGTGTCGCCCGTGATGGCCCGCCGGCCATGCAGGATGGCTGTGATCCGGTTCGTGGGGACCCCGAGTTGCCGGCCCAGTTCGGCGGCACTCATGCCCAGTTGTTCAAGTTGCTCGGCGAGATGCTCGCCGGGGTGAATCGCACTACGTCCCATGTCACACCTCTCAGTGGTAGTCGACGATCTCAACGTTGGTCGGCCCCGGAGACTTGCCCGGCCACGCAAAGCAAATCCGCCATTGGTCGTTGATCCTTATGCTGTACTGCCCCTTCCGATCTCCCTTCAAGGCGATGTTCCGAACGCTGTTGAATGCGGCCGGATGACGGTACCAATGTCGTCGGGGTCCTCGCCCCGCCGATGAACACTCCCCACCGCTCGGCCGGGCAGCAAACCAACCAGCCGCGCAACGCAACGCATCACCCATTGACGTTGCAGCGGAGTTGATCTGGCGCAACCAACGCCCACGCCGCCCGGTCCGTCCCCCTGCCCAAAGCGGTCGAATGTATGCAGTATCCACGTGAGGCCGAACAATGCGCCGGCTGTGGGGATGCGAATTGCCGAACCGACCGATCAAGCTTGTCGAACGCTCCCCGGCGCTGGGCGATCAGGTCTACAACCTGCTGCGCGCCCGGTTGCGCAGCGGTGCCATCGGCGCCGGTCAGGCGTTGCAGGAAGTGCAGCTCGCCGAACAATTCGGCGTCTCGCGCACGCCGGTGCGCGTGGCGATGGCGCGCCTGGCGAGCGAAGGGCTGCTGGCGAATCACGGGCGCAGCTTCACCGTCCCGGCGCTGACGCTGCAGGACGTCGACGACATCTACGAATTGCGCTGCCTCGTCGAACCCGAGGCGTTGCGCGGCATCGCAGCGCTGCTTGCCGATGCGGCACATCGCGCGCCGATCGAAGCTGCTCTGGCCGGTGCGCAGGCTGCGTACCGTGCCGGCGACGCAGGCGCTTTCCGCAGCGCCAACGTGCGCTACCGGGCGGCGTGGCTGGCGCTCGTGCCCAACGCCCGGCTGGTGCGCGTCGTCGAGTTGTACGCCGATCACCTGCAGCACATCCGCGCGCTCACGCTCGGCGATCCGCGCGTGCGCACGATCGTGCTGCGGGGGCTGGAACGCATCACCGCTGCACTGGCCGCGGGCGACGGCGACGCGGCTGCCGCGGCCATGCACGAGCACCTGATGCAGGCGCGCTGTGCCTTCATCGAGGCGACCGGCCTGGATGACAGGCCCCGCGTCGCGAACAAGCCCGTGCACCAGCGCCGCGCCGGTGGCCGCAATGGCAGCGCGCAACTCAGCACGAATACAGCATGAGGTCGTCATGAACTACAAGGCCCAAATCCCCTACGGCGCCTACTGGAGCACGCCGTTCGCGCGCTGGCAAGGCAGCTTCGCGCATCTGCACAGCATCGAGTTCGCGGCGCATGTGGCGCGCCAGGAGTTGGCGCGGCGCAAGATCGACCCCGCTCGGTTCGACCATGGCGTGCTCGGATTCTCGGTGCCGCAGCATCATTCGTTCTACGGTCTGCCCTGGCTCATGGGTTTGATCGGAGCCGCGCAGTGCAGCGGGCCGACGCTGATGCAGGCCTGCGCCACGGGCGTGCGCACGCTGCTCGCGGCGGCGCAGGAAATCGAAGTCGGGCTGGCGACGCAGGCGCTGGTGATCAACTGCGACCGCACGTCGAACGGCCCGCACCTGTACTACCCGAACCCGCGCAGCCCGGGCGGCACCGGTGTCGCCGAAGACTGGGTCATGGACAACTTCAGCTGCGATCCGCTGGGCCCGCATTCGATGCTCGCCACCGCCGAGAACGTCGCCGCGCGTCATGGCTTCTCGACGAGTGAACAGCATGAGGTCGTGCTGCACCGGGAAGCGCAATACGCGAAGGCGCTCGCCAACGGCGCCGCCTTCCTGAAGCGCTTCATGACGCTGCCGTTCGAAGTGCCCGCACCGGGATACAAGAAAACTCTCGCCTTGCTCGAAGCCGATGAGGGTGTTTCGCATTCGACGCCCGAGCGCCTGGCGGCGCTCAAGCCCGTGACGCCGGGGGGCAGCGTCACCTACGGTGGCCAGACGCATCCGGCCGACGGCAACGCTGCGCTCATCGTGACCACGGGTGAGCTGGCGCGCGAATGGTCAACCGATCGCAACATCGCGGTCCGGCTGCGGGGCTTCGGCACGGCTCGAGCCGAGCTCGCGTTCATGCCCGAGGCGACCTTCCCCGCGGCCCAGCTTGCGCTCTCGCACGCCGGGCGCGGCATCAGCCAGATGGCTGCCGTGAAGACGCACAACCCGTTCGCCGTGAATGACCTGTTCTTCGCGCGCGCCAACGGCATCGACTGGCGCAGCATGAACAACTATGGTTGTTCGCTGGTCTGGGGGCACCCGCAAGCGCCGATGGGGACACGCGCGATCATCGAGCTGATCGAGGAACTCGCGCTGCGAGGCGGCGGATTCGGTCTGTTCAGCGGCTGCGCCGCCGGCGACACCGCGATGGCGGTGGTGCTCGAGGTCGGCGACGCTTGAGCCCGGTGCTCCGACCCGAATGTTGAGTTGAAGGCGCAGCCATGGCACTCGCCAACTGGATCGAAGCCGTTGCCGGGCGCACGCCCGACAAGGCGGCGCTGCGCTTCGAAGGGCAGGACATCGGCTATGCGGCCCTCGCGCACCGCATCGATCGGGTCGGCGCCGCGCTCACCGCAGCGGGCGTGGAGCGCGGCGACTGTGTCGCCTGGCTCGGCCTGAACCACCCGGCGTTGCTCGCGACGCTGTTTGCCTGTGCGCGGCTGGGTGCCCTGTTCATGCCGCTGAACTGGCGCCTCACGCCCACCGAGCAGCGCGCGATGCTGCTCGATTGCCCGCCGGCGCTGCTGTGCGTCGACGCCTGCTTTGCCGCGGCCAGCGCGGAACATGCAATCGCCCCGGCCGCAACCCGCTGCATCGCGCTCGGCGCGGCGCCCACGGGCTGGATCGGCTGGGATGAATTCATAACGCGCGCCGATGCGCCGGTCGCGAGGCCCGCGCCGCCATTGCCACCGGCCTGTGAGGCGCTCGGTGTCGATGCGCCGCTGTTGCTGTGCTGGACATCGGGTTCGACCGGCCGCCCCAAGGGCGTGCTGCTGAGCCAGTACGCGCTCGCCGCCAACGCCGACGCCAGCGTCGACATGCACGCGCTCAGCGCAGAAGACCGCGTGCTCACCACGTTGCCGCTGTTCCACGTCGGCGGCCTGAATATCCTGACGACGCCTGCTCTGCGCGCGGGCTGCACGGTCACGCTGCACGCCAGGTTCGACGCGGGGGCCACGTTGCAGGCCATCGAGCGCGAGCGCATCACGTTGACGGTGCTCGTGCCGGCGCAGCTCGAAGCGATGCTTGCGCACCCGAGCTGGGCGAGCGCCGACCTCTCGAGCCTGCGTTCGATCAGCACCGGTTCGACACTGGTGCCGCAGCGCCTGATCGAGGCCGTGCACGCGCGTGGCGTGCCGCTGATCCAGGTCTGGGGCGCGACCGAAACCGCACCGATCGCCGCCTGCCTGCACGCGCACGAGGCCTGGGCCAAGGCCGGCTCGACCGGGCGCGCCGCGGCGGGGTGCGAATTGCGCATCGTCGACGCTGCCGGGCGCGACGTCGTGCCCGGCGCGAGTGGGGAGGTCCTGGTGCGCGGGCGCAACGTGATGAGCGGCTATTGGCGCAACGCCGCGGCGAGTGAAAAGGCATTGGCCGGTGGTTGGTTCCACTCGGGCGACAGCGGGCACCTCGACGCCGATGGTTTCCTGAGCATCGACGGCCGGCTCACCGACATGATCATCTCGGGCGGTGAGAACGTGAGCCCGGCCGAAGTCGAAGCCGTGTTGCTGGCCTGCGCCGACATCGCCGAGGCCGCAGTCATCGGTCGGCCCGATCCGCGCTGGGGCGAGGCCGTGGTCGCGGTGATAGTGCCGAGGCCCGGCGTGACGCTGACCCGCGAGCGCGTGCTCGCGTTTGTCGACGGCCGGCTCGCGCGCTTCAAGCAGCCCAAAGATGTTCTCGTCGTCGACGCGTTGCCGCGCACTGCGCTGGGCAAGGTGCGCAGGGAAGCGCTGCGCGAACTGTTTGCATCGCGTCGGGTCGCAACACCCGCCAGTGCCGAGGAGCGAATCGCATGACGTCCAGGGAAACACCGGGCCGCGCCCAGATGCCGTTGACCGCCGCGGGCGGCCCGAGGCGAAGCGGCAGGATTGGGGGCTCGCTGAAGATCGGCATCGATGTCGGCGGCACCTTCACCGACTTCGTCGTCGCGCGCGAAGGCGAGCCGCCCTTCATCCACAAGACGCTGTCGACGCCGGCCGACCCGTCGATCGCCGTGGTCGAGGGGCTGGCGCAGATCGCCGCGGCGATGCAGCCGCCGTTGACGCTGCAGGACTTCGCACGCTCGATCACCAGCATCGTGCACGGCACGACGGTGACGACGAACGCGACGCTCACGGGCACCGGCGCGGTCTGCGCGCTGCTCACGACCGAGGGCGTGCGCGACGCGCTCGAGATGCGCCGCGGCGTGCGCGAAGAGCAGTACAACAATCGCTATGCCAACGTGCGGCCGCTCGTGCCGCGCGCGCGCCGCGCGGGAATCCGCGGCCGCATCGGCCGGGACGGCCAGGAAATCGAGGCGCTCGACGCCGACGCGGTGCGCGCCGCGCTGTCGCAGTGGTGCGCCGACGGCGTGCAGGCAGTCGCGATCTGCTTCATGAACTCGTTCGCGAACCCCGCGCACGAGCGCGCCGCCGCCGAGATCGTGCGGCGCGAAATGCCGCGGGCCTATCTGTCGGTGTCCACCGAAGTGCTGCCGTCGATCCGCTTCTACGAACGCATCAGCACCACCGTGCTCAACGCCTACGTCGGCCCCAAGCTCGGGCATTACCTCGACCAGCTCGTCGAGCGTCTGGCCGGCGCAGGCTTCAATGGCTTGCTGCTCATCATGCAGTCCAACGGCGGCGTGATCTCGCCGCAGGCGGCGCGCGACAAGGCGGCGCTCACCCTCCTGTCCGGGCCCGCAGGCGGCCCCGGTGCCGGCCTGTTCTACGCCGGCGCGCATGGCCGCGACTGCTGCATCACGACCGACATGGGCGGCACCAGCTTCGAGGCCTCGGTCGCGTTCGGCGCGCCGCTGGTGAAGAACGACGGCGAAATCGCGCGCCACAAGATCGCGCTGCCGATGCTCGACATCCACACCATCGGCGCGGGTGGCGGCTCGATCGGCTGGCTCGACGAAGGCGGGCTGCTGCGCATGGGCCCGCAAAGCGCAGGCGCCGACCCCGGACCGGCGTGCTACGGCCGCGGCGGCCGGCTGCCGACCACCACCGACGCGAATCTGGTGCTGGGCTATCTCGACCCGGCGTTCTTCGCCGGCGGCCGTATGGCGCTGGACATGCAGGCGGCGCGGCGCGCGATCGGCCAGCACATCGCCGAGCCGATGGGCCTGAGCATCGAGCAGGCCGCAGCGGGCATGTACCGGGTCGCGTGCAACAACATGGCGCAGGGCGTGCGCGAAGTGACGATCAAGCGCGGCTTCGATCCGCGCGAGTTCCCGCTCATTCCCGGTGGCGGCGCCGGGCCGATCCATGCCTGCCTGATCTGCAACGAGCTCGCGATTCCGCTGCAGATCGTGCCGCGCGAGGCGTCGGTGCTGTGCGCGTTCGGCATGCTGATGTGCGAACTGCGCCACGACTTCGTCCGCACGTTTGTCGCGCGGCTGGAGCGGCTCGACTGGGCGCGCCTTGCGCTGCTGGTGGAGGCGATGGCGAGCGAGGGCACGAAGCTGCTGGGCGAAGAAGGCATCCCGCCGGCGCGGCGCCGGATCGAACTGCGCCTCGATTGCCGCTACATCAAGCAGTACCACGAGATTTCGGTGCCGGTGCCGTTGGCGCTGATCGAGCGCCGCGACGCCGGCGCAATCGCTCGCGCGTTCCACGCTGAGCACCAGCGGCTCTACGGTTACGCGCTCGAGGCCGAGGGTTCGCCGGTCGAGATCATCAACGTGCGGCTGCAGGCGATCGGTGCCACCGATCGCCCCGCCTACCGCAGCGAAGCCGCCGGCGACGCCGACCCCAGCGCCGCGCTGAAGGGCCGGCGCAGCGTCTACATCCCCGAGCGCGACGCATTCGCCACGGTCCCGGTCTACGACGGCCACCGCCTGCGCTGCGGCCATCGCCTCACGGGCCCGGCGTTGGTCGAGCAGCAGACGACGGCGATCTTCGTCAGCGATGCGTTCGACTGCGTGGTCGACGCGCTCGGCTCCTTCGTGCTCTACGCCAAGGGGCGCGAGGAACTGCTGCATGAAGGTGCGCGGCGCCAGCCCGCCCTGCAGCCCGAGGAGGCCCTCGAATGAACACGGTCGATCCGATCCTGCTGTCGGTCTATGCGCGCACGTTCAAGGCCATCACCGACGAGATGAGCATCTCGATGGCGATGACGACGCGCTCGCCGATCCTGTGCGAGGCGAAGGACTACGTCACCGGCCTGTACGACGCGCAGGGGCGCATGCTCGAGCAGACCGAGAACCTGCCGATCCTCGCGTTCTCGCTCGCGCCGGTGTGCAAACATATCGTCAAGACCTTCGACGGCGAGATCTACCCCGGCGACGTGTTCTTCCACAACGACGTGTTCACGCTGGGCAACCAGAACAACGACGTCGCGGTCTTCAAGCCGGTGTTTGTCGACGACGCGCTCGTG
>Ga0315280_10011361_pt1 | contig 10950 bp, 18 predicted proteins | sample YL17G06_40_MG_FD_203697 | JGI IMG/M metagenome (GOLD analysis project Ga0315280, IMG submission 203697) | Sediment microbial communities from Yellowstone Lake, YNP, Wyoming, USA - YL17G06_40 | ecosystem: Environmental > Aquatic > Freshwater > Lake > Sediment | place: USA: Wyoming | collected... | reverse complement strand
TGGGGGAAAACGAACACAAATTTCGACGCATTTAAGAAAAGAAGGTCAAAACACGACGGAACAGTGAAAAAAAGACGAAACGAACCAGTTCGACTAAAGCATGGAAAAAATATGACGGTATAACCTTTTGTAGAAGACGAAAAGACAGGAGAACCCCTAACCAAAAATTACATAAACAGTTTAACTACGGATAGAGCCCAATTCCACAAAACTTATAAAGTAAGACCGTCTTACCATACTATCACCCAAAGAAAAGGAGGGATAAAACAAAAATGCCAAAAATAAACGTAGAAATCGCAGAACAACTGCCAGAACCGCTAGAAGGACACATATACCAAATACACGACCCAGAACTATTCACATCAGCAGTCAGGTCATACAAAGGATTAAGAGTCCCACTAACAGACCAAACAGACCAAATGGAAGTAATCGCAGTCCTCTGGACAAGAGACATAGCAGGCGAAAAATCAAAACTCGGAGCCTTCATATCAGTTCTAGGCAACGACACAGACACATGGAACGGCAAAAAAATAAAAATCCTAAAATGGAGACCAGGCGAAAGACAAATCGAAGTGGTGACATAAAATGCCAACAGTAGAAGAAAGAAAACAGCAACTACAAAAACTTGTAAAATCTATAAACCATACACTACATAAAATTAACCCAAACACAAACCTACCAGATAAACAAATCGTCGGACTGCTAATATTACAAATTCCAGAAGGATATGACAAAGGCAACGAAAGCTACATAACAATCTTAGGAGAAGTCCACCAAGGCTGCATAATTGACTTACTTCAACTCTCAGCATTTCAAGATAAAACGGAAGCGATAACAAGTGGAAACTAAAAGACAATTCCACACAGCGGCAAAACGCCGCTCCTTTTTCGACAGAAAAGTCTTAACATACGGCTCATCAAGAACAGTAAGCATGAGCAAAGTAATACCAAAAGACTGGACATACGTACGCGTAGGCATCATAGACAAAAACCCAAACACAGTAACCCTAACCATAACAAAACTAATGGTAAGTGAATCACATGCACAAAATCCACAAACTAATAAAACAAATAGACAAAACCCATAAAGGCTTAGGAGCAATGATAGCAATGAACCTAATATGCGCAAAAGCTAAACTGTTAATCCTAAACGTAGCACCAGCAGGATGCGGCAAATCAGTATCCACAGATAGCATAACACTAATGATAGGACAAACAGCACACAAATACACCTCTTTGACCTTAGCGGGACTAAAAAACATAACAAAAGAACTAGACCAATTCAACGGACACATAACAATAGACGACCTCGGCAGCGAGAAAAGGAGTGTGTAGAGTCGAAGTGCTAATTACCTCTGGGAAGCCTAGGGAACACCCAGATAAGACCGCCTGCTCTAACCACTCCTCTCACAGCGAATGGAGCCGAGTGTCAACTGTTACTGTGTTAGCTACACTGGTACACACACATTACGTGAAGAAGGTAACACAAAGCTACGTAATGGAACTAACAAACTTCTACGGCTCAGCATCACTAAACATACAACCAATCCTAATGCAAAGCATCTGCGGCGACAACGACTGGATAGCAGTAATAAGAGACAAGGCACTAAGATACTACCACCTCATAAGACCGACAAACCCAAAACCAATGACTTCAGTACCCAGCATAGACTATTCAATACCACTCCAAGAAACAGGACTAACACCATACAAAGGCAAACTATGGTATCAACTAGTAGCCATAGCCCTAACACAATGGTCTTATGGACGTGTAATAGAACACCTACCAAAACTACTCAGAGCATCCGCAGCCCTAGATGGAAGAGTACACACACAAATGGAAGACTATCGCCTACTCGCAAAACTGATGAAACCAATGCAACTAGAACGCTCAATAATAACCAGCTTCGGCTTCGAATCAGGCAGACTATTCGACAATAACACTTATTGCCTACTTGTAGAATTAGCAAGCCACGGACACCCAACAATAGAAACAATCTGCGAAGACTACAAAGTATCACCTAGCACAGTAGAACGCCTAGCACAATCAAGCCCAGAATGGTGCTGGATAAAATCCAACAGCCCAAGACGCTTAATGCCCACAGAACAAACCGAGAAGATATTTAAAACAATAGGGGTGAACCAAAAATGGTAGAAAAACCAGATAAACTTAAAGAAATAAAAAGACTCACCGCTGAACAGCTTGACAATATAGCATGGCGCATTCTCATAAAGTCAACACAGTACCGAGATAATGAGCTGGTGACACTATTCACTGAAATACAGAGCTTTATAGATTGGGTGGTGTTTCAGAATTGAGTGCACTTGAACTATACGCAAAAACAATAAGAGGCACAAAAGGAACACAACACCTCCACGCCCTAGAAGCACTACGCAGCTACATGAGACTAACAACAGTAGAAGAAATGATACGCCACATAAACACAATAACAGACACAGACACACTTAGAACAATACAAGAAGCAGGCGCAAGAGGAGACCTATACAAAGCACTAATATCAAGAATGAACCTACTAATGAAAGAACAACAGGAGGCGAAATAAGTGAAAATGAAAGTATTTACTGGACGCTGGTATGATACAATGGACGCTTTCAACAACTGGGCAAAAGGAAAAGCACTAACAAAAGAAGTCCTCATACATACACACGCAGAATTTAATCCAATATACGAAGATAAGGAAGTAGCACTCACAATAGTGGTGATACACCCAGAAGACCCACACTGGGACAAAACAGAACCACAACTAACAGCACCAATACACAACGTACCCGTACCACACATAAAAATAGAAGAAATAAAGGTGACACAATGATAATACGCATAAGAATAGGCAACTGGCGATTCACATTCACACTATACCAAATCACAGACATAACAGGCGTAAACTCACTCTTAAAAGACGGCAACCATATCTTAATGTGGGACTTCGACAACACACCACTAAGCCTAATAAAAGTTGACCTAACAAGCCTACAACAACAATACAACCTACCAAACATATACATACTAAATACTGGAAAACCAAACCACTACATAGCATACTGCTTCAAACGATGCCAATGGTGGAACGCAAAACGAATAATCGCTCAAAGCCTATTCACATGCGAAGACTACTTCAAATGGGGAGTATTCCGCAAACGCTTCACACTAAGAGTAACACCCAAAGAAGGCAGAAAACCAAAACTAGTAGCACTCTTATACAGCAAAACAAAAGAAGACGTAAACATCAGCGAACTAACCTCATGGGTAAAGGACGAAAAAAGTACAGAACAGGTCATGCTTGTTCAGCCTGTTCTGCCCTCCCTTTCTCCCTCGCAAAAGAATGGGCGTCCATCCACAATATGAGGCACTCGCTGACCAAACACCAATGAAAAGGTGGGAACTAAACGTCACCAAAAAAAACAAGTGAAGAATACGGCGACACGCTAGTACGCTTAGACATACCAGTAGAAGAACAAATAGACAAAGCCAAATTCATAAAATACTTAGCAGAAGAACTAGGCATAACAAACCCAGACTTTCAAGAAAGCCTCTGGAGCGAAGTAGACACAAGCTTCCTAATGAGTGAACACGGAATAAGAGGTGTAACAATACACTATCCATGGGGCGTAGAAGTCCGCTACGGAATCCAAGGACTACCAGGCTTATGGGGACTAGAAAGAGTCCGAGAAATCATGGAAGAAGAAGAGTGGGAATAACATGGAAGAAGCAAAATCATGCCCAAACCAAAGATGCAAAGGATACTATAGCTCTTTCCGCAAAGACTATATTTACTGTCCATATTGCGGCAGAGAACTTGCTAAAGTAATGTGGTAAAAGAGTTGAAACAACATGAGCGTACAAGAATGGCGATACAAGTTTCTAGGCGCATACGAAGAACAGTGGATATGCACAAGATGCAGACACATAACTAAATTCCGAAGGCAAAAGTGCCCATACTGCGGCGCAAACATGGAATATAGGATAGTGAAAAAGTGATACTTGACGCTACTGCTGGAAACAGAACAATGTGGAAACACAAAAACAGCCAAAACATAATATATATTGACATGGAAAAGAAGCTAGAAGTGAAACCAACAATATTCGCAGACAACACAAACACCCCCTTTTTATCTGGAATCTTTGACACTATTTTTTATGACCCACCACATAGCTGGCGACAAGACAAGTTTTGGGCGTCTTTCCCAACACATGAGGAATACAGTAAAATGTATAAACCTAAAAAGTGTGTAATAACGTATTATGGCTGGGATAAATATAAAACACGTTCAGCGCTAGTTAAACACTTATACATGGCGCAAAAAGAGTTTCACCGTATATTAAAAGATGACGGATTATTATGGTTGAAATGGTGTGAAGTGTCAATATCATTAAGGCGTGTTTTGTCAATATTTAGTTTATGGGATGCAATGATAGTTATTTATGTTAAAAGTCCAACGCAAATAACAGGCGAAGCGCAAACATATTTGGTGTGCCTAGCTAAAGAAAAAAGAGAAACTATACAGACATCGCTACTTTAGTTTAACTCTACATATATATATATATATATATATAAAATTAAACTATTCGAAATTTTTTCAGTGCTCTTTCAGCCCTTTAACTATCTCAGCAATCCTTTGCTCTATCGGAATCAATGATAAGGCTAAGTCTTTAATTTCTTCTTCCCTCTCAGGCTGTTTCTTAAGCTCAGCAAGTTTACTTTGCGCTTCTTTCAGTTGCTTTTCCAACATAAGCAGCTCATCTGGAATATCTAATGCCTTCTCGCCTCTAGCCTTCTTGTAAGCCTCAGTAACTTTACGCATCTCCCAATATCCATCTGGGTCTCCAGCTTCAACTACTTTGTTTATAGCTAAGATATACCATGATTCACTATCATCATATCCAACGCCCTGCAACAGTTCTGCTCCTTGACTTGCCGTTAACACTTGATTCTTAACACCTTTAATAATCTCAGCTTTAGTAAGGTCTTTCTCATGGCTAAGCCTATCAACTTCATATTCTTCATAAGTTTTCTTAACTAACAGTCTAGCATTGTATTCTGGCATTTCAAGTTTCATAAGTTCCTGAACCATCTGTTCACCACTAATAGCACCTTTAATGTACTGTGTTTTCAATGAGTCATATTTTTGAGTTACAAGTGTGTACATTGTAAGCATGGCTGCCTGTGGTTCATCCCAATCTTGTAATAAGAAATTATCGTATAAATCGTCCTCATCAAACATCATTATAGCGTATAGATTGGCTGCTACTGCGCTAGTGAAAGGTTTAGGCTTAACCTCAACCGTTACCTCTCTTGTATAAATCTCTGTCAACAACTCAGCATCATCTGGACTATACCCAACAAGTACAAATTCAGTAGTCATTTGCTCTTTGTTAATGATGTGTATAGTGTACAGTTGTTTAATCTGTGCTAAAGTTAACTTACGATACTTAACCTCAGCGTCTTTCTCCTCTTTCTCAGCAATTTCCAGCTTAGCTCTTTCAACAGCAGTATTTATCCTCTCATCAGTCCAATCTAAAGCCTTCAACTGTATCCTAAGCCATTCTTCTGTTCTAAGACCAAGCTTAAATGCCGTCAACGCTTCTGAACTGCTAACTATACGTCCTTCCAAATCCATAGCTGGCTTCTTCATACGCTCCTTATACAGTTTAGCCCTAGTAACCCAAAGCTCAAGTGCCTGCTCTGGAGTCTTAATCTCTTCAAGTCTAGTCCTCAATGTATCCTCATCTATCTTATCCAGTCCATAAGCATACATAAGCTCAGTTCTCACACTGTTACGCTCCGCCTCAGTACGATAAGCAACCATTGATTCTCCAGCCTTCTCGGCATCCGCTGGACTAAGACCACCCCATCTTCTAAACCGTTTAATGTCCTCAAGAGTGTAAACGCCAACGTCAAATCCATAACCCATCTCTCTGATACTTGGAACACCATAAGCCACGTTAATAATGTCCTGTCTATCATCTGGGTGAACGTCAACAATCTTCAACATACGCTCAAGTTTCTTTACATCCCATAAGCCCCTGTGATAGTTAGAGTACATCAAGTTAACTGGAATGCGCTCCCAATGACTATACCAATAATGCTCAGCATCTTGTGGAGTTAGTCCCATAAGTCCAGCTATACGCACCATTTCACCATACTGCTTCTCAGGGTCATGGTCAAGATAAGCCTCTCTCACAGCAAACCGTACTAAGTCTTGAATCGGAGGAATAACATCTTTCAAACCCATAACCTTAGTTGCCTGTTCAACATCTATCTGCTGCCTCTGCAAATACGCAAGAAAATCCTCACCACCAATAATGTTCCTTCGAAGCATAGCCATACAAGTCTCAACACTCGGAAACTGACGCTGAGCATAAACCCAAGCTAAACTCCAATCACTATCAATGCCAAACTTACCCATAGTCTCAACGTACTTCTCATGCGAAACAAGTCCTTTACTTCGCATCTCAGCCAGCCTATACGGCTCTGGATACTGCACTACTAAGTCAGTAACACTTGATATTACACTGTCACTGAACCTAAACCACTTCAACAAACTTATCAGTGTATCATCACTAATCAGTTCCCTTCGCCTAAGTGAAAGCAAAACCTCAAGATTTGGCTGTTTAGTCCACGCAGCATCTAACGCACCTCGCCACTCATCATCCCATCCACTCTGCCTCAGCAAACTATTGTAATGAGTTTCAGCTACCATCCCAATACGTTTCATAAACCACGCAGCTTCAGCATCAGGGATATTAGGTACTAAATCATAGTTTATAGACCTGCTAATATAAGGGTCAATCGCTACACGCTGACGCATTCCAATATAACTTTGTAATAAAGCATTGACACCTGTTAAATTCTCATAGAATCCACTAAGCATACTACCAGCGCCTTCACCCATACCAGCCTTCAACGCAGTAATCATGTTGTCATAATCAGCTTTAATCTCACCAAAAACAAGCGTGTCAACATCATCTAAAGAACCATATTTCAGATTAAATGCTAACATTCGGTTTTTATCAACATATCCAGGCACTTTATCTCTTAACCCATCCAGTTGATTACCTGTCCATATCGTAAGAAAGGCTTGAACTGCTGCTTGTGCCAAGTTACCAACATTACCAACCAATGCCATAGGCACCTGATTAGCCAGACCTTTAGCTTCCCAGTAACTCATCACTTCAAACCTAGTCGCTTCAGACACTTGGAAACACCTCCTTAGGAAGTTCAGCTTTCAACGGTTTAGGCTTCTTACTCTCAAGCAATTTAGTTACACTCTCTGTAACCTTAGCAACTTCTTCCACTTTCAAAGTTGTGTTAAGAGGTTTCTCCATCCAATCTTTAAGCTCATCATGCAACGTAGCCAATTCAGTGCCCACTACATAAAGAACTGTCACTGCTTCCTCTAAGTTGTCACCTATCCTTTGTAGCGAATCTGCAATCTGTTTAAACACATTCTGGTTTTTCTTACTCATTTTTCCACATCCCTTCTACAAAGAAAAAAAAGGGGAAACTTAACTGTTTTGTTCTGGTTTCTTGATTCCCATTGAAGTCATATAGCTTATAATGCCCATTAACAGCCCTGCTAAGAATGAAGGATACACTACTTCAATAGTCGGCGGATAACCCACTTCCAACAGCTTAGTTATCAACACTAGAAGAAACACCACTATCGCATCTCTCAACGCTGTTAAGCCTTTGCTGTCATTGCTTGCTATATCGCTCTTACTTTCACCTATCACCTGTTTTCACCCCCTTTAATCTGTGACAACGATAATTTTGTCACTGTTAAACTCCAACCCCTACAAGCAAACGCTTAGAAACCATAGCTGCAACTGCTGACCATGTGAAGTTTGTTATCCTACTGTTGCGACTGCTTTTACCATAATAGAAACTTATCCAGTAGTCAGGTTCAACGTAATATTGACAACAAAAATAATAAACAGTCCACGTAGCAGCATCCAACTTAACGGAATCAACCGTTACAAAACTAACAATGAACTGTGCGCTTGAACCATCATACTTGCAAGCGTAAACATCAACCCTAACGATTCCAGCACTACTTTGATTGGGACAGGCCCAAGTAGCAGAAACATAAGAAGGAATCTCCTCACTGGGAATCGGTGTCCTCGCAACTGGAACATCCCCGCTAATGCAAACATCACTCACATAGACCATGACACCAATGTAAACTTGACCAGCATTAGGAATCGTATCTCTAACGTCACCCGTAGTTGTTTGGGTCGTTCCAAGCTTTTCATCATCACGGAAATATCTAGTTTCAACAGTCATGACGCATCATCATCCGAATAAATCGCCGTAATGGTCACAACAACAGCAGCACTCAAAGTAACATATAGAGCAGTGTTCACTGATGTTATAGCCCAATATGCTGGAGCATTAGCCATAGGAACTACTGCGCCTTCACGTGCTTGAAAACTCCACTCCATAAGTGATGTGCCTGCTGCTCCATTGTTCAGATTAACTACAACTGTGTTTTGAGCTTGAATAGTCAAAGCGTGAAGTTTAATCACTTTACCAGCAACAGCCGCCACTAAATTACCACTTGCACTAGCATCAAACACAGCTGTCTTATACGTTTTAGAGTCATGCTTCGTGCTTTGAAGGATTGTTGGAAGAGTCACAACATCAACATTACCAATATTATTATCTCCAACTGCGATGCTTTTTACATCCACGTCACCAATATCTACGCCGTTATTTGCAGCTAATTTACCTATTGCGTTTGTTCCAGCAGGTAAAGCGTTAGTTATAGCCTGAACAGTAACAATGTCTGCCGCCGTTAAATTTCTAATATCTAAGTCTGTGGCTGAAACAGCCAATATATCAGTTGCACTAATTTTTGCCAAATCAACATAAAACCTATCATTAGCATCATCATAAGCAATAGCGTCATTCTCGATACTTGTCGGCACACAATTAGCGAAAGTGGGAGTTTTCAACGCCGTGCCAAGTATAGCTCTATGGTCAATAAGAACAGTGTGCTCAATACTTATAGGTAAACACCCACTAACAGACGGGGTTTGCAGTGTCACACCTTTTATCTGCTTATGGTTTATATCGATTAAGCCAGGATACTCGCCAGGAATCGTAACAACTATAACTTTTTTCTCATAGTCAGGCAAATCTGATACCATACGTTTCACCTAGGCTATTCCATATATTTCAGTGTCGTCAATCCAATAGTAGTTAGCGTTGATGCTTGTGTGGAAACTGCCGAACCCTATTCTACCACCTATGGTTTCCCATAGGTTATCACTGTCATACGCATCATTTATATAAGTTTCCCATGCTGTGCCACTCCATTTTTCAACTCTTACAACTAAACCAGCGTAACTATTCCACCACGTAATTCTGAACTTATACCATGTATCAGCGTATAGAGTTTTAGTCGCAGACTTTAAATCAGTAGAGACACCATCTTTATATCTGCTAATAAGTTGAGGAGCTCCATTTGCATTAACACTTAAGCGAACATAGTAGTAGTTATCATCATCTTGATAGCGGAAAACAATGTCTATGGCTCTGCCATCTGCTGCACTAGAAAGTACCCATGTAACTATTCTACCCTCCTTAACACTAGCAATAGGAACAGCAGCAACTTTAACTTTAGTATTATTAGTGTAAGCAGTGAAATGTAAACTGGAAGGAGAACTAACATATATAGCACTGTCTAAAGTCCAACTTGTATTTTTAAAGTCCCAGTCACCACTACTATGCTGTGACGGTTGTCTAAGTTGCCTGTCAAGTTCTTTTAAGTATTCTTGTAGTTTACTCAACTGCTCCAAGTCTCCATTAGCAATAGTGAGAACACGCTTGGCGGACCGAAATTCCAATACTCCATAAACAGCAGCGTCATTACTTTGGGATACCAGGGTGTTGCTTTGAACCACCAGAAGGGCTGCATTTTTGGCGTCATTGTTCCAGCCCCAGTTTTTCTAGGAAACTTCTGAACAGCCTAGTTAAACTGAACATTCCAGCAGCATCTTCTGGACGCACTTCTACACGCACCGTTATTGTGTGGTCATATTCTGTGTCTGGACTGCAAGCTTTAATTTTAAGTTTATAAGGTTTATCTAGTAGTTCTGCGTATGTTTCTGTCTGTACTGTTTCATCGTCTCCTGTTACCCATTCATCTTCGCTTAACGGTATAAGCTGTAATGCTTCTTGGAACAGTCTTACTTTAACCATTCCGTGGCATCCTGCTGGAAACTTTATGTCTATGCTTGTTATGATTCCTCTAGGTAAACCTAGCCAATCCTCTAATGGGTCATCTTCTGGTGTGTCCGCTTCGATTGTAATGTCCCAGCAGAAAAACATTGCTCTATCACTTTTCCCATTTACCATTAGCCCTCAGTTTGATTACTTCACCATCAGCAATATCCGCACAGTACACATAATAATACTGGTTGTCTCTTAAGTAAACTTCGCCATCCCAAAAAACCATGTCACTAGCTACTGTTGGCTTATCCTTCTTCAGCGGTACGTGTTCATGTCCATTGTAGTAGCCTAGTTCAATGTATTCTGTTGTTGTGCAGTTTTCAAATGTTCCAGATAAATGTGTAAGTTTAAGCACTTGGTTTGGCTTAACTTTCTGCCCGTACAAGTATTTTAGCTGTCCAGTTGTGTATCGGAAGTCTCTTTCAAACTGATGAGTTCTTGTTTCACTCATTTTACATCACCCCTATTTTGCGCCTTCAATAGAGAAAAAAAAGGGGGGAGAAAGGTTTAAGCTTAATTTAAGCGAATTCGCCTGGTCCTTGTCCAATCGGCTTTTCCAGTATGATTCTGTGTGTGTTGTCGTCTTTGTAGCCGTACCATTCGATTTCCACAGGCTTATAAATTTCTAGGTTTAAGTAGTTTGTTTCTTCATCGTCTGGCAAGTAGAAGGGTATTTCAAAGGTGTGGAATAAGCC
>Ga0315280_10011359_pt1 | contig 10951 bp, 9 predicted proteins | sample YL17G06_40_MG_FD_203697 | JGI IMG/M metagenome (GOLD analysis project Ga0315280, IMG submission 203697) | Sediment microbial communities from Yellowstone Lake, YNP, Wyoming, USA - YL17G06_40 | ecosystem: Environmental > Aquatic > Freshwater > Lake > Sediment | place: USA: Wyoming | collected... | reverse complement strand
GGGAAACACGGTGCCGCCGAACGGACTTTTGATCAGGTTCGAGAGAATCGTCCGGCCGACCGTGCCGGGTCTCTCGGAGGCGCCGATGAGGGCGACGGTCTTCGGCGTGAAGACGGTCTGCAGCGGGTGCCCTTCGCAGGGCAGGACGTGGCTCGGCGGCTTCGGGGGCTTGCAGGTCGCGTCCATGTGGCTTCAGCCCCTTCTTCCAATGCCGGGTTGGTGATGATGACGCGGATGACGCGGGAGAACGCGCGGCCTTCGACTGCGCTCAGGCCGCCCCGAGCGACGTCGAGGGGCGGGGGGACTCGGGGCGTGGAAGCCGGTCGCGCGGCCCGCCCCACGATCATACTACGCGCGTTCCCTTTCTGCCCTGACGCACGGGTCGTCCGTCCGAGGTTCCGAAAGTCTGACTTTCGGACTTTCGGAATCGGATCCGTTCGACACGCTGACGGCGGCTGAGCCTGTCGAAGGGCGGACCTTCGGACGTGTCGCCGGCTGATCGGGTAGGATCGGTGGCTGACAGGAGGATGTCGAATGGCCTTTACGGATGCGCTGCTCCCGGAATTCGATCACGAGATGGCGACCACGCGAAAGCTGCTCGAGCGACTGCCCGAAGCGCGGCTGGGCTGGAAGCCCCACCAGCGCTCGATGTCGCTGGGCCGCCTGGCGACACACCTGGCCGAGATCCCGAGGTGGTCGAAACACTTCATCTGCGAGGACGAGATCGATCTGAAGGGAGACTACCAGCCGAACGAGGAGCGGTCGGTGGCGGCGATCCTGTCGCTGTTCGACACCTCGGTGGCCGAGAGCCGCAAGATGATAGCCGGCAGATCGGATGCGGAGCTGATGGCGCCATGGACATTCAAGGCGCACGGCAAGACGATGTTCACCATGCCCCGCGCGGCGGTCATGCGGTCGATGCTCTTCAACCACATGGTGCACCACCGGGGTCAACTGAGCGTGTACCTTCGCCTGAACGACGTGCCGCTGCCGGCGATGTACGGCCCGACGGCGGACGAGGGAGGACGGTGACGCTTGCCGGCCTTAGGCCTTAGGCCTTAGCTGGCCTTGGGCCTTTGGCCACGCAAGCCCCAAAGCCTAAGGTCCAAGGTCCAAGGCCTGCCGAGCGCGCCCTACTTCTGGTCGGACGCGCTCGCGGCCGGCGGCGGATACGGGATGCCGAGCTGCTCGAGATACGTCTTGTACTTCGCCGGGTCGTAGTAGTAAGGCCGCATCTTCTCGCGATACTCGTCCATCACCTTCTTGTTCAGCCACGTTGGCGGCTTGTCGTCGGCCGACAGGAACGGGATGTACTTGTCTGTCTTCGTCTGCACGTTCCTGTAATAGTCCCACGCCTGCTGCACGATCTCCGGCTTCAGAAACAGGTCCAGCATCGTCATCGCCTGCACCTTCGCAGCGGCGGTGACGCCCTTGTGCGCGACAGGCGTCGCTTCGGCGATCGCGCTGGACCAGTGATGCGCCTGGAGGCCGGGCACGTTCGCCGGGTAGCGCAGGGTAACGGTCGGCACGGTCCACGAGACGTCCCCGATGTCATCCGACCCGCCGCCGGTGTTGCGCTCGGCCGGGGTCGGCTGGCCGATTGGGCGAATCTCGGTGGCGAGCCCGCGCTGGGACACGTTCATCATCTTCTGCAGCATCTTCGCGAACGTCTGGTCGGCCTCATCCCACTTCGGCAGGCCGACGCGCCGGATGTTCGCGTACACGTCCTCGGCAACCGGCCTGTTGAAGTGCTGCGGCCAGGCCGCGCTCAGCAGCCGCCAGCTGACGTCGGTGTCGGTCATCATCGCCGCTGCCTTCGCCATGCGGTTCCCGATGTCCCAGAGATCCTTGATGTGCTGGTAGTCGGTCTCACGGAAGTAGTACCAGACGCTCGCGAGCGAGGGAACGACGTTGGGCTGCGAGCCGCCGTTGGTGATGACCATGTGCGAGCGCTGCTGCAAGCGCAGGTGCTCGCGGCGGAAATTCCAGCCGACGTCCATCAGCTCGACGGCGTCAAGGGCGCTGCGGCCCTGCCACGGGGCGCCGGCCGAATGCGCCGTCACGCCCTTGAACGTGTACTCCACCGACACGAGACCGTTGCCGCCGCCCGCGCCCCAGCTGACGCCAAAGTCCGACGAGACGTGGTTGAACAAACAGACGTCCACGTCCTTGAAAATGCCGTCGCGCACGAACCACGCCTTCCCGCCGAGCAGCTCCTCGGCGATCCCGGGCCAGATCATGATCGTGCCCGCGATGTGTTCCCGCTCCATGATCTGCTTCACCGCGATCGCCGCGGTAATGCTGAGGGGGATTCCGGTGTTGTGCCCCTCGCCATGGCCCGGCGCGCCTTCGACAAACGGCTCGTGACGCGGGATGGCCGGCTTCTGGTTGTTCTCGAGCAGGCTGTCGACATCGGATCCGATCGCGATGACTGGCTTGCCCGAGCCCCAGGTGGCCAGCCAGCTCGTCGGAAGACCGGCCACACCCTTTGCCACGGTGAAGCCGTACTTCGACAGGATCTCGGTGCAGTACTTCTGGGTCTCCACCTCCTGGAAACCCGGCTCGCCGAAGCTGAAAAGTTCGTCAACCATCTGCTGAGTGAGATCTCTCAGGCTGTCGATTTCTGCAGCGGCTTCCGTCTTCAGCTTGTCGAGTCGCAGATCAACCGGACTGGCAGCGGGCGTTTTCGCCTTTGGCTGTTGCGGTTGTCGTGAAGAGGACGCGGCCGGCAGCGACACCAGGCAGACGAGGAGAATCGCAACAAGGGACAGGCGGCTTCGATTCATGGATTGAGAACCTCCAGGCCGGCGTAGTCTACCCCATCGTGGCAGGTCGCGGCACCGCTGAGCGCACGAGAGATGCCTGTGCCCGAAACCCGGGCGCGCGAAATGTGGCGAAAGGCGGCAGATGAGTCGGCCGAGCTCGCCGACCTTCGTTTACAATAGGAGGATTCATATGCCTCCCTCTTCCAACCGGGTGCACTGATGAACGTATTCGTCCTCAACTGCGGGAGTTCGTCCCTCAAGTTCCAAATCATCGAGACAGACGCCGACCGGATCGCCACCGACAGTGACAAGCAGCTGGCAAAGGGCCTGATCGAGCGCATCGGCAGCGAAGCCATCATCAGTTTCCAGGTCGATGACAGCCCGTCGCTCAAGCATGCGGCGCCGCTGCGCGACCACAAGGCGGCGCTGGCCCACGTCATCGAATGGGTCACCGCCCCGGACACGAAAATCCCCGGGGTGGGGGGGCTCGAAGACATCCACGCGATCGGGCATCGCGTGGTGCACGGCGCGGAGCGCTTCACGGGGTCGATCCTGATCGACAAGGAAGTGCTCATCGGCCTGCAGGAGTGCGTCGACCTCGCCCCGCTGCACAACCCCGCCAATCTGAAGGGCATCTACGCGGCGATGGACCTGTTCGGCCCCCACGTGCCGCAGGTGGCGGTGTTCGACACCGCCTTCCACTCGACGATGCCCGAGACGGCGTACCTGTACGGGATTCCGTACCAGCTCTACCGCCGGTTCAAGATCCGCAAGTACGGGTTCCACGGGACGTCTCACCGCTTCATCGCGTTCCGTTACCGGAAGCTGACCGGCAAGACGCGCGAAGAGACCAACATCATCACGCTGCACCTGGGCAATGGCTGCTCGGCCTGCGCGATCAAGGGCGGCAGGTCGGTCGACACGTCCATGGGGATGACGCCGCTCGAGGGCCTGATGATGGGAACCCGCAGCGGCGACGTCGATCCGACGGTGGTCGAATTCCTGATGCACAAGGAAGGCACGAGCGTCGAAGAGGTCTTCTCGACGCTGAACAAGCGGTCGGGGCTGCTCGGCGTCTCGGGGCTGACCAACGACATGCGCGACCTGCAGTCGGAGGCCGAAGAACACCAGGATCGGCGCGCGATCCTCGCCACCAACATGTTCTGCTACCGCGCGAAGAAGTACATCGGCAGCTACATCGCCGCGATGAACGGCACCGATGCGATCTGCTTTGCCGGCGGCATCGGCGAGAACTCTCCGGAGATCCGCGAGCACATCCTGTCGGACCTCGGCTGGCTGGGCGTCGCGGTGGACAGCGCGCGCAACGCACAGGCGGTTCGCGGCAAGGAGATGCTGATCAGCCCCGACGAGAGCCGCGTGCCAGTCTACGTCATTCCCACGAACGAGGAGCTGATCCTGGCGCGCGACACGGTGCGCGCGGTCAAGCTGCTGCCGTTCCCCTGCTGAGCAGTGCCGGGTGCTGAGTGCTTTGTGCTGGGTGCTGTGCTGAGTGCTTGGTGCCTGGTGCCGTGCGGGTGCCTGGTGCCTGCACGAAGTACGTAACACCAGCGCCGCACTAAGCACGCAGCACACAGCACCAAGCACTTTCATCACTCGATTATCATCCAGAGACCATCCATGCCCGACAATCCGTTCATCACGGCCATCCGCACCAACGCCGGCGGCCGCTACCTGAAAGCCGCGCTTCCCGACGCCGAGGACGCCCGTGTGTTGCAGGCGGCCACCACGCTGCGCGACGAGCGCATCGCGCAGCCCGTGCTCGTGGGGCGCGAGGCGAACATCCGTGCGCTCGCGGCCGACAACCACGTCGATCTGCGCGGCGTGGAGATCGTCGACCCGACCGCCACGCCGTGGCACGACCAGTTCGCCGACCTGCTCTTCGAGAAACGCAAGGCGAAAGGGATGACGCGCGACCAGGCAGATGAGGCCGTCCGGTCGCCCCTCTACTGTGCCGGCCTCATGCTCGAGACCGATCGCGTGCAGGTAACCGTCGGCGGCAACGTCTCGTCGACCGGCGACGTCATCCGCGCCGCGATCCACACCGTCGGCGTGGCGCCGGGGATCTCGATTGTCAGCAGCTACTTCATCATGGTGCTGCGCGACGGCCGGTTGCTGTGCTTCGCGGACTGCGCGGTGAACCCGGATCCCGATCCGATGCAGCTGGCCGACATCGCCATCACGTCGGCGAGGAATTTCGAGGCGGTGACACGGCTTCAGCCGAAGGTGGCGATGCTGTCGTTCTCGACGCACGGGAGCGCGAGTCACGCGCGCGTGGAGAAGGTGCAGCAGGCGGCCGCGCTGGTGAAGCAGCGCGCGCCCGGCCTGCTGGTGGACGGCGAAATGCAGGCGGACGCGGCGCTGGTCGCCTCGATCGGCGAACGCAAGTGCAAGGGATCGCCCGTCGCGGGCAAGGCCAACGTCCTGATCTTCCCCGACCTGGACGCGGGCAACATCGGGTATAAGCTGACCGAGCGGCTCGCCGGCGCCAGGGCGGTCGGCCCGATCGTGCAGGGGCTGCGCAAACCGTACTGCGATCTCTCGCGCGGCTGCAGCGCCGCCGACATCGTCAACGTCGTCGCGGTCTGCAGTTTGATGGCGGAAACGGTCTGATCCTTACTTCACATCCGTTTCTCCTCGTAAGACCCGCTCCACGTCCTCCAGCGACGGCACCGAGGCGAGCGCGCCGAGGCGCGTGCAGCTGACGGCGGCTGCCGCGTTTGCGAAGCGCAGTTGCGCCTCGAGCGGCCGCCCCTCGAGGCGCGCGGCGATGAAGGCGCCGCGGAAGACGTCTCCGGCGGCGGTCGTGTCGGTGACGGCGACGCGACACGCGGGCTGATGGTGCACACCGGCGTTGTCGACCGCGACGACACCGCGCCTTCCGAGCGTCGCGCAGAAGACCTGATCCCGCCGTCGTGACAGGGTTTCGAGCGCGCTCGTCACCTCCTCCACGAAGTCGCCCGCGACACGCGCGGCCGCTCCCGCGCCGCGCACCAGCTCGAGCGGCACGCTCTGCGCGAAGATCGCCACGTCCACCGCCTCGACGAGTTCGCGTGTGCGCCCGGTCACCCGGTCTATGTCGGACGTGACCGCCACACCGTGAACTCGCGCGATGCGGGCGGCCGCAATCGCGGCCGCTTCGTCGGTGTCGTCGACGTGCACGAGCCGGCACGACGCAAGTGCCTCGCCGGGCAGCTCGCCGTCGTCCAGGTTCAGGCGCTCGTCACGATCCCAGAAGATGACGCGTTCGCCCGTCCGCTCGTCGACGAGCACGAACGCGAACTGGTTGGACGCCTCGTGCGTGACGAGGTTCGAGATGTCGATATCGAGCCGCGCGAGCGTGTCGCGGACAAGACGCCCGTTGGTGTCATTGCCCGTCGCACCGACGTACCTGGTGCGCAGGCCAAGGCGGGCGCACGTGGCGAGCGCCGTCGCCATCTGCCCGCCGCACATCACCGCGTGACGCGTGATGCGCAGCTTCGAAAGCGGTGCAGATGCCTGCGGGAATTCGGGAACGACCGCAACGTAGTCGACCGAATTGGCGCCAACGCCGACGACGTCCGGGCGGGCATACGCGGCCATACCGGGCCATTATGGCGCGGTTCGTGCGGATACTCGTAACTGTTCAGCCGCGAATTGCTCGAGGCCGAACAGTTACTAGAGCAACCCGATCAGCTCCTGCGCGAATTGCGGTCCCTTCCCCGCCTCCTCGTGCTTGAAATACACGAAGATGTCGCCGCAACGGGCCTGCTGCTCGCGCAGGCGCCCTGCCCATTGCCGCAGGTCGGCCGCAGTGTAGCCCTCGTCGCGGAGGCGGAAGTACCCGAAGTCGGCAGTGACGACCAGCGGCGTCGCCATCTTCTCGCTCTCGGCGACGCACAACGCCGCGTTCCGGCGCTGCAGCCGCTCGAAGACTTCGGGCACGAACCACGACGGGTGCCGGAATTCGAACGCCGCGCGGACGCCGGCAGGCAGCCAGCCGAGGAACTCTTCGAGCACCGGCAGCGCAAGCTTGAAGGTGGGCGGCATCTGGAGGAGCAGGACGCCGAGCTTGTCGTGCAACGTCATCGCGGTGGTGACGAAGGTCTCAACCAGCGGGCGACAGTTCTGCAACTTCGCGTCGTGCGTAATGCGGCGCGGCGCCTTGAGCGTCAGCTTGAACTGCTCCGGCGTGGCCGCAGCCCAGCCGCGCAGCATCGTGTCGGTGGGCATCCGGTAGAACGTGTAGTTGATTTCGACCGTGGAGAACCGGGCGGCGTAGAACGGGAGCATGCGGGACGGAGGCAGGTTGGCGGGATAGAAATTGCCCCGCCATTCGAGATAGTTGTAGCCTGAGGTGCCGATCCAGAACATCGACGGATGGTACTACGGCACGGGTGCTACGTGCTCGGTGCCAAGTGCGACGTGCGGTGCCAGGTGCCCGGTGCTCGGAGCACTTGCACGCAGCACTTCGTCCTTAGCACTCAGCACCTAGCACGAGCACCAAGCACTCGTGGACATCGTCACCAGCGCGGTTCGCGCTGGCCGCCGCCGCCGAAATCGTTCCCGCCGCCGGCGTAGCCGCGACCCCCGCCGCCTGCCGTGCGCGGCCGTGCCTCGTTGACGACCAGGGCGCGTCCATCCATCTGGTACTGGTGGAACTCCTCGATCGCCTTCTGTGCGGCTTCATCGGTCGCCATCTCGACGAAGGCGAATCCGCGAGCGCGCCCTGTCATGTTGTCCTTCATCACCTGCACGTTGTCGACGGCCCCTGCCCGGCCGAACAGCGCGGTGAGTTCCTCCTCGGTGGTCCGATAAGGAAGATTCCCGACGTAGAGTCTACGGCCCATCTGACAATGACTCCTGCGTAACTTCGCGCGAACAGACTGATGGCGACAGACCCGCGCGCTCGGGACAGTCGCTCTGGAAACACGACTCCGGGAGGGCTGGACGGTGGGTAGATACGCGAGCAAACAGAAGCGGACACCTGAACCGGTGTCAGTATACCAGAACCGGTCAATGACGGCGCGCACCACCCCGTTTTGAGGGAACTTTACCCGCCCCTCGGGCGGGGCTAAAGTGGAACGCAAGGACTCAAGGGACGGAGGCACCCGTGCGACGTGCGATTCTACTCGGCTCGCTCCTCATCCTTGCCTTCGGATGCGCGGGGGAACGCGCCCGCCAGTACGAGCTGCGCGGCCAGATCCTCGCAATCGACGGGCAGAACGGCACCGTCACGATCCGGCACAGCGACATCAAGGGCTTCATGCCCGCGATGACGATGCCCTTCAAGGTCAAGGACAGGAAGTTGCTGGAGGGCCGCCAGCGTGGCGATGTGGTTGCGGGAACGCTGGTCGTCACGGATAGCGACGTCTATCTGACCCGCCTCGACGTCACCGGTCATGGTGACGTCGTGCAGGTGGGCACGCGGCCACCGTTGGTTGCCGACGTCCTTCAGCCGGGCTCGGCCGTTCCCGATGTGCGCCTGGTCGAGGCGAGCGGCCGGACGCTGCAGCTCTCGAGCCTGCGCGGATTCGTGCTGGCGCTGACCTTCATCTACACCCGGTGCCCCCTGCCCCAGTTCTGCCCCCTGATGGACCGTCAGTTCGCCGCCGTGCTGCAGCGGGTCCGCGGCGACGCCCGACTGCGCGGTTCGGTGCGGATGCTGTCAATCTCGTTCGATCCGGAGTACGATACTCTGGATGTCCTGGACGCCCACGCACGCCGCGTGGGGGCCGACGGAACACTGTGGCGGTTCGCAACGGCGGATCGCCCGACCATCGATGTGTTTGCCCCCCGGTTCGGCATGGTCGTCATGCGCGAGGACGGCGGCGGCATCACGCACAACCTGCGCACGGCGATCATCGACCGGCAGGGCCGGCTGGTGAAGATCTACGACGGCAGCGACTGGACTGCCGACCAGCTGGTGGCGGATCTCGTGAAGGCGGCGGGCACGCAGGGCCAGCGATCGAACGGAGAAGCAAGGCAGAGAACAGGAACCTGACAGACCTTCGCCAGTCGTCATACGTACCGCCCTCATTATTCCCCTCACAGGTCTTCAGTCCGCGTTTCTCCGCCCGAGTTTCCCGTCGCGATGCCGGCATCCGTCGCTGTGTACGACGGGTGGGCAGCTACGGCCCGAGGTTCGCCTCGACGGGTGCATTCAACAAGGCGGAAAACGCATGACTGACATGGTGCTGCTTGGAGATGAAGCGGCCGCGCTCGGCGCGGTGCACGCGGGGCTGACCGCTTCTTACGCCTACCCGGGCACTCCGTCGACGGAAATCACGGAATACCTGCTGAAGTACGCCGCCGCGCACGGCAGGCCCAAGGCCGCCTGGTGCACCAACGAGAAGACGGCCTACGAGGAGGCAATCGGCGTCTCGCTGGTCGGCCGGCGCGCGCTGGTGTCGATGAAACACGTCGGTCTGAACGTCGCGTCCGACCCGTTCATGAATTCGGCGCTCATCGCCATCAACGGCGGCCTGGTCGTTGTCGTCGCGGACGACCCCGGGATGCACAGCTCGCAAAACGAGCAGGACAGCCGGTACTACGCCGACTTCGCCCGTGTGATCTGCCTCGAGCCGGCCACGCAGCAGGAAGCCTACGAGATGACGCGCGAGGCGTTCGACCTGTCCGAGCAATTCCACATCCCCGTGCTCGTCCGCCTGGTCACCAGGCTCGCCCACAGCCGCGCGATCGTGCGGCTGGCCGAGGCGCGCGAGGAAAACGCGCTTCGCAAGGCGACCGACTGGACCGGGTGGACGCTGCTGCCCGCCAACGCCCGGCGCCAGTGGCGCCTGCTGCTCGAGCGCCAGCACGATTTCCAGGCGTATTCCGAGCGCTCGAAACACAACCCGTTGGCCCTGACGGGCCGGCACGATCTGGGCATCATCACGACGGGGCTGGCCGCCAACTACTACGCAGAGAATGTCGACGATCTCGGTGAAGCGCCGTCGCACCTGCACATCGGCGCGTACCCGATCCCGGTGGCGCGCGTGCGCGAGCTCGTGTCGCGCGTGGAGCGCGTGCTGGTGCTCGAAGAAGGGTATCCGCTGGTCGAGCGCTTGCTGCGCGGCATCATTCCGCCGGGCGTGGCGATTGCGGGCAAGGAGACGGGCGAGGTCCCGGCCGACGGCGAGTTGACGCCGGACATCGTGCGGCGGGCGCTGGGGTTGTCCGTGCGGCAGGGCGTCGAGCTTCCCGGCATCACGCCTCCCAGCCGGCCGCCGCAGCTGTGCGACGGCTGCCCGCACTCCGACACGCTGCAAGCGCTGCAGCAGGCGCTCAAGAGCTTCAAGACCTCGCTGGTGACGTCCGATATCGGCTGCTACACGCTTGGCGCGCTGCCGCCGTACTCGGCCGTCGAATCCTGCGTGTGCATGGGCGCGTCGGTCGGGATGGCGAAAGGCGCGGCCGAAGCCGGCTTCCGCCCCGTCGTCGGCGTGATCGGCGACAGCACCTTCCTGCACTCGGGCGTCACGCCGCTCATCGACGCCATCGTGGCCGACACGGACATGACGCTGGTCATCGTCGACAACGAGACGATCGCGATGACGGGCGGCCAGCCGACGATGCTGCCCTCGTCGAAGCTGAAGCCGCTGGTGCTCGGGCTCGGCGTGAACCCGGATCATTTCCACGTCATCAAGGCGCACCACCTGCAGGCCGCGGCCAACGTCGAGATCATCCGCAAGGAGCTCGAGTACCACGGCCTGTCGGTGATCATCGCCGTGCGCGAGTGCATCGAAACGGCGAAGACGAAGAAGAGGCAGGCGGTCGTGACCCAGGAGGCCACCGTATGAAGTACGACATCATCCTGGCCGGCGTCGGCGGGCAGGGCGTGCTGTCCGTGTCGGCCATCATCGCGTCGAGCGCGATGAAGGAAGGCCTCCACGTCAAACAGTCCGAGGTGCACGGCATGTCGCAGCGCGGCGGCGCGGTGCTCGCGAACCTGCGGCTGTCGGACAAGCCGATTGCCAGCGATCTGATCGCGCTCGGCGCCGCGTCGATGGTCCTGAGCATGGAGCCGCTGGAGAGCATTCGCTATCTCAGCTATCTCGACCCGGCGGGCACCGTCATCACGTCGAGCGAACCGCTGGTGAACATCCCCGATTACCCGGACCTCGATCGGCTGCTGAGCTCGATTCGCACCCTCCCTCGGGCGGTCCTCATCGAGGCCGAGCGGCTCG
>Ga0315280_10011358_pt1 | contig 10951 bp, 5 predicted proteins | sample YL17G06_40_MG_FD_203697 | JGI IMG/M metagenome (GOLD analysis project Ga0315280, IMG submission 203697) | Sediment microbial communities from Yellowstone Lake, YNP, Wyoming, USA - YL17G06_40 | ecosystem: Environmental > Aquatic > Freshwater > Lake > Sediment | place: USA: Wyoming | collected... | reverse complement strand
ACTTGAGCCACTTCTTCCTTAATCTCCTGTTCATAAGGATTCCCAATATGAATAACAATGACGCGAGGTAAATATCCCTTGAGTTGGCGAAATTGTATGAGCTCCTCTTTTAGAAACCAAGCACAAAGATGTCCAGCCTTCTTGAGCCAGTCTCCATACTTATTAGGTCCGGCAACTTCAGTAATAAGCAACTGGGGAGAAATATGCTGCCAGCAATCAGATATTCCCACTGTGGTATCACCGGTGTAAAACAAGCTTTTACCATCCGAAGAGGTGATTTGATAGCCGACAGCAGGTACGGAATGTTTTACCGGCACTGCTAAAACATCATAACCAGCAATGGTTTTCCTGCTATAAGGCTCGATAGCCTCAAGTATGAGAGTCGGCTTCTCTTTACTGGGATATTCAAGAAAATTGGTATATATCTTGCCATCTAGAAGGCAGTTAGTAACAATATCAAGCGTGTAGCGCAGGGCGTAAACTACCAGTTGCCTTTGCCAGTAGTAACCAGCGTTAGCAGCCAGAGTAACTAGATCACGAGTGTGGTCGAAGTGGTGATGGGTAAGCAAAACGGTTTTTATCTTTTTCTGTTCGAGCAGAGAAAGGGCAGAGGTAAGTCCACCAGCATCTACAACCAGAGTACCATCAATTAATAGAGAAGTTAACCGTGCCCCTTTTAGCTCAGCTAAATGGGCCCCTAGGATTTGGATTTTCACTTCACTGGCTGTCTATAATTCGCTCGGTAGCACCAAAAAACTTCTGCCATTGAGCTAATTCTTCAGCCAGAATCTGACGACCTTTCTCGGTCAACTCATAATATCGGCGCCTTTGCTTAGAAATTTGCTGCCACGAGCTTGCCACAAGTCCTCTGCTCTCTAAACGGCGCAATGCAGAGTAAAGGGTGCTTGCTGTAAGGTTAAAATAGCCTTCGCTCCTGCCCTCCAGTTCTCTGGCAATCTCATAGCCATATATGGGTAATTCGCCTATAATAAAGAGCAGCAAAGGCTCTACAACGCCCCGCAGTAACTGGCAAACATAAGATCGAGCCATAGTTCTTTTAGTATATCATTTTTAAAAGATTAAAACATCCTGCGACTTAAATCAACGCTCTGGAAAAGGTGAATATGTATTCAATTCACGTAATGTGTTACAGGGTTATCAGGCAACTACTAAGCACCCTTCTTTCCTTCCTGGCTGCAAAATCTGATGACCTCAGCAAAATTATTGATTCTCGTAAGGTTGGTGCTTTCCACAAAGCCGTCATAGGTGAGGTTGATCCAGGGCTTGCGATACAGGGCACTGAACTTCTCCGACATGGCAGCCACAATTCCACCGGGCATACAGCCATGGGGCATTACCGATATCACACCAGCAAACTCAGGATTCTCCATCCATTCGATTCCACTACCTATACTGAGAACTGCCTCGCTTCCGCATTTCGGGGAAAGCCAGCGGCTGGTCTGTGCCAGTAACTCTCTCGTCGAGGACTCCCTCTCATCAACTCCGACCAAGTCGGAGAAATGCTTGATTACCGTGTGCTCGTCATGCTCCCAGACACGGTTTATCACGTAGCTAATCAGTGCCTTCAGGAATTTGCGGTCCCTGATAGCATCCTCAACATGCCTGTAGAAGATATATTTAATCCATTCCCCCATGGAAGAAACGACAACCTCCAGCCCAGCCTTTTCGCACTCCCTGACCAGGTCCTGGTTGCTAAATCTGTTGGAGCGCAGAAAGATTTCGCCATTAATGCCCACCAGAGGTCTGCGGGGCAGTTCAGGGTCAATGAGAGACTTGAAATCAGGAGTAGCCCGGCGCAGGATATCATCGAAACTTTCCTTCTTACGGACGCGACCGACAATTCTGCCGAGATATTCGTCAAACAGTTCGTCTGCTGAGCGTGGCTGCTTTTCATAAGGACGGGTGCGCCAGAGTAACCTTTGGAGATAGTCAATAGCCACGCAGCCTTTCCAGGCGAGGCGGGCAAAACGAGGGCTAATGTCTGTATCCCGATACGCATTGTTCGATACAGTGGTCCGTATGGGAAGATCAAAGCCCACCTCCTTAAGTATCTTGATTTGTTCCAGGGCATATTTCCCAAAGCGGCAGGGACCGTACGCCCCGGCCATAACTGCCTCGACGTTTTTCAAGTCGGTACCATCTTCGTAACAGAACCTCAGAAAGTCGCCCAGGGTTACCCGATAGGGCAAACATTCCACGCCCGATGTTATCTTATCGGCATAAAATAGATTACGTTCATTGGCCTCAGGAAGCACAACTGCTCTGAAGCCGCTGCCCTCCAGAAGCGCACCTACAAGCTCAATGTGAGGCGCCATCCTGGGAATAATAAAGGTCTTCGTGGTATCAATGACGGGTGGAAATGCTCTCCGATAGATATCTTTATGTGTCGCTTCCTGCTTCTTGGCAGAATGGGCAAATCCTTGAATGGTGTCAACGAAGGCTTCGAGGCGGGTAACGATACCAGCCTCAGCGGCATGCTCGTCTATTTCCAACTGCCCCAGAGGCTTGCCCCCCATGATATCCTCTACAAGGTGGAGGATAAAGGAGTTCGGGCCGCATCCAAAGTTTGTCAACGACAACCCATAAAGCTGCGGGTCCGAGGCAGTTATAGCCGCGCCAGCTATATATTTGTTCTCATAGAACCAGTAAGGACGGTCGGAGTAATCCTTGGCATTCACCGACTCCAGGGGCAAAAAGTCCAGCGGTACAGGTATCACCCCAAGCTGAGCGAGCTTCTCCGCTATGCCCAGATTTGCCCCGGCATCCTGCGACATATAAGACCTGGCGAAGAGGACCACGCCCAACTGGTCGCTTTGGCGCAGTTTCTCCAATAGTTCCCGGCCCAGTGCTGCCTGGTCCGCCTCGAACCTCCGCTGAGATTCAATACCAGCCAGGGCTGCTTTCTGGCCTTTCTTTCTACTGAACCCCATCTTCACGGCGACATCCGCAAGGTTCTTTATCACATCGGCATCGCCCCGACTGAAATCAATTATGGGTATCAACAGCCGTTCCCCAAAGCCCAGTACATTGCGTATTATGAACGGAGAGGCCTGGACTAAGGGACAGGAGTATTTCTGGTTCGCATCCCCGTCTTTTCTACCCAGGCGAATGGCGCAGGGGTAAAGGATGTAATCCACATCCTTAAGCATTGCCGCATGTCCATGGAGAAGCTTGAGAGGGAAACAACTGTCGGTGTAGCTTAACTCAATGGCCTGCTCCATGATTGCGTTGTTGGTCTGGCTGGAAAGGACAACCCTGGCGTCGAGGGCATTGAGAAACCCGATAATGAGCGGAGCATAGTCGTACACCAGAAGTCCTCTGGGAATGCCCACCGCAGGCCCTGTGCCCGAATCCTTCTTGTACTCTCGAAAGAGCAAATGTTCCCGCTTATCGAAGAATGTCTCTCTCTTGGCATGGCTCGCTATGGCGTCGTACTTGTCGCACCTGCTGCCATAGAAACTAGGCTCTTCACCGGCCATCTCCATCCGGGTAATGGTGCAGTTGTTGTCGCACCCCTTGCACACGAATGTAGTAAGCTTACACTCTCTATCCACAACCTCCTGAAAGCCCTTGAACTTCGATTCCTGCCCGGCCATGGCTTCTTTGGCCAGGAGGGCTGCGCCTATGGCGCCGCTGACCTCTTTGTGCTCCGCCACGGCCAGTGTTTTTCCTTCGAGTTGCTGATAGAAGGCAGAGACTACGGCCTTGTTGTAGAATACCGCTCCCGTGAGGATAATCTTGTCGCCCAGCTTTCTGTGCTCCACTACCTTGGAGAGATAGTTCTTGGCTATGGAGTTAGCCAGACTGGCCGTGATTATTTCCAAGGGCACGCCTTCTCGCTGTGCCGAGGCCACCGCCTGACCCATAAACGCAGCACATCTCGTTCCCAGCTCAATGGTATGGGGGGCAGCAAATGCCAGATTGGCAAACTCCCCGCTGGTCACGGAAACACTGAGCATCTCGGCCAACTCATCAATGAAGCTTCCCGTTCCCGCGGCACAGGCTTTGTTCATGTGATAGTCCACAACAACGCCGTTTCTTTTGATGACCAGCTTGGAGTCCTGCCCACCAATCTCGATGATGTCTGCTTCGGGGTCTATCTCGGCGGCAGCTCTGGTCTGAGCCGTTATCTCGTTCTTAATCAAGTCTGCCCCGATGAAGCCACCCACCAGATATCTGCCCGAGCCGGTAACGCCGACGCCATCTATCTTGACCTTGTCTGCGCCCTCCCGAAGCAAGTTTCTGAAGACCTGCCTGACCGCCTCAACTGGCCTTCCCGCAGTCATCAGGTAGTTCTTCCCCAGCAATCGTGTGCCAGATTCATTCATTATCACCGCCTTGGTGCTGGTGGAGCCCACGTCAACTCCGAGGTAGCCAACGCATGGTTCTTCTATCCTCTGACTGTCTTTACCGTCCTGAACGGCGACAATTTCCAGCTTGGGCATTTCAAAATGGCGCTGCTCGGCGTCCGTTCCTGACAGCATAACGCCCTGGGAGGTTTTCCCTATGGACAGTAATGCCGAACCCAGGGACTCCATATGAAGGTAGTCTTCGGGAATGATTACCTCAACGGGATGCCCATTCCTGGCAGAAATCATATCGTTGAGGGATTTAGCCACGGCCGGATTGGCAGCAACGCCGCCCACAAAATAGACCGGCTCCTGGAAAGTTCCTTTCTTCAAAGAGGCGACCATCCGGGCCACGCTTTCGCAGAGTGCATAGAGCATGGCGTCCACCGAGACGCCCTTCTGCTGGAGGTGGATGAGGTCGGTTTTGGCAAAGACGCTGCACCGGGCGGCTATCCTGGGGGGAGTGCCTTTACATTTCAGGGCCAGGCTGGCGAAGTCCTCCATACTGATGCCAATCCTGTATGCCTGTTGCTCCAGAAACCTTCCCGTGCCCGCGGCACAAAGGGGATTGGATGCCACCTTCCACGGCTTTTTCAAGCCATCTTCCAGCTCTATCACCAGTGTGCTCTGGCCGCCGATTTGTATGATAGTTTTAACGTCGGGGTACTGATGGAGCAGCCCGGAGGCAATCGCCAGTGAGCTGCTATATTCTGTCCAGCCAAGCCCTTTGGGGATAACAGCCCTGCCGGAGCCCGATACGCCGGCAGCGATAATCTCTTTGAGATTGAATCCCTCGCCCAGCCTGGCGATAAGTGAACTGACTGCGGCCCTGGGGCTGGAAGTTACCTTCTCAGTATCAAACTGAACGACCCTGCCATTCTCATCTATGAGCGCCAGCTTAGCATTGACAGAGCCAATATCTACGCCTAAATAATAGCCCATTGCTCGGCTTTCAATTGTAGCAAAAAACGGACTTTCTTAAAAGTGCGTCTTTTCTCCCTTGACGGGAGAGGGCTAAGGTGAAAGTGAATAAAACCTGGTAACTACATTCCTTTATTTCGTCACTGCGAACCCTGACTTGTCGGGGCGTGGCAATCTCTGAGATTGCTTCGGCTGACTTGGTCAGCCTCGCAACGATGTTTCATCTCGCTTTCAGGTATACTGTGGACCTCTGCCTCGCCGCTTCGTCGCCCATACCGCCACTGCCACTGAAACCAGCACCAGCAAGCCTATTATGGCCATCTTCTCGACCGGAGTAGTGTCGACAACTATCGTGCTCATGGCCACAGCAGGCAACAGCCCGGCCCTCACTATGGGCTTCAGGCTGGGATGCTCGGTTATGAACTCAGCTATTGGTGGGCTGACCCTGTAGTAGATGTCTACCAGGACTCGTCCCACTGCATTGGTCAGCAGGTATCCATCTCTGAACTCACGGAGAATCTGTATTTCCTCGGCCATTGGGGTGCCGTAGGCTGCGGTGGCGATAAAACATCCCCCAGCTCCACTAAAATTGGCCATGATGGAATAGGAGTTGTCCATGGTGATGGTGGTCGAGGGAGCAGTAACATTGGCAATGGTGCTCACATCGCCCAACCATTTGACAAACTGGCAGCCTTCGTCAGGCACAGCCACAAGGGGGACATTGGCGCCGAGAGGATACAGGAATGTCCCCTCACCGGGGGTGGTTACTCTGCCGCCTCTGGTGCTGGATATCATAAATAACGCCATGGGTTCAGGCTGCCACAACCCAAAATTGGCAGTGATGGAGTAAGAGCCGTTCATGGTGATGGTGGTGTTGGCGGCAGTGACATTGCCAATAGTGTCCACATTGCCAGTCCATCCTACAAATTGGTAGCCTGTGTAATTCACAGCCACAAGGTTGACCACCGTGCCATTGCCATAGACATAAGTCCCCACGCCGGGTTCGGTTACATTACCACCAGGAGTGCTGGAGATGGTGAGACTATACCAACCTGGCTCTAGTGCAAAGTTGGCGGTGATGGAGTAAGAGTCATCCATGGCGATGTTGGTCGAGGCAGCAGTGGGATCGGCGATGGTAGTTGCATTGCCAGTCCATCCTACAAATTGGTAGCCTGTGTAATTCACAGCCACAAGGTTGACCACCGTGCCATTGCCATAGACATAAGTCCCCACGCCAGGTTCGGTTACATTACCACCAGGAGTGCTGGAGATGGTGAGACTATACCAACCTGGCTCTAGTGCAAAGTTGGCGGTGATGGAGTAAGAGTCATCCATGGTGATGTTGGTCGAGGCAGCAGTAACATTGGCAATGGTGCTCACATTACCAGTCCATTCCACAAAATGGTAGTGCTCATAAGGCACAGCGACAAGGGGAACCACCGCCGTGGCATTGTAGAGAAACATCCCCTTGCCGGGTTCGGTTACATTACCACCAGGAGTGCTGGAGATGGTGAGGCTATACCAACCTGGCTCTAGTGCAAAGTTGGCGGTGATGGAGTAAGAGTCGTCCATGGTAATGTTGGTCGAGGCAGCAGTGGGATCGGCGATGGTAGTTGCATTGCCAGTCCAATTCAAAAACTGGTAGTGGTTGCCAGTGTCAGCCTGAGCAGTAAGGTTGACTACCATCCCGGCTTTGTAGATATATGTTCCCTCACCGGGTGAGGTTACATTACCACCAGGAGTGCTGGAGATAGTGAGGCTATACTGATTCACCAGAGGCTCAACATCAATACTAAGCCCATCAATAATGTACTTTGCCTTGCAAATGACCGCATAGCCTGCGGAGCCAGCAAAAAGCAGCCCCACGAACTTTCCATCTTTATCCACCGCGGAGCCTGAGTCACCAGGCTGTGCGAACGACCAATTATCTTCATTTACGATAATCTGGTCCGCAAAATAAGCTGATTTGCTGCCGTACGAAACCACGACAGCGACATTGGTGTAACGCACCCCTCCGGTGGTTACCCCAGTCGTGCGCCCAGATTTTCGTACGGTATCTCCTGCAGAGACATTGGTCCACCCTTCAATCCAGTAATCACCTGTCTCAGAAAACTGCTCCCCAGGAGATGCATTAACGCCAACACCAATACTGCCTATAGCAGCATCAGCATAGTTTTTCGCATTAGGTGCAAAGTTAATAGGGATGTATTTATCGAGTGCCCCCACCCGATTGACTAAGCTTCCTCCATCGGCGCTTCCGGGCTGGAGGATGGGTGTTCCTGTGGCGAGAAACTCATACGTCCCTGGATTCATAGCGATAACGTGGGCATTGGACAGAATCTTGTCGTTGTAGGTGACCATGCTCAGGGTTCCGGCGTACAGGTAGTATCCTCCTCCCTCCGTGACGTAGGCTGAGAGGCTTATCCCACCGACTAGCGGGCTGACCTTGCCTCGTCTCTCAGCGCTGACGCCGGTTAGGGGCTCCACTACCTGAGTAGAAAATGCTTGTATTTTGCCGGTAACCTCTGTCCGTACCGCGTAGCCTTCAAAGGAGCGCGGCACTCTTTGCTTCGCTTGTTCATTCTCGACAAAGATGACGATTTTGCCCTCAGTTTCTGAATGAGTGATGCCCACAAAGCCGGCTCCCGCCAGAGGCAAAAGCTCTTGTTCCAGGGCTTTTCTGGCTTCTGCCAGTGACTTTCCGCGACCAGTATTTTCACCGGCCAAAGCCGGGACAGAGCTAAAAAGCAGCGCACCAACAAGAACCAGTGCTAAGAACAATAGAAGCTTTTTCTCTTTCTTCATCTCTAACAAAGCCCCAAGCTGTTTATAGTATATCATCCCTGCGCTGTCAAGTTTTTTTTCGGGATTCTTCCCAGAATTTCATCCGCATTCGGTAAAAAAAGTCGGCAAATTATGAGTGGCGGTTTAAATCACCTAAAATCTAATCGAAATTTATGATTGGGCCTGGTTAAACCTTTAGACCATTTAATTGTGGCCCTGACCCGGAGTGAAACGAAGGAGGTCTCTAGACGTTGTCCTGAGCTATGCGAAGGATTTTTCAGTTGCCCAAGGCGACCTCAGAATGACAGAGAAGATTATTAAACAAGCTCAACTTTAGAAGGAGGTAAAGCCAAGCTATGAAGAAGGTTGATACTATAATAAAACCGGGGCCCCACCACAAGAGAAGCAATTCGCGTGATGCAGACCCCGGCTTGATTTAAGTCACTTAAGTCAAACTTGCATTTCTTATTAGATCTTCCCTTTCTTCAAGGTCTCAGTGGGCTGAAACACTTTGACACCAAACTTCTTGGCAAGGTCTTCGCATATCTTGGCTAATTTATCATACCCTATCCCCTTGGCAAGCTGAAAAGGACCAATCACCGCACCACCTCCATTAACCATCGCCTTGTCAATTTCTTCCGGACTCTTGACTACTCCTGCCTCGAGCAGTTTTGTCGCCTCGTTAACCTGAAGGGCAATCAAGGTAGTAGGGTCGAAATCCTCTTTCGCCTTGGATAAGTCTATCTCCGGTCTGCCTTTAGACCAGTCAAAAATGCCCTTTCCTGTCTTCTTCCCCAGTGCACCAGCATCAACCTTAGCTTTGAGCCAGCTGGGTGGCGTGTAGTCGCGAGAGAGCTTGTCAGCAAAATAACGAGCACTGTGATAGGCGACATCCAGCCCCACATAGTCCATCAGCTCGTATGGCCCCATAGGCATACCTATCTTTCTCATCTTGGCATCGATTTCCACGGGGGTAGCCATGCCTTTTTCTACCATCAGGCTAAGTAGGATTTGAGTCGGCGCGTTGATCCGATTATAAACAAATCCGATAGAGTCCTTCTCAACCCTGACCGGCACCTTGTTCATCTTCAGCGCCAGATTATATGCCACCTGCATTGTCGCCTCGCTTGTCTTTCCTCCCTTTATGACCTCGACGAGCTTCATCAGGACAGCCGGGTTAAAGAAATGCATGCCGACGACCTGCTCTGGCCTCTTCGTAACTGCGGCGATCTCCGTGATGCTCATATTGGAGGTATTTGAAGCCAGTATGGCATGTTTTGGAGCAGCTTTATCCAGTGCCTGGAAAACCTGCTTCTTGAGGTCCATAATCTCGGGAACTGCCTCAATAACAAAATCAGCGTCCTTAACAGACTCGGCAATATCAACAAAGGTCTTGATATTAGCCAGCATTGCATTTTTGTTCACTTCGGTGATTTTCTGTTTTTCCACAAGCTTATCCAGGCTCTCCTTAATTCTGGAAAGCCCCTTGTCAACAAATCTCTGCTCGATGTCTCGCACTGCTACCTTGTAGCCAGCAAGCAGCGCCACCTCGGCAATGCCATGTCCCATGTCACCAGCCCCCATAACCGTTATCTTCTTGATTTCTTCAACTTTCATATCAGAAAACCTCCTTTTATTTCTTTACTTTCGCCCAGAAAGCTATTCTCCGGTGAAGACCGGCTCTCGTTTCTGGATAAACGCTATCGCGCCTTCCATGGCGTCCTTCGTTCTGCTTACTCGCTGTGAGCCTTCCAGTTCTATTTTCACGCCCTGGTCAGTGGTGGTCTCAAGTCCTCGGGTCACTGCGTCGAGGATTACCTGCACAGCAACCGGGGCCTTTTTCGCCAGCGCCCTGGCGAGTTCCTTAGCATCGTTCATCAACTGCCCTGGCTGAGACACCCGGGTTATAAGCCCGATGCTCAAAGCCTCGGGGGCGTTGATTCTGGTGCCGAGCAGAAGCATTTCCAGCGCTTTGGTCCTACCCACCAGCCTGGGCAACCGCTGGGTGCCACCCCAGCCAGGGATAATACCCCTGTCAATCTCGGGCTGCCCCATCACTACCTGCCCAGAGTTGAGCATTATCCTGAAGTGGCAGGACATTGCCAGCTCGCAACCACCACCAAGGGCGAAGCCATTTATGGCGGCGATTACAGGCTTGGGACACTTCTCTATGTGGCTGAACACCTCTTGCCCCCGGGACATAGACTTCTCACCCTCCGGCGTCCCGGCCGTTTTTAAATCAAAGCCGGCTGAAAATCCTCTTTCTCCGGCTCCGGTGATGATTATGGCTCTCACCGCTTTATCCTGTGCCCACTTGGTCAAAACCTCATCCAGTTCATTAAGCACAGCCAGATTTATCGGATTTGCCGGCGGCCTGTTCAAGGTGATTATGCCGATATTCTCCTCTCGCTCTACAATTAAATTCACATAAGCCATGAGACCCTCCTTAGTTTTGAGATTTTTCAACGGCGCCATGATTTCTTTAATATTGCTATACCATCTCCTTTCAGCCAAGCAGCTCGCAAAGCGCCGCACCAGTAGAAACAGTGAGATGTTAACACCCACAGCAGTGGTTTGTCAACGGCTAAAGGATAACTGTTAGGTATATGAAACTTCTACCGCTTTACGACATTGGTTTCCACTTGTTCCAATATCCAGGAGCACCATCTTTCTATCCCCCCGCCGGTCTTGCAGGAAAGCTGGAAAACCTCGGCTTTAGGGTTTAGTCCTGCGATGGAACGACGGAAGGTGGCAATATCGAAATCAACATGGGGAAGAAGGTCCATCTTATTTATTATCACAGCATCGGCATCGATAAAGATCAGGGGATATTTAATGGGTTTATCATCCCCTTCGGGCAGGCTAGAAATCACCAC
>Ga0315280_10011355_pt1 | contig 10954 bp, 9 predicted proteins | sample YL17G06_40_MG_FD_203697 | JGI IMG/M metagenome (GOLD analysis project Ga0315280, IMG submission 203697) | Sediment microbial communities from Yellowstone Lake, YNP, Wyoming, USA - YL17G06_40 | ecosystem: Environmental > Aquatic > Freshwater > Lake > Sediment | place: USA: Wyoming | collected... | reverse complement strand
TCTTCCATACCCCCAGCGGGCGCCTCATCCAGCGCAAGTTCGCCGGGCTCTCTCTTTACGACTATTACTATTACCGGGACGACGGTCAGAAAGACGACGCGGAAAACAAGCTGCCCAGGCAGACTCGGGTAACCGACAGCGGCCGGACCGTGTACGGAGGAGGGGGCATCACCCCGGACCAGAAGGTCAGCGCGCTCCCCAATCTTTTCCTGCGCACGCTGACCATCCAGAAGTACGCCTTCTTCAATTTTGCGCGCTACTACCTGGGCGCGCACGGCACGGTGCCCCGCAACTTCCAGGTGACCGATGCCGTGCTGGGCGACTTCCGGCGCTTCCTGGACCGGGAGAGGATCCCATACACCGAGAACGAGTTGCAGCAGAACATGGAGGCCATCAAGCGGCAGATCAAGCAGGAACTGTCCATCTCCGTGTTCGGGAAGTTGGAAGGCGAACGGATCGGGATCGAAGCGGACCCGCAGGTCCTTCGCGCTATTGAGGTTCTACCGAAGGCCAAGGAGCTGGCGCTGAACGCCCGGCGAATCCTGGCCCAGCGCTGAATCAGGTGTCAGTCGAGATCTCCGTTTTTCCGCCGGCGGCTGCCGAGGCCAGCGCCATGCCCGCGGACAGCGAAAGAAACCTACGTCGGTTCATGCCTTCCATATCCACTCTCCTCGACGGATTGTAAGCCATGGTACGATCCAATCCTCACGCGCCCCACTAGGTCACGCAGCAATCGTCTGAGGAGTCCATGACCGACACAACACGGTCGTCCCCGGCGGTCCCGGCCGCCGGTCGCCGGCTCGATCACGAGCCCCCGCCGGCAATCGTGAAACTCGGTTGGCGCTATCACCACATCGGTATTCCAACCGAGACCGCGCGCCCCGGAGAGACGTATCTCGAGCAGTTCGGCCTGTACGTGTCCGGGTTCAGCACCAGCCCGTACGGCGTGGAGTGGATGCGATTCGACAAACACAGTCCCTTACACGAACTGGTCAAGACCGTACCTCACATCGCCTTCGAAGTGGACGACCTCGAGGCCGCCCTCCAGGGTCAGGAAGTCCTTTGTCCCCCCGGATCCCCGTCCGAGGGCGTTCGCGCAGCCATGATCGTGCACAACGGCGCCCCCGTTGAACTGATCTGGTTCCGCAAGCACAACGACGCAACCGAGGCGTGACGTCCTAGCCTGCTCTCGCCGCGGGGGCGTCTGAGCGGGCGTTGCGGCGACCGGCGCGAAGCGGCACCGCTGAAGGAGCGAACAACTATGAAACGAGGAACGGCGAGTAACCCACGGCAGACGGCGGCCCGCTTCCCGACTGGGTCGCGGCAGGCGCCGCCGTCGTTTCCGGCCAGGAGCGCGAATCGGCCCCGAAAGGAGAAAGGGCGCTGACAGTGCCCGGGCGACCGTGAGGGTAGCCCGATAGGCGCGCTGTTGGGGGCGGAGTCGCCATGGCGCCCGCCCGTGCGCTCTATGCCCCGCTGTATTGGGCGCTGCCCCAGGCCAGAATCGGGTAGAAGATCAACCCGAGAAAAACGAGCCCCATCGCGAAACCGGCGCCCTTACCGAACTTCCTTGCGAAGTCGATGCTGACCACGATCGCTATTACGAATCCGACAATCGGGATCAGGAGGAGAATGATCCACCATCCGGGCCGGCCGGCAATCCGCAACCAGACGACGATGTTGTAAAACGGATTTCACGGATTAAGCGAATCCCTGTCAATCCGTGTAATCCGTGGAGTCGATGCCGAGTTTGGGCAGCTCCCCGTGAATGCGCGGGGCGCCCCAGAGCGGATTCTCGCGACTCATCTTGCGGATCAGATCGCGGACCTCTTTTGGAACTGCTGGCCGTCCGACCTGGCCGTGTCGGATCTTCCATGTCCAGAACAGGCGAAAGTCTTTCCGATGCCAGGCGATGACCATTTCCGGCTGAAGAGCGGCGCGTGCCCGGAACAAAGACGAGAGGCCGCCAACCAGCACGGGCAGCACTCCGAGCGTCGATAGGCGGAGGTTATGGAAAATGCGCAAGCCTCATGTTCTCAGATTGTTCGGGATTGGCGAGAGGCACAATGGATCAACTCGCCAGTGTGGCCGGCATTATCATTCCGGGCCACGATAACTATTTCTCGGTCTAGCCCGGGTTAGCGGGTCTTCCAATATTCGAGGGCCGGGCCGCGAATCGTGTCGAACTTGCCGCTCGCCGCCCGTGCCCGCAAGGCGTTCTTTTCTTCGTCACTCAGCGGCTTGAATTTCTGAGCGATTCGCACGTCGTCTTCCAACTGGCCGATGGTGCAGAAGCCGAGCGGCGCCGCCGTGATCGCCAGGCTCAGGGTGTACCTGAGGCAGTCGCCCACGCTGAAGGGACGCAGCAGAAATGCATTCCCGAACACTTTGATTCCGAATATGCCGACTCCGCGTTCGATCGCGGCAGGGAGGGCCGTCTTTTCGAAGCTCATTTTCGGCGAATCCGAAAACGAAGTGTCGGCCACGTGCAGCGGCATCAATGCTGTGTCGAATCTGTCCGCATGCTTGAGCATCTCGACGTGCACTTCGGGGTCGCGGCAGTTCGTGTACCCCATGTACCGGCACTTGCCCGCCTTCTTGGCCGCCTCGAAGGCTTCGATGGCGCCGCCTGGAGCGAAAATCCGCTCTACGTCCGACATCCTGTTCACGCCGTGCATCTGCCAGAGATCCACGTAATCGGTCTTCAGGCGCTTCAGCGACGTTTCCAGCTCCGCCTCGGCACCCTTCCTCGTGCGTTGGCCGGACTTGGTGGTAAGGAAAACGTTTTTGCGAAATGCTGGAATCACCGCGCCATAGACATCTTCGGCCTGGCCATCGGCGTAACTGCGGGCCATGTCGAAATAGTTGATGCCCAGGTCGTAGGCTCTCTGCACCACGGCTTTGCCCTCATCGAACGAAATCAGATGAAAGCGGGCGCCGCCTTCGCCGATGATTGTGAGTTTCTCGCCCGTCCGGCCAAGGACTCTCTTGGGGATATCGCCCGATCTGGGCTTCGCCGGCCTGGGGGTTCCCAGGGCGGCAAAAACCGCGCCAACAAATGCCCGCCGCTGCATATGACTCCTTTCGATGTCCTGCAATCTTGCTTCATAGGCGACCGCCGCGCACAACGAAGTAGGGCTGATCCGAGAGTGTCGCGCCGAGCCCCGGGAATAGCCATGCTGCATTGGGACCGGCGCGAAGCTCAAAGTAATACTGCAGGGGGAAGGGAGAGTGGGTGTAGTCAGCCGGGATTGCCGCCTCAAAGCGGTTGTCCTTCCGCTGCATGTCTTCAGCGCGCCAACGCTCGGCATGGTTCACGTGCCGGTAATGCAGACAAACTGAGCGCACCATCCCCTGCCCGGCAGCCTGGAGCGCAAGATTCAAGGCCGAGCCCGGCTGAAACCGCGCCGCGGGAACATGCCGGCAGGGAACGCTCACGCGATGCGGCCGGCCGAGGGCTTCCTGGATGGCTGCCTGGACGCGATCCTGCCGCGGCCCTCCAGCTTTGCTCTGCTCCAGCCGTTTAGCCATGTCGGCAATGTCGGCATCCATCGCCGGCAGACGATCCAGCCAGTGGCCGCGCAGGTGTTCCCTTTCGCCGGCCGTAATGTCGGGCCGGTAGACGTTCTGCGCGTACTTGGCGAGTTGGGCCCAAATGTCTCTGGCGCGGCGGTACATCTTGAGTGCCTCTTCCAGCGCTACACGGTCTCCGCTGCGCTCATGGACGGCATACAGAACGCCGCTGCGGAGTTTGGCCCCAAAGGACCGGCCCAGTCCCACCTGGATATACACGTCGGCGGCCAGTCGCCGGAACTCGGTTCCGCCCTTATTGTCAGCCCGCGCCTCCGCCTGCCTCCAATGACCTGCCGCCGCATCGGCGTAATCCTCCTGCCATTGGGCGACCTCGAGAGGCGAGTACTTCCCGTCGCGCGCACCTTCCAGCCGAGATCAACGATGGGCAGGCCGTCGAGGGTGAAGTTGTTACTGGTCTGGCGACCGCCCTGGACGTTGAAGGTCATGTTGCCGCCCCAGCCAAGCACGTCGGTCTGGGCGCTGGTGACCACACCGGGCAACAGCGAGATGAGCGAAGTGAAGCTCCGGTTGACCACGGTGAGATTCTGGATCTGGTTGCCGGTGACAAGACCCGAGCGTTCGGAACTGGCCGTCTGCACGACAGCTCCCTCGGCGGTGACTGAGATCGTCTCTGTCAGTTCGCCGACCGCAAGCTGGATGGAACCAACAGGCAGGCGCTCGTTTGGCGGCAGATTGATGTTCTTCTGCGCGTACTTTTTGAACCCGGGCTGCTCGACCGTGAGGCTGTAGGCGCCGGGCGGCAGCGCGTTGAACGTGAAGTCGCCGTGCGCATCACTTTGTGTGTTGCGAGACACGCCGGTTTCCTGGTGGGTCAACGTGAGGCTCGCGCCGGGAACGACGGCGCCGCTGTTGTCGGTGACCCTGCCAACGATGGATCCGGTTACCTGCTGCCCGGGCGCTGCACTGACACCGAAAAGCACACAGACCAGGACAGAAACGAGGATTCTTGCACTCCTGCCCATGATTCAGACCTCCTTTACAGACTCAAGCGACCCCTTGATATGCGGTCTCCGAAGCGTTTGCCTGCCGGCCCTGCACGAATACCTGAGTGACGGAAAACAATTTGACAACTAAGAGGCGATAGCCAACTTCCAAGCAGGCCACTATCCCTGCAAAAACGCCAACCGACAGCCCGACCCCCCATTGTGCTGCACTCATTGCGAATCGGTTTCTTAGGTAGCAATTGGCGCTCTTCAATAAGTCATTCGCAGGCCCAGTTGGATGTTGCGATTGCCGCCGGCCGAAACGATCTTACCGAAGTTCACGTTGGTGATCGACCCGTTCGGCTCGGCGAACTGGGGCATGTTGAAGGCCGAGAAGAACTCGGCGCGGAACTGGAGGCTGAAGCGCTCGCCGATGCGCTGCGTCCGGCTCAGGCCCAGGTCGGTGGTGTTGATGCCGGGGTTGCGCAGGTTGGGCTCGGTGCGCGAGCCGTTGGGCAGCGTATAGGCCGGAGCGGGCGCGAACGCCGTGGTGTCGAACCAGCGGTCGATGGTGCGCTGGTCCGCCGGGATCACGGGCGACTTCAGCCGGTTGGCATAGCCGCCGACGCCGGGCAGGTGCAAGTCGTTGGGCCCGGTAATGACGATGGGCGTGCCCGCGCCAAACGTGGTGATGCCGCTCAACTGCCAGTTGCCGGCGATTGCCGCGAGCGGCCCGTGCTGCAACCAGCGCTTGCCCTTGCCCCAGGGGAATTCGTAGATGTAGTTCACGACGAAGTACTGCGGGCGGTCGTAGTCGGCGATCGAGCGCGACAGGCGCAGGTTATTGGGATCGAGGAGTCCGGTTCGGCCCGAGAAGCGTTCCTGCACGTTGTCGATCAGCTTGCCCAGTGTGTAGGAGACGTTCACGGTCAGGCTGCGCATGGCTTTCTTTTCCATGCGCAGGGTGAAGGCGTGGTACACGGAGTCGCCGATGGCGTCGCGGAACCGAGCCACGCCGGTGTAGTGATTGAAGGGCTGCAACAGCGCTGAGCGCCGGACCTGCCGCGCGCTGAGGCTGCCGGTAGTGATGATGCCGTACCACGGGTTGTCCATCAGCTCGTCGAGCGCCGGTCCGAGGGAAAGGTATTGGGTCGAAACCGCCGTCCGCGAGCGGTTCACCCACAGGCGCTGGCCGCGGCTGCCGATCCAGGCGGCTTCCACCAGCGTGTCGCTGGAGAGCGTGCGCTGAAAGTTGATGTTCCATTGCTGGGCGTAGGGGGTAACCCAATTGCGGAAAGCCGTGTTGACGCTCGAGCCGACGCCGGTCGCGGGCGGCTGGATGAGCCCGGTCTTGAACGGATCCGCCAGCGACGCGCCGGGCGGCGGGGTGTTGGTCGCCGCTTGCGGAGGTCCGAGATAGATCGACGTCTGGGTGAGGAAGCCGCTGCCCAGATCGCTGGCGCCGGCGCCGATACCGCCCGAGCCGGGCGAGAAGAACAGGCCCCATCCGGCGCGCAGAACCGTGCGCTTCTGGAACTGCCAGGCCAGCCCGATGCGCGGCGCGAAATTGTTTTTGTCCGGGTTGCTCTGCTCGCGCGGGTTGCCGTCGCGCCCGGCGAAGCGGAGCGCACCCTTGGCCTTGGTGAGCGGTTCGGTTGCGTCCGGATCGAACCAGGCAAGCTGGTTGTAGCGGTCGGTCCAGGGGGATTGATACTCCCAGCGCAGGCCCAGGTTCAGCGTCAGCGTGCGGCTCGCTTTCCAGTCGTCCTGCAAATACCAGGAGTAATATTTCTGGGACGCCGAAAGAGACGGGTCGAGCGAGAACTGGCCGCTGGTCGGCGCGCCCAGCAGCAGCGTGGCGACGCCGAAACCCGCGCCGGCGCTCGAGGACGCCGGATCGGGGCCTTGAGTGAAGCCGCGGGCAAATGTATAGTAACCGCTTGGCCGTTCGGCGCGCGTGACGTTGAAAGCCTGGAACGTGCGGTCCACGCCGGTCTTCACCGCGTGCGTGCCATGAATCCAGGTGAGATGGCCCTGGAACTCGATGGCGTGCTCGGCGTCGGTGAAGTAGGAGGCGCGGTCGGGGCCCAGCGAGGTCACATCGCCCGTGTCGATGCGCGGGAACATGAACTGCCGCGCCTGGCTCTTGAGGTAGCTGGGCAGGCCAAGCTGGGTGAAGTCGAAGCCCGCGCTGCGCGGCTCGGTGCGGGTGATATTGCGCGAGAGGCTGGCGCGGAACTCGCCCAGCAGGTTCGGGCGGAAGGTCACCGTGTCGCTTAGCACGGCCGTCTTCGGGCGGTTGCCGATTCTGCCCTGCTCTCCGTTGACGCCCTCGGGCGGGAAGGCCAGATTGACGCCGGGGGTGTTCTGGTTCTGCGTCTGCCGGCCGTGGCTGAAGAACAGCCGGTGTCTGGTTCCCAGGGTGTGGTCCACGCGGAGGAACATCTTCCAGAGGTCGTTGGCGCGCGAGTTGTTGAGCGCCAGGTTCTGGGTGCGCGAGGTGCGGTTGGGCAGCGGGAAGTATTGCATGATCTTGAGCGCGATGGGGTCGAAACGCGCGGTGGGGATGCGGTTGCCCGCGAACTGGTCGCGGATGTAGCGGCCCGCGCGCGCCGGATCGGCCCGGGTGGTCAGCGGATCGTAGACCCTGATGAGGTTGCCCGAGCCATCCAGCGTTCCCGAGAAGTCGCCGTCGCGCTCGGCGGCGGTCGGAACCGTCTGGTTGATGTCGTCGGGCGAGCGCTGCGGGACCTTCTCCCAGTTAAAAAAGAAGAACGTCTTGTCGCGGCCGTTGTAGGTCTTCGGGATCAGCGCCGGGCCGCCCACCGCGAAGCCGAACTCGTTGCGGCGCAGCGGGGACTTGGTGAGTCCCTGGCGGTTGCTGGTCCAACTGTTTGCGTTGAGGGCGTTGTTGCGGAAGAACTCGTAAAAGCTGCCGTGAAAGTCGTTGGTTCCCGAGCGCGTGGCCGCGGTCAGGACGCCGCCGCCCGAACGGCCGTACTCGCTCGAGAAGCTGTTGGTGATGACCTTGAACTCTTGCACCGCCTCCAGTGGCGGCGTAAACGTGATGTCGTTGGTGGTGCTGTTGCGCGTCTCGGCGCCGTCCAGCAGGATCTCGCTGGTGTTCGACCGGCCGCCGCTCACGATGGGACCGGCTCCCGCGCCGCCCTTGGGCAGCACGCCCGGAGACAGTTGCAGCAATGCGTATGGATTGCGGCCCAGCAGCGGCAATTCGAGCATCTGCGCGCTGCCGATCACCGCGCCGAGCGAGGCCGACTGCTGCTCCAGCATCACGGCGTTGGCAACAATGGTGACCTCGTTGTGCACCGTGCCGACCTCCATCACGATGTCCACCGTCCCGGTGAGACCCACCGTGAGGCTGACGCCGGTGATGCGCGCTTTCTTGAAGCCCTGCGCCTCGGCGCTCACGTCGTAAGCGCCGGGATGAAGATACGGAATCCGATAGTTGCCTTCGGTGTTAGTCCTGGTTGCGATTTCGACGCCGGTTTCGCGGTTCTTCACCACCACCCGGATATCCGGAACCAGGGCGCCGGTCTGATCGGTGACCCTGCCGGTGAGCGTGGCCTGTTCGACCTGCGCCAGCGCCGAAATGGAGACCAGCAGAAAGACTACAAACAGTTTCTTCATACCGTCACTCCTGACCATTCCATTTTAGCCAGGATTTCCTTTTTGGCTTCCTGGCCCCTGCGATTGTACACCCAGCCGCCGCCGATGGAGCCGCGTCTTTCATCATTCTCATCCCGAGCGACTCCGGCGGGCCACGAAGGGGCCAGCCCTGCCTCTTCCTGGTACGGGAGAACCAGAAATTGCGTCATTTTCAAGCGATTTGTCCGACACCTCTCCGTCCCCTCGCGCCTTCGCCCGGTTTCGTTCCCCTTCGCCGCCGCGCCCCATCCGCCTGGGACCGGCAGAGCCTCAATCCGCCGCACCATGCTTCCAAACAGGTGCCGCGTCAGATGGCTCTCTGCCAACAGCAGCCAGTAATAGCGAGCGTGCTTGATCAGCCGACCCCCGGTCTTCACCAACCGCTGCTGCAAACTCGTCAGCGACCACTTCTCGATCCTCTTGGGCAGCACCAAGCGCCGTCCCGCCTCGCGGGATTCCCCAGGTTATAGGCGATCACGCTCAGCCACAGGCGCACCTCGTTGGACCGGAACCGATGACAGCTCAGGCGCGTCATCTTCACCGCTTGCTTGCCTTCTTTGATCCACTGCTCCGCCGTGCCCCGCTTGTTGTAGAACCGCACCACCGCCCGGCTATCAGCCTCCAGATTGGTCACGATCAAGCCCACGCGCGGGAACAACTCCCCGAAGTGGAACTCGACCTTGGCCACCACCCGCCGCGCTTTGGTCCAACTCGCCGCCTGATAGAGGAAACTCTTGTACCAGACCACCGGCTTGTGGCTTGGTCTTCCCACTGGCCGCGTCAACAACTCCGCAATATCCCGCTCCAGGCTGTCGTTGGCCGGGATGCGGATGGCGTACTTCACGCCCCGCTCCTCCAGCGCCTCGTAGATCTCCGGCTTGGCGAAGGCCGCGTCGGCACGAAACACTACCTCTTTGCCCAGCTTCTGTTGCCGCTCGATCTCGGGCAGTAACAGTTCTTCCCAATCGTCGGCACTGGGGACGTTCCCGGGCCGCAGCTTCGCAGCCAGACAGTCGCCCTCACGGTTGAACAACAGCAGCGGGTGGTAGCAGGTGGACTCGAAGTGGCCGTTGTAGGCACTTTGCTCCTACTGGCCGTACACCGGAATCTCGGTGCTGTCCATGTCCAGCACTACCCTCTGCGGCGAATCGATGGTCTCCGCCTTGGCAATCAGGTCCCGATTGATCGCGGCCAGCCCGGCGAGATTCTCTTCTTGGGTAAGCAAGTCGGTCTCGAAGGATTGCAGCCGAGAGGTCAGCGCCGCCCCACGCTCCCAGATCTTCTCGGGACCGATCAGCCGGAAGGTCGGATCTTGCGAGAGCCGCTCCGCATCGTTGACATCCTCATAGCCCGCGATGCGGCTGTAGACGGACTGGCGCAACAGGTCCGCCAGCGGGAGTTGCGTGTTCTTCCCTCGCCGTGAGTCGGTCAGGTGCCGTTCGATGAGTTCCCCGAAGCCGAGGCGCTCGTCCAGTTCGCGGACCACAATCAGGCCGCCGTCGGAGGTGACTCGTGAACCTTGGAAATCGATCTTCAGAGAGGGGTTGAAGGAGAGCTGAAACGGCTGGTTTCCTATCTCACCCATTGGGTGTTGACCTCCACAGTGTCTTCATCTCGTTGAAACCCGCATAAATAAAGACGTCCGAAGGCCTCACAAGGTTCTCAGTAGGTTGCTGAAAATGGAAATCCGGGGTCAGGTGTCAGGGCTGCCGCCTGAAACCTGATGCCTGAAACCTGCCATCTGAAACCTGACTCCTGATGGCAACCGAAGGCCGGTGTGCGGAATCAATTATTGAGGTATACTCGATATGGGTCTGGGTATGTGGCCCCTGGAAGTTGACAGTCGACACCCATTTGGAGCCCTTTGTTGATTAGCCGTTCACGCCGATACCTCATGATTCCAGCCGTGCTCCTGTTTTGCGCCCTGGTGGGCGGGATGTTTGGAGGCCGCGTTCGGGCCACCGAAGTGAACAGCGGCGATGACGCGGACGTCAAAGAAAACCTCCGCCTGCTGACCAAGGTTTACGCCGTAGTCGAGGAAAATTACGCCGACCCGGTCGATCCCGACAAAGCCATCTACAACGGGGCCATCCCGGGGATGGTGCGAACGCTCGATCCGCACTCCAACTTCGTCGATCCAAAGAGCTTCCAGGTGCTGCGCGAGGAGCGCAAGGGCAAGTATTACGGGGTGGGCATGACCATCCTGCAGCGGGGCGGCAAGACCCTGGTGGGCACGCCGTTCCCAGGTTCGCCGGCCTTCAAAGCCGGCCTGCGTCCTGGCGACATCATCGTCCGGGTGGACAGCAAATCCACGGAAGGGCTAGCCACGCAGGGGATTGTGGACTTGCTGAAAGGCCCCAAGGGGACGACGGTTCACGTCTATGTGGCGCGCGAGGGCGCGGCGAATCCGCTGGAGTTTGTGATTGTCCGGGACGAAATCCCGCGGCCCAGCGTCGATCAGGCCTTCGAGATCCGGCCCGGCATCGGCTACGTCCATGTGGCCAGCTTCAGCGAGATGACCACCCGTGACCTGACCAAGGCGCTGCGCCAGCTCGACTCCAAAAGCCTGAAGGGGCTGGTCTTGGACCTGCGCGGCAACCCCGGAGGGCTGCTGTCGGAGGCGGTCAATGTTGCCGACATGTTTCTGGCCAAGGGGCAGGTGATCGTCAGCCACCGTGGCCGCGCCTCGGGCAAGAAAATCTACTCGGCCGAGCACGGCAACGGCGGCCTCGAGTACCCGCTGGTGGTCCTCATCAATGGGGAGAGCGCCA
>Ga0315280_10011354_pt1 | contig 10954 bp, 16 predicted proteins | sample YL17G06_40_MG_FD_203697 | JGI IMG/M metagenome (GOLD analysis project Ga0315280, IMG submission 203697) | Sediment microbial communities from Yellowstone Lake, YNP, Wyoming, USA - YL17G06_40 | ecosystem: Environmental > Aquatic > Freshwater > Lake > Sediment | place: USA: Wyoming | collected... | reverse complement strand
TCCGAGCGTTTAAAACTTGCTCAACTGTTATTTTTCTCTGAAATTGTGCATACTCATTTTTTGTTGCGTGCAAATGGTTTTTAACTGAAACTTGTGCTAGAGCAATGTTTAGTTTTTCCATGTCATCGTCTTTGATGCCATACTTTTTAATGTACGCTCGAAGCATGAGTTCATGGTTTGCCTCTGGCGTGCATCCCGCATAATAGCTCCATGGGTCTTCTAAGAGCATTAGGTCGTCACGGATTTTGTCCCATCGGTCTGTCATTTTTTCTATTCCGCCGACTAGGACCATGTTATATTTTCCGGCTTGGATGGCGTTGCAGGCGTTTGATAGGGCTGAGCTGAAGGAGCGTGTTACCTCCATTGGAACGTGGAGTTCTGTGAGTTCTGAGAGGAATCCTTCTTCAAGTCCAAGTTTGTTTGTAATTGGGAGAAAGTAGTCTGAAAGGTAGCATGCTTCTAGGTCTTTGCGTTCTACGTTTGCGTCTTTTGAAGCTTTGAGCCAAGATTCTTCGATTAGTTTTTCCGGTTCTTTCTCGTAATGTTCCCCGAATTTTGTCCTTCCAACCGCGATTATGGCTGGACGATTTCGCATTACATTACACCTTTTTCGTCAATTAGCAAATATCCCTTTCGCAACGACTTTTAAGCGTTTGCCATATTAGCGTTTCCATAAAATTCATAATTCATGTTAATAAGTATATATGGAATGGGTGAGGCGAAGGTCATGCGTGGAGAAGAGAAGTACCGTTTAGTTATAACCATTATGCTAAATGGTAACATTTATATACAGCATCCAACATCATGTCCGTGAGGTTGAACCGAAATGGAAAAAATAACAGAAACAAACGCAGTTGAGCGGTGGGCTAACCAATATCCCGAAGTCAAGCGGTGGCTGGCGAAACTTCAGATTAAACAGAAGAATGCTTTCAATCTCTACCGTTTCTGTCGATGGTGCAACAAGGAACCGCCTGAACTGTTAAAACTCAAGGATGATCGTGCAAGCGTGGAAGCCGAGAAACTGCTGGACAACTTCGTAGTTGCTGAGATTAGTTTGACTAACGCAGTTAAGTTTCAATGCGTAACAGCCGTTAAATCCTTTTTCAAACACAACTATAAGGATTTAGCTAGGGCTTCAGGAGCCATGACACTAGAAAAAGTGAAACCCACGCACAAACCACGAAAGGACGAGTTGCGTAAACTGTGGAACTGGTGCTCTAATCTACGAGACAAAGCATTGATAACCTTCGTGAACAGCACTGCTATCGCTAAAGAAACATTGGCAAGGCTTCAATGGAAGCATCTTGAAGACAACTGGGAAACCGTTGAGTTGCCGTGCATAAACATACCTTCCGAACTGCTTAAAGGGCATGGAGTAGGGCGGTATAAAGGTGTAAGGCAAATCACATTTTTGACACCTGAAGCGAAGCGTGACCTACTTAACTACAAGGAATGGATAGAACAGAAGATGCGTCGCAAATTCACGTCTGAAGATTATGTTTGGCTGGAAACCTTCGTTCCATACAAACCTATGGGGTATGGTCGTTTAGGAACGCTAATCTACAATCTCTCGAAAACTACGGGTGTCCCGTTCAGTTGGCATGACGCAAGACGATATGTTGAGACGACACTGGAAGAAACCAACATTCATCCAAACTGGGCGCGGAAGATTAGGGGACGCAAAGTTAAAGGCGAAGAGTCGCCGTACAGCCAGCCTGCCATTGAACAACTAAGACAGAAATATAGTGAAGCCGTGCCGTTGTTAGAGTTTACAAGCGAAAAACCAGAAACAAGCGAGTTTGAAAGACGCAGGCAACAATTTAAAGATATGGGAACGATAATATTCGCAAACAATCCTGAAAAACGAGAACAACTTGAAAACCTGCTTAAAAAGGTCAAGAGCGTGGAAGAACTAGAAAGGGGAATAAAAAACATCACCCCCCTCACTAAACCAAAAAAGACAAAAGAAGAAAACAAAGACTGCCAAAGAATCGTGACCGAGGATGAATTGGCAAAGTTTCTAGGTAATGGATGGAAAATCATAACCTGTTTACAATCGGGTAAAGTTGTTGTTTCAAACGAAATTCCATAATATCCATCTTTTTTTGAACGAAAATCGCCATTTATTAATATTTGAAAAATTGTTCAGTTTAACTCTTGTTTGAATTCTAAATGGAAAAACAGCTTTTTTGCGGAGTGAACGTAAAGTTTTGCATGAATGAATTAATGAACCATTTTGAAATATAAGCAGTTCTTAATAACAGTAATAACAATCGTAATTGTCGTTGTGATTGCAGTTGTAATTGTAATAATAGTAATCCTATGAGTTAAAGTTTAAATACTTCAGACGCTTATAATCCTATGCCGACTACAAACCTGAAAGCATCAGCTTATCGGGGGCGGCAGGGGGTGAAAAAGAATGGAAAAAGATATGCAACGTGTAACCATCAACATTAACACAGGTCAATGGAGAATACTCAGGCAGATAGCTAAAAACTTGGGCATACCAATATCAATGCTGATCCAACAGGAAATAGATAGAGCAATGGAAACCGCTGATGTTTGGTTACAACGTGCTGATATGGTTTATGTGAAGTAAAAACGTATCAAATACAACAATATCCCCCTTTTTTGTTTCAATTGATAAGTGCCGTGTTTGTTTTTAATCATAGTTAAGTGTTATAGTAAACTTTATGACCTTAAACCTTTCATGCATGAACGATAAGCATGGAACAGAAAGAACATTAACGAATAGGCTATTGGCATTGAGCATTCATTGTTCTGGGCACGGAACACGCCTGAGCATAAACGATAAGCAACGAAGCATAACGAATAGGCACAATGCTCCCCAAACTACTCCCCCCATTGCGAAAAACCCCAGAAAAAATCAGATACTCCATACACCACAATTGACTGTATTCGTCACCAGAAATATTCAATAGTGTGCCCGTTGGTTCGTCGGTTTGAAGTTGTGCAGACGGCGAAACATCGATGGCACTGGTATGAAATTTAACGTGTATAATCTTGTTTTTTCTGTTGTAATTTTAATGGTAAATTTAATGACTCAAGAAAAGAGTCAAACCCTAAACTGTTAAGTATCCGAACGTTTTTGTTCAACTCATCAGCGATAAACTCTTCAACGGTCATTTTTCGGAAGTCCGCTAGAACTTTAAAATGTTTATAGGTTTCAAGGTCGATTTCAATGGTAATCTTCATTGTCCGTCGCCATATTGCATATTTTATTATGGTGCTCCGCTTTGAGCATATTTTCTTTTAGCGCGTCGCGCCCACTCATCAATTACTTCGTCAGCGTCTGTTTTCGAGTTAATGTTTAACGTGTCTGGCATGACAACGCGTGATTGCGAGTAAGCATACGCTCCAACTCCAACAGCGGCTATTGCACCAAGACCTAGCAACAACCATCCAATAGGATGAGCAGCCATGCTCGCCGCTAACATGTGATAGGCAGTGGTTAATCCACCAATCAACTCTGTAGCACGAGTAATAGCTGGCACAAGATATTTATCAATACTCGACGCGAAACTTACGAATTGGATTCCCATGCTGACCGTCATCAAACTAGTATACGTTGCAGTCCGTTGATACGCAATTTGAGCGCGTTCAAGTGTCTGCATTGCACGACGAGCTTCGTCACTGCCTGCTCCGCTTTTCTTGATCACGTCGTTCAATCGGTCTTGAGCTTGTTCAACGCCAATAGAAGCCGACTCCATCCTATACATTCCACTTTCTAACATGCTAATGTAAAACAGTCCCATCTGAGCGGAAAAGGCAAGATTACGGAACGCACTGAAACTTCGTGCTCCCATCGTATCTACTGCCCCACCAGCACTTTCGGCAGCCCATTTGATATTGTAGAAGCCTTGGGCGACTTGTTCTGCGACTGGTGTAACGTATTGACTCGCGGTAAACACGCTTTTATATTCTATGAAACTCATTGGTTGGGTTCTCCATTAATGGCTGAATTAGTAATCGAAAGATAATATTTAAACGCTCTTATATATAGACAAACAACTTGATAGTTTTTATATCATTCCAAAGGATTGCAGTAGAAGCCCTCGTATCCGCCTTCCCAATAAATGTCCACAATCATCGTGTGGTTTTTAATATGATATAGACTGAGTGGTATGACTTGTTTGCCGCCCAAATAATCGTAGTGCCTCACTATCTTGAATCCGCCCTGATCGTAAGCCCATATATCAACGTCGCGTAGCACATCGTTGGTCAACTTGTAAACTGTAATGTCCCATGCGTCGTAGTACGGCGCAAGTCGCTTATGATAGCCAGTCGAATTTTCCGTTATTTCTATTTCGCTCACGCTAAACGCCACGTCAAACGTGTTCTCAGACTGATTCGGTTTTATTAGAGAATATATGCCAATGAGAGCAATCGCTGTAACAAAAATTGCTACAAAAGCAAACAATAGTTTGTGAGGTTGTTTTCGTTCCGTCAATTTTTCCCCAATCTCAGTAATAATTTTCACCCTTTTAAATTAATAGCTGACATTTTTCTGTCTGGCGAATTCTCAAAACATTCCCCGCACTTCTCGCAAAAATTCTTTCTACTGGTCTTAAAATAGCGTGCGCCCGTTGTGATTGTTTTGCCACAATTTGAACATCGAAGCGTCTCGCTATGCTGGGTCAACCATCTTGAAAGCATGGCGACAGAGGCTCGTTTTTTGCGCATGGACATCGCCCGTTCATGGTTTCACGTCTTTGGCTTTCTTTAACCAATCTTCTTTTGGTTCGGGTGAAACTGGTAAAGGCTTTTCAGATGAGGGTTCTGAGCTTTCTGAGGGTGTTTCGGAAGAGGAGGTTGTTTCGGACGGGGCAAAGCATGATGCATATCGTCTATCTTTTTTCAGTCGTTCCATCAGCTTTTCACTCCATATTATAACTGCTTTTCCATGTGAACCTCGGCTTTTCTGAAAGCCCAGTCGAGAGCATACGCTGCCTGTGAACCGTTCCTTCCAATATTCATTTATTGATAAAACTTCATTAATGATTTCTGTAATGTCTTGAATGAAGATTTTGCCGTTTTTAATGCGGTTTCTTCTCACAGTTTCTATGATAGCCGATAAACATATGGTTTCCACGCTTAGGCTTAGTTCATCCATTTTTTGTTTTGAACATGTTTTGGCGTATTCAATCAATGTCTTTTGTATCTGTTCTGTTGGCGCAACTAGGATTAACGGGTAAAACAGTTCAACTTCTCGTTGGCTTCCTATTTCTTCGGTTAGCTGTTCACCCCTCTCTGCGAATGCCTCTGTACCCTCAGAACGCTCAGTATCCTCACCTAATAACGTGTTGAATCTCCATTTGAGAAGTTTGTTTCTTAATTGTGTGCACTGTTTTTCATCCACAAAAAACTTGATTTTGCGCGTGGCTTGGCTCATGCGAAATATGATGCAACGGGATTGCAATGTTTTAGCTAGTGATCTTGTGCCCGCTATGCCTTTAAAGCTGAAACAATCGAAAAATTCAGTTTCGTAACCTTCTTCTTTTTCAACCAATCTAGCCACGAATTGACCTCTACGATATGAACCGTTCAGCAATCCCAAAATTTCGCTTTTGTCTCCGTAAATTTCTGCCTCATCCAAAAAGACGCTTGGTTTCCACGATTCGATTGGACGGTAAAGACTTGGTGGCGTTACGTAGAGGGCAAGCCATCCTCTCATGCTTAGTTTTGACAGAACTTCCAAGGCTCTTGTTTTTCCAGTCGAAAGCGCACCATAAAAGAATAAATACGGGGCAATCGTCCACTTTTCTAGTAGCCACGACGCAAAAACCCAAGCCGTTAAAACCGTGTAGGCTTCGGGTTCTGGCAAATCTATATGGTCATAAATGCATTGTTCAACTTCTTTCCACAAGTCTGTTTGTAAACCACATTCTTGCGGTTCTGTAGGCAAAGTCCAAGGCACTTTGCGGGGTGGCTTGTAGATTCTGTGCTGGTTTACGTCTTGCACTTCTTTTACAAAGGCTAAAGGTTTACCTTTTATTTGTAGAGCAAAACTCGGTGGCTGAGTGAGTGTTGGACGTGTAAGCTCAAAGATTCCGTAGCCGTTAAGTTTTGAACCGACACTAGTCGTTGTTTCTGTTGGCTCACTTGTTTTTGTTAGTTTCAAAATGTTGATTAATCCCTTTCTTTGGATTGTGCCTTTTTGATAGAGTTTCATGTTTTCGCCCTTTTTTTCCAGAACCACGCTGAGAATGTTGTGCATATCCGATAGTCAAAACTGCAATCTTGGGCTATGTTAATGGCAACGTCTAAGCCTGCGTCTTCTCTTGTGCATGTTTCGTCGTTATATTTGCACTTGTTTTTTTCATAATCAAATAAAGGACAGATGTGTGGTATGGCAACGTCAAAATAAAGAAGGTTGCGAGCGTATTCTTCGCATTTTTCATAGTGGTAGTATCCCCCGACTTTATCGCATTTTATACAGTCTCTACAAGCGTCTTTGAAAGGGCAAATTTGTGCTTTTTCCATTATTTCACCAACGGTCTAAGTTCCTGTAGCGATGTCCACAAGGGAGGCAGAGGATTAAGTTTCGACGTGCAAGTAATCGTTTGGAAAATTCGTTTGTTCTTCGAGTTCCAGTCGTACTGCACCTTCAATACTCGCATGTCCGTCGAGTTTAGCCCAAATTGTGCACAGGTCACGGTGATTATATTTGACGGGCGAATAACGGTTGTGAATGGCACTGTGAACGTGAATGTCGGAACTGGATTTTTCAAATTTGCCAGCACGCGTTGCCCTTCTTTCTGGGCGATTTCAAAGCTGTCAAGAGCGGTGTCTTGTAAGTGAAGGATATGTATGCCATAAGTGGCGATGCTTGCGTCGTCTTTGACTGCTGGATCATAGATGAAACCCCAATCAGTAAATGGATCAATCGGGTGTCCACCGACAAACTGCAAGCCGTCAATATACATTGTTTCGGTTACGTCGGGGTTAGCCGTGCGAACGTAAAACTTTATTTTTCTGACTTTATCCCAATGGAAATCTGGATCGCTTTCGTTTAGTTTGTACCAATTATCATAGCCTGCCTGTGCAAAAAAGCCGTAAACTTTGTTTTCTTTTCCCACAGGAATAGTGACCGATAGTGCTTTTCCGCCCTCTACAATGGCTGCACCAAGTGAAGTTATCGTGTTTTTCCAACGATGTGTTATTGTTGTTGCGATATCGTCAATCAATGAAATTTGAAGTTGATAATGTGACGTTTGTGTTAAATAGAGAATGAAACTTATTTTGGTGACTCTATCTTTACAGTCAATTTCTATGCAATCATTTGTTTTTGCTATTTCTAACGTTGCGTCTGCTATTTTGCTTGTGCTAGCCGATTTAATGCAATAGTCGTTTATTCCAAAGTTTCCTAAAACGGTGTTGTCTGCGTCTGAAATTGTGCCTGTGGTTGTCGTCCAAGCGCGGGGGTTATATTTATTGTAGGCTCGTTCCGTCCACCTGTCACCGTCCGCTGGAACGCCACTGTCGTTTCCCCCATGCACATAAATGTAGTTGAACACGTCGTCCAAGCTTCCAGTTGACCAAGACGGCTCCCCTTTGAACGGGTGGGTAAATGTGGCAACGCTTGCAGTGGAGCCAAATGAACGCAGGTAAACGGTTGGTGTGGTTGTGGCATCATTGTATTCGAACCATCCATCATAACCTATCTTGTCGCATACGGTTCTAATAGCGTCAAGTAGCGATTGCTTTTCAAAAACGCATGAACTGTCTATTGTAGCATCGATATTGCCACCAGTTGGAGCGTCTATTTCGAATCCAGTGTCATATCCAGTGTCGGGCGTGGTTAGAAAATCGTTCATCATTGTTTTGTATGACCACACGAGGTCTGGATAGGTTGCACTTGCGAGTTTATAGTAGTCCACAGTAACCGTGTCATCTGCGAGTCTTTGAGCGAGGCTTCGACAGTCAAGCGTTAAGGATTGTTTTGCAGTCGTGGCTGGTTCTGCTGTGCTGGGAATTTCCCATGTTCTTCCGAGAAACACGCGTGTGCCGCCGAGAAGCACTCTGATTTGCTTGTACAGCCCATTAGCCCGCAAGTTTGCAAGCGTTGAATAATCACTGTGTACATTCAAGCTTAGACTTGGCACTTTAGATATGCCAAAGTCCTCAACTCTAATTGTTCGTGCCACGCCAGTAATGTCAATCCAACTGCCGTCGTAATACGCTATTTCAAGGCTCATTTTTTCACCTTTTTTGTTTTGGAGTTGGTCGGAATAATGCAAATCCACAACGAGAACAATAATATAACTGACTACCGACCTTTTTCATGGTTTTGTTTGGACACATCGGGCATTCGCGTGTTTCTTCTGTGGCTTGTATGGTTTCCGTCATAGGTTTTCACCTAAGTCGCGTATTCTTTGATTTTCTCTTTGGCTTGTGTGAGAATTCCTTTCTTTTCGTTGGTTTGTTCCGCTTGTTGCCTTCTCATTAATTCGGCTTCGACACTTTGAATGAATCCCGACACATCATAATTATAGATGGATCGCACAGCATGCGGGTTCTTTTTGATTTTTTCAACGTGTGTTCTAAGGTCTTCTGTTGGCGTGGTATGAAGCTCTGTTTCATAGGCTTCTGGATTTCTTCCTTTGTTTGTCCATAGATGCGGAAATTTAGAGTCTGGCAAGTTTTTAACTTGTATTCTTTCTTTTTCTTTTTCAGCTCTGGCTTTTTCAAGTATTGCTTCTTGTTTTTCATTTTCAATGGTAAGTTTCTTTGATTCTTCAATGTCTTGTTTGTTGAGATTTGGAATGAGGTAAGACAAAAACACTATCTTTTCGTTTTTGCTTAAGCGTGCATATTCGCCAAATAGGTTTCTGGCTCGTGCGATTATTGTGGGTGATGGTTTTAGCATTTCTTCATAATCTTCTGACATTCATTCACCCCCTAAAGTACATCAATAATCGAGCGGTAAATTGATCTCAGTAGATACTTGTCGCTTCCACGAGCTAATTGTTTTAGATATTTTTGCTCTTGTTCTTCGCTGATTTTGCCTTCCATCCGTAGCTTATGAAGTAGGGTAATGATTTCGGCAAAATTTGGGATTTTGTCTGACATTTTTTTCACCTTAAGATGGCAATTTCGAGGATATAGGCTTACACAAGCCAACAGTGAGGTGTCGGTCTAACAGAATTAAAAGGATGCAAACCATGCATCTGCTATCGCTTGGTGTAACTTCGGGGCATACCATTGTTGAACCATCTGCTGTTTTAAGGTACTGACAATCTGTCATTTTTAATCACCATTTTTATAACGCATGTTTTTTCTATGCTCAGCTAGACGGATTTTTGTTTCTAATTCATCAACATTTTCTTGTATGGTGTTCAATGCATTATTCACGGCTCTCATTTTAGTTTCAAGTTCAAGAACTTCTAGTTCTATCAACACCTTTTTCTGTTCAGGACTTTTTGTTTTTTTCCTTTTTTCTGTCCAAGTTTCGCTCATTTAAATCTACCTTCTTTTTTATCAGTCCAAAGTTGTCGCATTCGAGAAGCCCATGTTAATTTTGAACTAGCGTCTTTTGGTGCGTGATCAAAAGATGGCGGTGGAATAGATGGATCAATGCTATACACTTTTTCGTAGCTTTTTTCACATTCAATCTTTTGATTCTCTAGTTGTTCTACAATTTCAAGGAGTTCTGAATCTTTGGTTGTCATAAACTTGTTTTCAGTTTCTTTAACAATTTTTTTGCATCGGTCATATTCTTCCATTGGTTTTTTAAGTCTTTTTTCGAGGTCTTCCTTTTCTTTTTTCTGTCGTTCTTCATCAATTTTCAGTGAATTTGCTACCTCGTATAATTCTGTGCTGTTACAACTACCTTTCAGCACTGTTTCTTTGTTTTTTGGATTTAAACCACGCAAATCGTTAATGGTGTTTGTGATTTGAATGTCCATTCGTGTAGAAATTTGGTCTTGCGTTTTGTCGTGTTTTTTCATTTTCATGCATTCTCCTTAACAAGCTGTTTCAATTTTTCAACAAAAAAGTCTTGGAAACTTTGTTTTTGCGCTACCAATTTCATTTTTCCTTTGTGCCAAAGCCCTTCAGAAAGCCTAACGTTGACATGTTTTGTTTTTTTGTTTGTCTTTTTCATTCTTTAATCCTTCCGTGATTTAGAAATATACCCGCCCCCTAATAAACCTTTTCCTGCCTTCTTTTGCGATTTAGACAATTCCTTATTACTATTATTAAAGAATAGCTTATTACTATTAATAGTTTGCCAAAAGAAGTCGTTTTTGAAAAGTTTATAAACCTAAAGTTTACCGAAACCTTAACGCTTGTAGAAAGGGCATAAGAAGAAAATCGCCGATTAACGAGTTTAACTGCTGGTGTTCAGGACGAACTAGTTCGTCTTTAAATTTACTAATGATTCATCAATAAGCCAGCGAGAGTTCCGCGGAACGTTCGCTGGTTATTTGATTAGAAATGCGTTAAACGTTACCATTTAGCGAATTGTTAAGTTATAACTGTTAAGGAGATACGTGGAAACTGTCCAGTCTTCAAAGTTGGAGACAAAATAGTTGTAGAGTCGCCGAAAATAGTTGTTAGCGAAACCGACAACATTTGCATTCACGCCTTAGGCTGTATGCTTTCCATGATTGTTCCATTAAGTTGTGGAATAAGCTTCAAACAGTTAGGCTTAGCAAAAGAAGAAGATGAAAAAGGCTACGTTCAATGCTTAGACCCAGGAAAACCATACACTGATGGCGGAACAGTGCTTTTCGAAATAAAACGGGAAAAAATCTAACAGCTTAATTCATAAAATTTTTATTATGCCTTGTTGAATAGCCTAAATATTAAGTGATTTGAATGATGTTGGCATGTCTATTTCTTGGCTGTTACGGTTCTTCTAGCCCTAGCCTTCGGCATCTTGTCTATAGTAATCGAAAAGTTTCTCCCCTTTATGATTTCAATTTTTTAG
>Ga0315280_10011353_pt1 | contig 10955 bp, 8 predicted proteins | sample YL17G06_40_MG_FD_203697 | JGI IMG/M metagenome (GOLD analysis project Ga0315280, IMG submission 203697) | Sediment microbial communities from Yellowstone Lake, YNP, Wyoming, USA - YL17G06_40 | ecosystem: Environmental > Aquatic > Freshwater > Lake > Sediment | place: USA: Wyoming | collected... | reverse complement strand
AGCCGTGCTGGCTTCAACGAACCGAAGCCGGGGACATTTAGCCCGTCTTCAGCGGGCTAAGAAAATCCGGCCTTGGGCGATGTTTTGAGTCGCGGCCGGTGCGATTCGGCGCCTCGGAGAACGGCGCGAAAACCATTAAACGGCAGTGGCTGTTAGCCTGCGAAAACCGGCCGACCGAACAGTCCATCGCACTCTTCTCGCCAACATTCAGTGTCAAGCCCGTCACTTTGCAAGTCCTTCCGCGCGGAAGCGTATGAGACGAAACATGACAAAAACCTGATCGTCGTTTGCTTTGAGAGCGACCCAGGCCGACTCCGTCATTCCAACCTCTTGCGGAACCGCAGGGAGATGATCCCGAAAATCGCGATGCCATAGGCGGCCAGGGCAAGGACTTGCGGCCAGAGCACCTCGAGGCCGACTCCCTTGAGGAAGACCGACCTCACGATCGTCAGAAAGTAGCGCATGGGGTTCAGGTAGGTCACCCATTGGACCGGCTCGGGCATGTTGGCGATCGGAAACACGAAACCCGACAGCATGATGAACGGCTGCATGAACAGGAATGAGAGCATCATGGCCTGCTGCTGCGTCTGGGAGATCTCCGAGATGAACAGCCCGATTCCCAGGGTCACCATCAGGTAGAACGCCCCGCCGAAGAACAGCAGCCCGATATTGCCCCGCAAGGGAATGTGGAAAATGATCAAGGCCAGCACCGTGATGAGCAGGACATCGAACATCCCCACCAGCGCAAAGGGAATGGTTTTGCCCAGCATCAACTCGATCCCGCGCAACGGGGTCACCATCAATTGTTCCATGGTGCCGATCTCTTTTTCGCGCACCAGCGCCAGAGCCGTCAGGATCATGGTGGTGACGCTGATGACCAGGCAAATGATCCCCGGCACATAGTAGTCGGTGCTGAACAGGTCGGGATTGAACCAGACGCGGCTCCGCACGTCGAGGCTCGGTACGCGAGGCTCGATGGCGACGCCTGCGGCAAAGCTGGCCGGAATCAGCCGCGTGTCCTTCTGCCGCTCGGCCCACCCGGCGGCGAACCTCGCCAGCACCTGTTGCGCGTAGCTGGAGACGATCGCGGCCGTGTTGGAATTGGTCCCGTCCACCAGGATCTGGACGGCGGCGGTTCGCCCGCGCAGCAGATCGGCGCTGAACCCGTGAAGAACCGAAATGACAATGTCCACGCGGCTACGATCGAGCAAATCGCTGATTTCCGATTCATTCGCCGGCTCATACAAAATCGTAAAATTCGGCGAACCGGCAAAGGCCGCCCGCAGCTCGCGCGACTCGGCCGTGCGATCCAGATCCCTCCACGCCGTGCGGACGTGCTTGACGTCGAGGTTCGCGGCAAACCCAAAAACGAGCAGCTGAATGATCGGCGGCCCAACCAGGACCGCCCGCGCCCGCGGGTCGCGCAGCACCTGCCGGAACTCCTTTCGCACGATTTCAAAAATGCGTTCGATCATGGTCGTGCACCTAGGCCAGTTTCCCTTTCACTTTGCGGACGGCCAGCCAAAACATCGTAACCGAGAAAATGATGAGCATCAGCCCCTCGACCCACAGCACCCGCACCCCGAGACCTTTCAGGAAAACCCCGTTCAACATGACGATGAAATAGCGCGCCGGCACCACGTAGGTAAACAGCTGGATGATCGTCGGCATGTTCGATATCGCATAGACGAACCCCGACAACAGAAACGACGGCAGGAACGACGTGAGAATGCCCATCTGGAAGGCGAGCGTCTGCGAGCGCGTGGCCGCCGAAATGAACATCCCCGTCGAAAGGGTCCCCAGCATGAAGATCGCCGAGCTGCCGAACAGCACCAGCGGATTGCCCCGCAGCGGCACGTCGAAAATCAGCGTCCCGACCACCACGCAGATCGCCAGATCCACCAGCCCGATGATGTAGTAGGGAACGATCTTCCCCAAGACCAGTTCGGCGGGACGCACCGGGGTTGAGAGCAGCTGCTCCATCGTCCCCGTTTCATACTCGCGCGCAATCGTGAGCGACGTCAGGAGCGCCCCGATGATCATCATGATCAGCGCGATCAGGCCGGGCACGAGGTAGTTGCGCGCCCGCAGCTCGGGATTGTACCAGACGCGCAGCTGGCCTTCGACGGGAACGATCCTCTCAACCGTGCCTTGTCGCTCCAGCGAGGCCGTGCGAATCTCGGCGTCGTAGTTTCGGAGAAGGGCGGTGGCATAGCCGAGCGCGATGCCGGCCGTGTTCGAATCGCTCCCGTCGAGGAGAATCTCGATCTGGCTGTCGGCGCCGGCCAGGATCCATCGCGCGTAGCTCCGCGGAATCACAACCGCCATCAGGCAAGTACCGTCGTCTATCAAACGCTCGATCTGATGATAGCTTTCAGCGACGGCGACGACTCGAAAATAGCGCGAGCCGCGAAGTCGCTCGATGAGGTCGCGACTCTGAGGCGTTCGGTCGTTGTCGTAAATCACCGTGGCAATGCGGTCCACGTCGAGCGTCAGCGCATAGCCGAAGAGAACCAACAGGAAAAAAGGCAGCACGAGCGCCATGATGAGACTGCGCACGTCGCGAAGGACGTGGAGGCATTCCTTGTGCGCGATGGCTTTTGTCCGGCGCCAGGTGATCACGTCTGTCGCTCCTCTTGCTCGATGACGGCCACGAAGACATCCTCCATCGAAGGCTCAATGCCCTCGAGCCGCCGGACCTCCACGCCGCACTCGGCCAGAATGGCGTGAATTCGCTCGGTTGTCGCCACGGGGTCGAGCACCGAGACGTGAAGCGCCCGGCCGAAAACCGCCACGTCCACGACGCCCTCGGCGCCACGCAAGGCCTGGAGCGCCCGGGCGGGATCGGGCGTCTCCAACTCCAGCAGGGCGTGAAGCTCGGAGCGGCACTTCAGTTCCGCGGGCGCGCCCAAGGCGATGATTTTTCCGCGATACATCAGCGCCAGCCGGTGGCAATACTCGGCCTCTTCCATGTAATGGGTGGTGACGAAAACGGTCGTTCCCTCGGCGGCCATGTCATAGATCAGCCGCCAGAAATCGCGCCGCGCCACCGGGTCCACACCCGACGTCGGTTCGTCGAGAAACAGGATCGGCGGGCGATGCACAATCGCGCATCCCAGCGCGAGGCGCTGTTTCCAGCCGCCGGCCAGATCGCGCGTCATGGTCTGGCGCTTGTCGGCGAGGCCCGCCATCTCGAGGACGAAGGCTTTTCGGCCAGGACGCTCGGCTTTTGGCACACCATAGATGCCCGCGAAAAAATCCACGTTCTCCTCGACCAGAAGATCATCGTAGAGCGAGAAGCGCTGCGACATATAACCAATGCGCTGCCGAATCGCTTCGGTCTGTGTCATCACGTCGAGGCCGCCGACGGTTCCCCGTCCCGACGAAGGCAGGAGCAGGCCGCAGAGGATTCGGATGGTGGTGGACTTGCCCGCGCCGTTGGGGCCGAGAAAACCGAAGATCTCGCCGCGGCGCACCTGGAACGAAACATGGTCCACGGCACAGAAGGAGCCGAAGTTCTTGGTCAACTGCTCGGCCTCAACCGCCCATTCGCCGCTTGTCGAGGTGGTCAACGTCGTCACGTCTGAACCTCGGTTTTGCGGATGAGGAGAATGAAAACGTCCTCGAGCGAAGGCTCGACGGCGCTGAATGTCACAGGCCCAAGCCCCGCTTGCTCGATTCGCGCCGTCAGCTCGGCGACCGATCCCTTTTCTTCGTCGAGAAACAGATGAAGAACGCTCCCGAACGGCTCGACGCTGGCCACGCCGGGAGCCTCACGCAGCAGCTCGCGCGCCCGTCTGCCGTCGCGGCAATCTACCGCATAGCACTTCTCGCGCGGCGCCGCCCGCACCGCCGCAGGCGTGTCGCAGCGGATCAATCGCCCTTTGTGGAGCAGGCCCACCCGATTGCAGCGCTCCGCCTCGTCGAGATAGGCGGTGGTCACCAGGACGGTCACGCCTTCGTGCACCAGCTCGTAGAGGATCGCCCAGAAATCGCGCCGCGAAACCGGGTCCACGCCGCTGGTGGGCTCGTCGAGAAGCAGCACCTCGGGGCGGTGGAGCAGCGCGCACATGAGCGCCAGTTTCTGTTTCATCCCGCCCGACAACCGGGCCGCCTGGCGATCCCAAAACTCGGCCATCCGCGTCATCTCCAGCAGGCGGGCGGTGCGGCTCCGGAAATCGTGCGGCGAGACGCCGAACAGCTCGGCGTAGAACGCGAGGTTCTCCTCAACCGTGAGGTCGCCATAGAGACCAAACCGTTGCGCCATGTAACCGATCACGTCGCGCAAGTGCTCGCCCGACCGAACGACGTCGAGACCGGCGATGCCGGCCTCGCCTTCGTCGGGATCGAGCAGGCCGGAAAGCAGGCGCAGCGTCGTTGTTTTGCCCGCACCGTCGGGGCCGAGCAGGCCGAAGATTTCGCCGCGCCGCACCTCCAGCTCGAGATGGTCCACCGCGACCAGCTCGCCGAACCGGCGTGTCAGCTGCTTCATCTGGATGATCGGTTCGCCGACTTCCCTCATGGCTTCCTCGGTTGCTCCGCGGTTCCCGCAAGAATTTCCCCCTCCACGGGCATGTTCAATTTCATCTCGTGGTTCGGATTGGGCAGATCCACCTTGACGCGATAGACGAACTTGGTCCGTTCCTCGCGAGTCTGAATCTGCTTGGGCGTAAACTCGGCCTCCGAGGCGATGAAGGAGACGCGGCCCTCAAACGTCTTTCCCGAATCGGTCCGGACGATGACCTGGTCGCCGAGATGAACGCGATCCAGATCGGTCTCGCTGATATAAGCGCGCACCCAGGGATGATCCATGTCTCCCAGCGTCACGACGGGTGTTCCGGCGGCGAGGACCTCGCCCGGTTCGGCCGCCTTGGATAGAACCACAGCCGCCGTGGGCGCGCTGATGACCGATTCGGCCAGTTGCGTTTCGATCAGGGCCAGGTCGGCGCGCGCGCTCTGCACCTGGGCATAGCGAATGGGGCGCTCGAGCTTCTTCAGCTCCAGTTCGATCTCGGTCGCCTTGGCGCCGCGCACGCCCGCCTTCGACCTCTCCACGACCGCCTGGGCCGCCTCGATACGTTCGCGGCGCGGCCCCTCCCGAACCAGCGAGAGGTTCTGGCGCGCCTGGTCGAGGGCCGCCTGGGTGGTCTCCAGCCGTGTGCGCGCGGCATCGCGGTCCGCAACGGAAACCACACCGGCCTTGTGCAGGCCGCTGATCCGCTCCCAGTCGAGTTGGGCCTGCGCCTGATCGGCCTTGGCGCGGTCGAGCGCCGCTTCGGCCTCGCGGATTTCCTGGGGGCGCGATCCGTCCACCAATTCCCGGTGCGAGGCTTTGGCCTGCTCCAGTTCCGCCTGACTCGAACCAATGGTCGCGGCCGCCGTTTCCTCGCTCAGGCGGATTTCATAATCGAGCCGTGAGAGCTGGGATTCGGCGATCGCCAGCGCCGCCGCCGCATGGTCGCGTTGAAGCTCGAGATCGCGCGTGTCGAGCCGCGCAATCAGCGCCCCGCTGGTGACCTCGTCGCCTTCGTCCACCGCGCGCACTTCGAGCCGGTCGGGCCGCTTGAAGGCCATCCGGACTTCGGTCAGCTCGATGTTGCCGGTGAACATCAGGTGTTTCCGCGCCTCGGCCTGGTTCCGCTGACGATAGAAGAAAAACACGCCCGCCGCGATTACGGCGATCAGCACAATGGGCAGCACGCGTTTCATGGTTATCTCGCTCCCTTCCGTGTGGAACGATCCGGACGAAGCCCGCGCCAGAGGATTTCGCTCAACGCATCTGCGGCCCGGTCCAGGTCCACCTGCTCGCCTTCTCCGCCAAAGATGATCTCCTGAAGCAGCATGAAGGAAAAGAAAACGCCCAGCACGGCGCGCGAGGCAATCGTGAAGTCAACCCGTCGGATTTCGTGCCGCTTGTGGAGCGCCGCGAGCATCTTCGCCGCGTCCTCCATGAAACGGCCCGGTCCCTGCCGGAACAACATGCGCGCGGTGCGGGGATTCACCACCGCCTCGGAGAACATCAGGCGAATCAGATCCTGCCGCTCGCGCAGAATGGCCATGAATCGCCGGCCGATCTGCCGCAACGCCTCCTGCGCGCCCCCCGCGCGTTCCGGCTGAAGTAATTCGGCGCGCAACACCGGCAGAATCGAATACTTCTCCAACACCGCGCCGAACAGCTTCTCCTTGGTCGGGAAGTAACGGAAGAGCGTCACCTCGGTGATCCCGGCGGTGCGGGCCAGCTGGCGGGTCGTCGCGCCCCGGTAACCGTGGCGCGAGAACGTTCGCAGCGCGGCATCCACGATCTTCTCGCGGCGCGCCTCGCGCCCCGCCCGTCGTTGGCTGGTCTGTCGAACTTGTGCCATTTCGGAAAAGGGCTCCTTTTATATAGTGAGCACTTACACACTTAATTATCTCCCCGCGACAGCCTCCCCCTGTCAAGTCCATTTTGCGGCAACGCCGGCGGCCTCGCCGGTGCTCTAAAGCGTGGGCGATGGCAAATGTCATTGGGGAATCACCTATGATCATTGATAAATGGATGTTTCGGAACACCGGCGAGGCCGCCGGCGTTCCCTGTTGCCGAATTCCCACGGCAAGTCGGTTGACAACGTATCCTCTCATTCCGTAAGAAAGACTTCGCGGTGTCACCCGCCGGGCATCAATCTGTAGGTTCGCAGCAATTCATGGCTTCACGGAAACCCACCTGGAAGAGATGGCTCCGTCGGTTCCTCTGGACCCTCGCGGGATTCCTTGTGCTCCTGCTCCTTGCCCTTGCGATCCCCTGGTCGCCTTCGGCCCTCGAGCGCAGGATCGCGCAGGAGCTGACGCTGCGACTGGGGTGCCCGGTCGAGATCGAGCAAGCGACGCTTTGGCCGCTTTGGGGCCAGATCACCCTGCGCAATGTGAAGCTGGACTATTCGGCGTCGGCCGACCGGTTTCGCTTCACCGAAATGCCACGCCCCGAATGGACGCTCCGCGAAGCCGTGGTGTCGGTGCCGGTGGGCGAGTTGCTGCGCCGGCGTCGTCCGGCAAGTGTGGACATCGTCCTTCGCAAACCCGATCGCTTGCTCCTGGGCGGCGAGGGAGGGCGGTTCACCGTCTTTCCTCCCCTTCCCGAGATCATTGAAAGGCAAACAAGCATCCCCAGTTCCGGGCAATGGCGCCTGTCTTCGCTGTCGCTTGACGACGGAAACCTGACGGTCACGCCTTCGGCCACCGGCGGTCCGGAAAAAAGACAAGCCGTCCTCTCGCAGGTCCACTGCACCTATACTACCGATTTGGAGAACGCCGCGGGGCGACTGGCCATTTCGGGTCGCATCGGGGCCAAAGCCTCCTCGTCTTTTCAGGCTCAAATCGTCCAGCGCGGCAGCCTCTGGACGCTCCGGCTGGACAGCGAACCGATTCGATTCGGCGCCGATAGCCCTGGCGCCGACATGTTCTGGGGCACGACCGACGACATCCATCTTCACGGGCAACTTCAGCGCCAGCGGACGGGCAACTGGACGTTTCACCTGGATGGCAAATCCCCCCGGATCGCCCTGCTCGGCGTGACCGAAGAAGCGACGTCGCTGTCACTGCGCGGAAACATGGACGACCGGACTTCGCGCGGCGTGATCTCACTCGAGGTCGCTTCTCGCCAAAGCCGCGCCAGCGCGTCGGCCGACCTGGCCCTTGACGGCTCGCGCGATTCGCAGACAACCGTCACGATCGAGCGCCTGGCCCAGGGGTGGTTCGATCTGTGGAATCAACGTCGCTCTTCTCAGTGGCCCACGATTGCGGGTCGGCAAGAACGGCTTACCGTTACCGCGACGGCGCTCCTGCACCTCGGCAGCCGCACGGGCAAACGGAGCGCCGGCGAAAGTCCTGCCTCACACGGCCTGGAAATCCCCTGGGTCGGGCAGCCGCGGATTCGCGTTGCCCTGGCGGGCGTCAATCTCGCCTCGGACTATCTGCCGTTCACGGTCCACGATGTTGATTTTGAGGCCGCGGCTGCGCCGGGACTGATCGAGATTCGTCGCTGTCGCGGGCGATGGGCACGAGGGTGGGTATCGCTCCACGGAACCCACCAGGGAGTCTGGTGGAACGAATGGGGCGGCACCACCCGACTGGCCTGGGCCTTTGCGCTGCGCGCCGAAGACCTCCTGACCACCTTGCCCGCGAAAGCCGAGACCGGGGTCTCTGCGGAGGTTCTCGACACCCTGGCCCACCGGCCTCTGGTCGCGGGCGATCTGGCCGGAAGCGGCACGCTCGTCCTCGGCTGGGAACGCTCGCGACGCCCCACCGCTCCGACCACCAAAACGCTGCAGGGCGCGGTGACGCTGCGACACGGCCGGATCACCCACCCCGCGCTTCCCGCACCGGTCACCGACTTGGACGGTGCCTTTGACATCAGCCCCGAACGTCTCCGGATCGGTTCGATGCGGGGAGAGTTCTCGGGCTCCACGGCGACCATCAGCGCGGCCGTCGAAGGCGAGCCCTTCTTCTGGGTCGCCCCCCAGGCCCGCTGTTTGATTCATACCGACGTGGCGGTGGCCGAAGCCCTGCGGCTCGCCCCCAAGCACCTGCGCGCGACCATTGCCGAGGTCGAGCCACGCGGCGACATCTCGGCCGAGGTCTCGTTGGCCGGGCCGTTGCGCCAACCCTTTCGCCAGGACGACATCGCGGCCACGGGCACTTTGCTGTTTCGAAACGTGGCGTTTCGCTCCCCTTCCTGGGCGGTGTCGGGAACCTTCCACGACATCCAGGGGCGGGTGGAGTTGGCCGAAGGGGTTTTCCGTCTGACCACCGCCACCGGCCAGCTCAACCACATTCCCTTTTCCCTTCAGGCGGAAGCCGCGCCCGAGGCCAACCGATTCTTCACGCGGCTCGAAACCTCGGCGCCCTTCGTGGCGTTTCAGGAAGCGATGCCCCGCGCCTTGGGTCGCTACGAAGTCGGCGGCGACCTCTCCGGTTGGTTCGAGTTCGACGCCTCGGGCCACGATCTGTTCAAGGAGGCCGGCCGTGTGCGCGAGCTCACCAGCGAGACCATCGCCCAGCTGCCCTTTCCGTGGGGCCTGCGCGGGGAACTGACGGTGCGCGACGGCCAATTGACCTTCGAAACGTTTCCCACGTCGTTGACGGCGATCAATGGTCGGGTCAGCTTGAAGAATTTCGAGTGGACCTTTGAAGACATGACGTCTTCCTGGGGCAAGACCGAAAAGTGCAAGATCGGCGGAGGCGGACGATTCCGTCCCGGCAGCTGGCCCAAAATGCAGCTCGCGCTCGAAGCGCCGGTGCTCTACCTGGACGAATGGATTCGCCCGTGGCGACGGTCGCGGGGCAGTCGTTTCCCGCCGCGCCCCGCCAATCCCGTGTTCGAACTGAGCGGTACACTTCGCGGGCCGCGCGCCTTCTATCGCGGTCATCCGGGCGAGAATTTCTCGGGCGAGTTCGACCTCGTTTCGCCCCACCGACAGCCCGACATGTTCCGCTTCTCCAACATGAGCGTGAATATGTATGGTGGTCGCTTGAGCGGACAGGGATCCATCGAGTTTCAGCATGGCGACTCGACCTGTTCGCTGCAATTGGCCGCACAAAACGTCTCGCTCCCGCCACTCCTGCAATGCGAATCGGGTCGCGAGCAAACGTTCGTCGGCCACCTGACCGGCAACAGCTCGTTCTACTGGCTCAATGGCGAGGCCGAAACGCTGACCGCCCGCGGCCACCTTGCGATCAGCGACAGCAAATTCTGGGGCAACATCTTCTTTCGCAAACTCGGCCGGCTGATCCGGATTCCCGTGCTCGACGACATCTCGTTTGCGACCATTGAGGCCCCGTTCCAGATCTCCCGCCAGCGCGTGATCTGCGAAAACCTCGCGATGGACGGGTCCTTCATGTCCATGACGGGACGCGGAAGCGTGGGATTCGACCACTCGCTGGATTTTATGATGGAAGTCAGCTTTCCGCATCTCCCCCAATACGTGCGTCCTCTCGATTTTGTCGTCCAATCCGTCGGCAAGCTGCCCGCCAATGCCCTTTCGCTCGACCTGCGCGGCAGCTGGGACGATCCGGAATATGGATTCCATCATCTGGATGCCGCCGAGGAAGGTTTGCTCGACGCCCTTGGACGGGTCTGGAACATCATCACGCCCGGTTCGCCCACTCCCCCGCCCAAGCCTCTTCCCGATCGGAAGTAAGCCGTCTTCCACTTGGTGCTTTACCGGTTTCGCCATTTCATTCCTCCCTCTCCGGTCGGGTTCAGTGCCTGCCCAAAGCGCGGTCCTTCACTTGGTTGATCTGTGAGATAAAACACACACTGTGCGGAAAACCTCACACGCCTGAGGCCGCCGAATGAGACCTTTTCAACTCAACGTACCATTCGCGTCTGAACACAAATCTCTATTGATAAAAGACTTATGCCTTCCACCTACCCGCCCGGAATCGGTCATTGCAGGTTGGCACCCTTGTTGCCCTTTAGGACCCCGACATTCGGAGGTAGAGGTAAACGATGGCTGACTATCAAGGGAATGAAGCGATCGCATACTTGGAGGAAGTTCAAAGCGAGGCCGTTCTCACTCGCGAAGAAGAAATTGAGCTGTTCAAGCGTCTGGAGTCGGGCGACGCAACCGCACGCGAAGAAATCGTTCACGCCAATCTGAGGTTCGTCGTCAAGATCGCCTACCAGTTCATCAACCGAGGCCTGCCGCTGGCCGACCTGATCCAGGAAGGCAACATCGGCCTGCTCGAAGTGATTCCGAAATACGACTGGCGCAAGGGCTACCGCTTTTCCACTTATGCGGCCTTTTGGGTTCGCCAAGCCATCCAGATGGCCTTGCGGCGTCAATGCAGTATGATCCGTCTGCCCGTCCGCAAGAGCCGTCTGCTGGGCCGGATGAGCCAACGGATTCAGCAGACACGGCTCGACAAGGGACGCGACCCCACCGCCCAGGAGTTGGCCGAGCAGCTGGGGGCATCGGTCG
>Ga0315280_10011352_pt1 | contig 10955 bp, 8 predicted proteins | sample YL17G06_40_MG_FD_203697 | JGI IMG/M metagenome (GOLD analysis project Ga0315280, IMG submission 203697) | Sediment microbial communities from Yellowstone Lake, YNP, Wyoming, USA - YL17G06_40 | ecosystem: Environmental > Aquatic > Freshwater > Lake > Sediment | place: USA: Wyoming | collected... | reverse complement strand
ATTCCTAAAAAGTCCATTGCGTTCATTGTAGTTCTGAGAATTCCAGAAAAAAGTGGATTGTGACAGATTGTTACAGCAAAATTGTTACAAAAGCATGGACTTTCACGTTTGTTCTCGTAGCGCGCGCGCTAATGTTGGAGAGAAAAGAGGACGCGTTTACGAAATACTCAATGAACTCCGACTAGGGGCAAGATAAAAGGCTAAGGTCCACGCAAGGGACAAGCAGACTTCATGAGTAAGCCACGAATTCAGTTGATGAACGGAAATAGAAAAATCTTTGAGGTAAGTCGTGCTTAAATCAAGGGTTATGTCAACGCTTAACAAACTCCAACACTGGGCTGACAAAGAGAGTAATCGGCGAGGTCTGCTCTGTCATTTTTACATATCAGGAAACGAGAAGCAGTACTACAGCACTACCGACTATGCCTATTTTAATCTATTCAGCAATTCGCCAGATTGGATAGTCAAAGGAACAACCGAACATGGAGTTGCAAGCAAACGAGGCAAGATCTCTCTAGTTCCGTGTTTGAACTGTTTTGAAGTCAACGACAAGTTCTATGAGGCACTTGGTCGGCTTTCAGAAGAAGGAAATCCAAGATTTGAGCTCGGGATCATCTTGAACAAACGCAAGCTCAAGACGCGATTTGGAAAGACCAAAGTCATTGACGTTATCCCAATCTTCAAACCTCCTGATCCCTTTCCATCTCCGAAAGAGTGCCACCACTATGACTGGGCCCGCAGCCGTCGAAAACTGTGGCCTTTCAACAAATGCGATGTCGTCAGACTGGAAATACCGGAATCAGATTTTGGACTGCCAATTGCCGTGATACCTCGTGGGACCATAATGGGTATTTTGACCAGACCAAAACAGTATCATGGTGCTATGAAGATGCTACAAGACATCAAAAGATGGGATACTACGGAAAAATTCGTCTTCCCCGTGCTTTAGCTCAAGGCATGAGGTTGAGCCTCTTCAGCGTGTTGCTTGCATACAATAAAGGTTAATATCCGCTGAAGCGAGATTAGATGTCTATGAAAACAAAGAAAGAGCACAATGATTACTGTGAGTCCAGGGGCATTTCTCGAAAAATCTGCGACGAAACAAATCAATGGATGGATGAACCGGCGAGAAACGGAGGTGGTTGTGCCCATAGAGAACAAAGACATAGCTCTATAGATTGTTTAAAATGGGCCGCATCGTCGGTTAGAAATCTTGGAGAAGTTGGAGATCGGTATCATGCATGTCAGATTCATCGTGAAGCTGATAGGAAAACAGACCGTTGCGGTTCAAAATCCTTACATGAATAATCCTTTCTGCTCACGTTGTTAGACTTCGTAGCGCACGCTACTAGAGGCTCAGCAACGAGCTTTTCTCTAAGGTGCACAACAAAAGTAACAAATAGCTGACTGAAGGCCTTTTCCATTGAATCCGCTAATGTCTTTATGATTTCAACCGCAATAGGCGACAGATGCAGACGCCTAGAGATGAGATGTTTTATAAGTAAAATTGCGGTTGAAAGGATAAATATGGCAGTCTGTGAAAACGAAGGGGGACACCCTTGGATGAGATTGTTCGTGTGAAGTCGTCTGTGGCGTTGTATCGTCTAATTTCCCGTGAAGACCTTCATCTGCGACGAGGACTTGGACGTGATGATGCACTTCTGAGACAACTTGCAAAAAAGTTGGATTTGGATCCTAACAGACCAATTCCGGAGCAATTAGAGACACGGAAAATATCACTTGAGGACTTCGTTCAAGCGCGCGCGAGGTAGAATTTAGAACCTTAACTTCATGACGTAACTTAAATCTTCTTGATGTGGATAATACTACCTAAGGATGGTTTCATTAAGCCCCATAGTCAGACTAGATGTTAGGGATACTTTTGATGTATTTAGGAAGGTCCCTGTAGAACTCATAGTGGTTAGGCTTCAAGATCTCGTCTCAAAAAATACATACAAATTCAACAAGACCTACTATGATGTGATTTCTGCAGGTGGTCTACATGATTTCCTCGATTTTCAAGGACACATTATTCTATCATTAATTATGAGAGACGAACTAGTAGCGAATTTTGGACCAGAGAAATATTCTGAAGTCATTAATTCTCTCATTCCTGATTCTTTCACCACAATCGATGGCGAAACTTACGAAGGGGAAAATGAGGTTTCTTTGAAAGAAGTAGAAAGAATTCATGCTGGAAACAAAGAACTCGTTAAGCTCTGCTCGGAATGTCGACCTATAGGTTTGGTGAAAGGGTGCACGGAGAACCAGATAGAGTATCACATCAGGCTTCTCAGGTCGTTGGAGATCGAGGATTTTGTGTTCCACATTGGAGACTTTTTTAGGCAGGGTGACCCTAATATGATTGCTAAAGCCCGAAGCTTTTCATATAGAATACGTAAGCATGCTAAACGTTTGATCTTGTATGGCATGGGTTCTCAAGAAAGGTTGCAGCATTTTTCCTTTGCAGACATTTATGTCACGTTTAACCACTTCGTAACTGCAAAGAATGGAATGAAATTCGTTGGAACGAAAAAGGTCAAGTACTCTGGCAGTTATAACCCTCAAATAGTAGTTGACAACTTCGCACAAATGTGCAAAAACGTAGAGTCTTTGAAGGGGCAAGTCAGATTGTCCTAGGAGGTAAAATCTGTGGGAGGAGGAACCAGAGGCAAACGACACAGATACGCAGGTGGAGCATCTACCGGACCCAGTCTTGACGCCTATATTACAGATGAAAGACCGGATGCGCGCGCTTCATACGAAGTCAATGTGAACTCCTATTTCCAAGACCTTCTGTCCGATTTTAACAATCGAAAAGTCGACGAAATCAATACTCATCTACAAACAATTAAGGATGCCCTCACCAAAGAAAATATCGGTTCGATCAATCTCGCCTATGGAGGATCCATAAAGAAACATACATACATAGATGGATTAAGTGATGTTGATGTCCTGGCCACAATCGACAACACAGCTCTGGTTGACGCATCTGCTCGCCAAGTTCTTGAATATTTCGCTGGGAAGCTTCGAGAACGCCTCCCAAACACAGAGATTAAAATAGGGAACTTAGCAGTGACTGTGAAGTTTTCTGATGGGCACGAAATCCAAGTCTTGCCTGCAGTCTCGACTGCCACGGGTGTCCGCATTTCGAGTTCAAATGGAACCGAATGGAGCGGAGTAATCAGACCTGACAAATTCGCGAACAAACTGACAAGCGTCAATCAATCGAACTCCAACAAGGTGGTTCCTGTAATAAAACTCTACAAGGCCATTAATTCAGCTTTACCAGAAGATGCGCAATTGTCCGGTTATCATATTGAGTCACTGGCCATAAATGCATTCAGCAACTATCAGGGTTCATCGAATCACAAAGATATGCTATTGCACTTTGTGGAATATTCGTCCACGGCTGTTCTGAGCCCTATAAAAGACAATACGGGTCAATCAGTTCATGTGGATGATTACTTGGGTGATTCCGGCAGCAGTAAGAGAACACGTGTAAGCACTGTCCTTCAGACCACTGCAGTTCAAATGAAGAAAGCAGATTCCGAAGCATCGTTGGAAAGGTGGAGAAAACTGATTGAAGGATAATGCTAGCAAGATCGGCGGGAGACGTCTTCATTTTGCCGGAAGCGCAGATCCAGATATTGAACCTCAGAGACTCAGATATTTCCACAAACTAGTCAAAAATCTGGCAAAGCGCACGCTAGCAGAAGGTGGAGGGCTTGTAGTCACCGTCGGATCTGAACCGACCCATGAGACTGAACGCGATTTACCATTGATTTTCGATTGGACATTATTGGAAGCAATAGATGAGAGTCTGACGACGAAACTGCCAGATTGGCCGGAATCCCAGGGTGCTCCAATAATCGCAGTTGGCCTACCCCGATGGAAGGACAAGATCCCTAGGAATAGAAAGCCTCTGTGGGAAAGATTGGTCTCCACAGAGAATGTCGAGTTGGTTCAAATAAGATCTGAATTGAGCATTGGCGGGATCCTTAGAGAGAGACAAGCCACTTTTGGAGACATACTAGTTGCCGCAGGAGGAGGACCAGGTGTTGAGCATTTAGCGCAGTTATACATGTCTACATGCAAACCGGTCATTCCACTAGACGTAAAATTAAGAATGAAAACTAGTGCTGCAGAGGGATTGGCGACTAGAGCTACCGAGAGTCCCGGGAAGTTTTTTGGCTATAAGCCGGCTCATCACGCTGCTGCGGCTTTCTCAACCTTATCACTCAAGGATCAGCTACCGAAAGTTGAGGAATTCGAGAATAAGTTCTTCGACTTCGTTTTTCACCTGCAGAGACCACGAGCTTTCTTTGCGCGCCTTCTCAACAGGAAACTGCCCGAGTTCTGCGACGTTGAAAGGTTCTTCAGAGACGTTGTAGATCATGTCGTCCAGAACGCGGGTTATGAACGATTTGAGATGGGAAAAGAAGCATCCAGAGAGCCTTTTCTCAATGTTGAAGTATTTCAGGCAATCTACAGCAGTTCTTTAACTATAGTAGATTTGACTGGAATGCGGCAGGACTGCCTTACTGAATTAGGGTATGCACTGGGTCTCGGAAAGAAAGTGATCATAACTGCTCAAGAGGGCACTCCTCTCCCATTTGACTCAGCCGCACTCCCGTGCCATTTCTGGTCCTCCAAACAGACATATACTCAAAGCATAACAAATCTTCAGGAATTTATGAAGAAGAACATCAACAGAAAGCCAATCGTTGAATCATTGTAGGGCACTAGAAACCTCCTGCAAGCGTCATCGCATCGTAGATGTCCACCGTGAAGTCACCATTGAGATCACCGCGCGCGTTTGTGACTCAGTCTCAGCGAGTTCCAGGCGTGTTAGAAGGTTGCAACTATGGAAGATTCCTCTATAGTTCAGTTCCAGAACGCATATCTTCGGTTTAATTGATGATTTAAGTGGCGCGTGCGGACTTTTCATCTCAAAGGCGGCACCATGCTCACCTCTGAAAAGAGGGGGAGATGGGAGAAACCAAAATGTTTCATGTCGCCACCCTCACAGTCCGCACGCGTCATTTTCTAGTGGCGACCTGTACGCCTGATATTTGCCGTCATGGGTAAGATTGTGACAACCGAAAACAAGACGGCTGAAAAGTGTGGAGTGGACCGGGCGGGATTTGAACCCGCGACTTCCGCATTGCGAATGCGGCGTTCATACCAGGCTGAACTACCGGCCCTTGTCGTTTCTTTCTGAAAAGAACCGACGGTAAGTAATTTAGAGCTTTCGGTTTGCGTTTCTTGAGGAATGCACTCGAGGCTTCGTGGTCCATTCTTTCTTTTCCATCTTTGCCACATAGTTTGCTAATTCAGAAAAAGTCGGCGGCTGATAATGACTTTCATCGCCCAAGTTGACCAGAAAACTCGTTGTTTCCTGAATGTTGACTGGTAGATGTTGCTTCATCATCGTCATAAAATCAACGTATTTTGAATAGCTTTGATGGAACGCAACGACTGTTCTATCCGCATCCGCACCTAACCCGTTCAGAGTCAGCAAGGTTGCAAAAGGTTAGCGCGCGCGCTGCCAAGAGGTGTCGGATCTGGAAAATCGAAACATGGAACAAATGATCAATTTCTACGGTCTGTCAAAGTTCGTCGATTTCGTCGTTTTCGTCGCCTGGCGTCGCTTCCATCGGATCCGTCGATTTCGTCGAATCGGGCTAGAATACGTATTGCAGCAGGACGGTATGTGTGGACTAGAGATGATGGGGATTCGACGGCGATGCCTGTCTAGAAACTAGAGAGGGACGGTCTAATCTGAGAGGAGTATTCCAGTATTCGACGACGCGACTCACCGAAGTAACGCGTGCATAATTCACTGCTGACGAGGCTTCGGTTCCTTGTGATATGCAAAAGAGACGTCAATTCGCGTGCGCGTAAAGTGAGAGAACCATACAGCAAGGAAATCCTACCTCGATTCGTGGAATAGTTTGAGAGCCCAAGTAGAAGTAGATGAAAAAGGGCTGCTCTAACGGAAAGAACTGTGCCTAAGTTAGATGGTAAGAGGTTCTCATGTTTTTCTGTTTGTGTTCTCCACCAGTGCGCTTTTGCAGAAGGCTCCACAAAATTCAAATGCGGCGCTGTGTTAACTATCACTTGTCAAGACCTAATAGGCGAAAGGAAAACGAGAAAAACAGTTTTCATCTTGGTTGCAGGCCTGCTACTAGCGATTCAGTTTTTGAGCCTTGCAAAGGCTTCACCTTCTCAGTATGTCCGCGACATGGCACCCCAAAGACCGCCTGTATTCATTCCGCCACTGCCTCCTAGTGATGAACCGCCGGCAATTCCTGACTCACCGTTTATAGAGAATGTCGCGTCCAAGTACTCGTACCTCATTATGTTGACCGAGGCATACTGTTCCAGCCCTGGCAACTGCAACTGGAACCCCAAGGCTGACCTTAACTGCGATAATGTTGTCGACATATACGATGCAGTGATCGTGTCAAGGATTCATTGAATCTGCGGGAACGAGCAACGTCCGTTTGGTTCTGATCCACTTCAAGGACCTTTGAATCATACTATACTATACACATAGAACTATTTTCCACAAAGCTCAAGAACAACTGTAAACTACATTATCTCGCCGATAAAATTAGGAGAAAGAGAAAGGATGAAAAAACTATTAGCTATGATAATTGTCGCAGTGTTTCTTGCATCTATGATACCAATGAACATGAAGGCATCAGCTTCAACGACAATAGAAGGACCCATTACAGGCATATCACACCCGAAGATTAGCCCTCCATCAGACCCAGAGGAGCTTCCGGGACTTGATGGCTCAGCGTTTATGGAAGTCGCAGTAGCCAATGGCATTGTACCAGAGCTCACTCCTCACTCGCCGTGGAACGTGGCAGTCTCCGACGACTACATGGGCGGATTCTACTACTTGGACTTCCAACAGGTCCTAAGCGGCACCCACTGCAACATCTGGGTAGGACTAGCCCCCGACGAATGGACCGGCGGATACAAAGACGAATGGGCTATCAATGGAGCGGGATTTGCCGATGACGTATTCTACTTTGCCTATCCTTGGAGCTATCTCGGAGGAGCATTCTGGGGCGCACCTCGTTTGCAACCAGGGTACCGTGACTACATATATGGAGCACAACTAACACAGTTGATGAACGAATTTGACACCACTATATGGGGAAATGACACATCATTCTTCGGCATGTACAAGGACCGACCAGGACCCTTGGACGACTACAAGGTACAAATATTGATATTCAACATCAGAGACGGACTCTTCTGGGACCCAGTTACTGCTCCATACTTTACTGAAGGGTACTTCTGGGGTTACATAAGCAACCTGTACAATTCAAACATAATCCACATCGACACATATCAATGGTTCAGACGACAAGGACCGAGCCCCATCGGCGGTGAAGTAGCCAAATTTGTAGACCCGCCATATTCAGGCTCCACACTGCGTCCATATGAGTATGAAGGCACTTTCGCACATGAATTTCAGCACCTCATCCACCGCGATATAGACCTAGATGAACTGTCATGGGTAAACGAGGGATGTGCATCTTTGGCTCAGTACATCTGCGGATACGGAATCACATCGAACCTTGCTTCGTACATTTTAGACTTCTGGGAAACCTCACTCGTGATCTGGGAAGGCAGCCTAGCAAACTATGGATGCACCTTCTTGTGGACGCTCTACATGTACGAGCACTACGGTGGGCAACCGTTCATTTATGCCCTTGTTCATGAACAAGCTAACGGAATCCAAGGATACAACAATGTACTCAAGGCACGCCACATCTGCAAGAATTTCGACCAGATCTTCCAAGACTGGGAAATCGCCAACTACCTTGACGACACAACTTTTTCCCATGGAATCTATGGCTACTATGGTTTGGATCTACCATGTGCAGCCTCATCGGGGTATGACATACCATTCATAGTAGACTACTACGGTATGTGGTCTCCGTATCCAACGTATCCTGATGGCCCCTATACACTACCAGAACGACTGCCCTACGTCGCGTGGTACTGGAGGTTTGATGACGGCTCACCAGCGTTGAAAGTCAACTTCAACGGCGACGACTATGCTGGCGTGGCGGCTCACAGCCCGACCCATGAATGGTATTCAGACGGAATTCCATGGTCATGGTATCGACTGGGCAAGACTTTCGCCATACCTGCAGGCGGAGCAACTCTCAAGTTCTGGAGCAACTATGTCATCGAGAAAAACTGGGACTATGGCTACGTGGAAGTCCACGACCTAAACACTGACCGATGGTACACTCTTCCAGGAACCAAGACAATAACAAATATAGTTAACCCACAAGACAATCCCAACTGCCCTGACAACTTCGAACCCACGGCATATCTTGCTGCAGGAAGATGGAACGCATTCACAGGAGACGGCGGCGGCTGGTATCAGGAACAGATGAGTCTGACACCGTTTGCTGGCCACAACATAGAATTGTACTTCACCTACTGGACGGATGGTGGCACTGAAATGCGCGGATGGTACGTTGACGACATCGAGATACTGGAACTCGGCTTCTCTGACACTGTGGAGAGCGGCGTGAACGGTTGGACCGTCAACGCTGGCTGGTCTATAACTACTGGCACGATACCCAACAAGTTCGAAGTCAACTTCATCCAGACAGTTACACTGAACATATGCAAGAAGACAACAACTCTACATTACATGACTCACATGTGGCTGAACAAAGCACAAGAAGGTTGTATGCTCTTGCCAGCATTCAACACAAAGATCGCAACATTTGCCCCGTCAGTAATGGTAGTTGCCAACCAACCAGGTTACGAAAACAACTTCGGTACCTACTTTGAGTTCAGCGCAGACATATTCAAACTCTGTCAGCACTAGACAGTTTGATGCGAAGAAACATAACCCCCCCCCCTTTTTTGTAATCTTACCATATCTTTGGGAATGTGGAGGAAAATGAGAAAAATATCCCCTATGCTGCTAATGCTTTTGCTAGGAAGCATGCTATACTTAGCATTTAACATGCAGCCAGTCAAGGCAATGGGAACCATATATATCGCAGCTGACGGAAGCATCAACCCACCTGAAGCACCAATCTCAAGCCTTGATAAAATAACTTACACACTCACGGCGAACTTGTATGATTCCATAATAGTTGAAAGAAGCAACATAGTAGTTGATGGTTTGTTTTATGCTGTTCAAGGCGACGGAACTGGAAACGGTTTCAGTCTAGATGACGTAGTAAACGTGACCATTAGAAACGCGATAATAGAAGGCTGTTTCGATGGCATTCAGCTTTTTAACTCCTCACAAAACATCATTGCCAACAACGAAGTAATTGGAGTCAGTTACGAAGGCGTCGGAGTTTACTACTCTTCTGGCAATATCTTGACCAACAATAACATAAGGGACAACCAGATTGGCATCGCATTCAATAATTGCTCAGACAATTCGATAATTCACAACAGCTTTGAAAACAACACACAACAAGTCTACGTCGAGAATTCAGCCAACAATTGGGACAATGGCTATCCGTCCGGAGGCAACTTCTGGAGCGACTATGCAGGAAGTGACACGCATTCTGGTCCGCTTCAGAATCAGCCTGGAAGTGACAGCATCGGCGACACGCCCTACGACTGCGGTGAAAACAATCAGGACAGGTATCCTCTCATGCAAAAATGGACTAACATAGCCATAACAGCGATTACATGTTCCAAGACCGCTTTGGTCCAAGGGCAAGAAACAAACATAACAGCAGTCGTGCAGAACCAAGGCTGGGATCAAGTGACTACAGAAGTTACGCTGTATGCCAACACGACGGTGCTGGCATCTTTCACAAACATCGCCTTGCAGGGCAGAAGCCAAGTAACACTGAACTTCACGTGGCAGACTGCGACTTTCGAAAGAGCACAGTATGTCATAAGCGCAAATACCAACGCAGTCTCTGGCGAACCTGACACTGGAGACAACACACTAGTCTATGACAAAAAAGTTGCGATCACGATTGCAGGAGACGTTAATGGCGACCTAACAGTCGACATATATGACGCTATTGCACTGGCCGGAGCATACGATTCTGTCCCACAGACTCCAAGTTGGAACCCAAACGCCGACATCAATAGCGACAACATCGTGGACATATACGATGCTATAGTCCTATCAAGCACTTACGGCCAGAAAATCTAGCAGCGAAACACCCATTCGTTACTTTTATAAGGCAAAGACTCCCCCAAATGAAACAAGTGAAATCTGAGGTTATAACTTGTGAAATGGCCAATCAGTTCTCTATCAGGCGTCGCCGTCATCGTGCTTTACTGCGTCTTCACCTTCAGTTCATGGGCACTCTATCCAACACCATACAGTCCAATGACAAGCTGGCTGAGCGACCTAGGCAACTCAACCTACAACCCCAAAGGCGCAATCATCTATGACCTAGGCTGCATCTTCACAGGAATAACGCTGTTCCCATTCTTCATCGGAATGTATAAATGGTACACAACAGAGAAATGGAGAAAAACAGCCTTGCTTCTCACCCAAGCAATCGGCTGCGCAGCAGCTTTTGCCTTGATAATGATCGGCGTATTCTCAGAAGACGCTGGGTCCCTACACAGCTTATGGTCAGACATCTTCTTCCTACTCAACCTAATAGTGCTCGTCCTAATGGGAACATCCCTGTTCACGCATCCCCGCCACATCAAAGCCATCGCAGGCTACGCATTCGTTGTAGCCGCGATAAACCTCACATTCCTCTTCGTATCGAACACCCCCATGCTTGAATGGTTCACCGTCTTCACAGCTCTCGGTTACGTTGGGCTACTGTCATACAACACAACCAAAACATAATCTAAACACGCACTCCAATTCGCCGGAAACCAACACTTCGTATGTTGAAAAAGGGCAAACGCCACCAAAGGAACCAAGCGGAACACCAACCGAAGACTCACCCACAATACTAGCCGCA